>ENA-OSJC01003957-OSJC01003957.1-marine-metagenome-genome-assembly--contig:-NODE-3957-length-10372-cov-2.900243_pt1 | contig 10372 bp, 11 predicted proteins | sample MGYA00237885_ERZ534234 | MGnify/ENA primary metagenome ERZ534234 (study PRJEB26413, sample SAMN06343907) | marine metagenome | isolation source: coastal waters | place: Atlantic Ocean: West Antarctic... | reverse complement strand
ATTTACATAATCTAAACTTAGTCATGAAAAGAATTATCAAAGAAAATGACGAAATAACTGGATTAATTAGTAATGCAGGAAATGGTCAATTTGGGCCTTTAGAAAACTTTTCTATCGAGCAAATTAATTCATTCATAACAGTTAACTTAACTTCACATATAGTTGTAACTAAATTGATCTTACCACAGCTTAAAAAAAGAAAAGTAGGAGATATTATATTTATTGGTTCTGAGGCTGGGTTATTAGGTAGTAAAAACGGAAGTTTATATTGTAGTGCAAAATTTGGATTAAGAGGTTTTTCTCAATCTATTAGACATGATACTTCAACAAGTAACATTCGCGTTTGTATTATAAATCCTGGAATGGTGCGAACAGAATTTTTTAAAGATTTAAACTTTTCGCCTGGAGATGATGTTGATAATGCTATAAATGTTGATGATATAGCTGATGTAGTTATTAATGTTATGAAGCTAGAACAAAGTACAGTAGTGGATGAGATTAATGTTTCTCCATTAAAGAAGGTAATTAAGTTTAACTAAATTAAACCTATTTTAATCTTAGAAAGAATTAATATGAAACATATATCTAAAATTATCATGATCTTATCTTTTTTAATTTGCAAATTTTCCTATGCTGATATTGTAGCTGTTGATAACTTGGAAGTGCAAAAATTATCCGAATCAGGCATTTCAATAGTTGATATTAGAACTAAAGGGGAATGGGATAAAACTGGAGTAATTCCTAAAAGTATTTTATTAACTTTTTTTGACTCTAGTGGGAATTATGATTTTAATAAATGGTATGCTGATCTAAAAAAGATAACGCCAAATTACAAATCAATTATTATTATTTGTAGGAGTGGAAGAAGGAGTAGGTTAGTTGCTAATATGATTAACCAAAAATACAATGATATTGTTTATGATGCGAATAACGGAATGAATTCTTGGATAAAATCTAATTTAAGAGTTATAAAGCCTTAACTATTTTCTTAGATTATATAGTACATACATTTTTATAGTTGAGTAACATTGTTACTAGCAATAACCTAATCAATTACTCAATTCTTTCATGGCTAATAAAAATCGTGAAACTTCTTCAATTGAATTGTAATGGCAAAGAGAAACTCTTATGCAACTATCTAATTTAAGAGGGTTCAATATATTGCCAGAGTAATGATCTGCCTTACGCAGATGCGTTCGTATTCCTTGATTGTTTAATCTTTCAACAACTTTAGATGAAGGAATACCATCTACATAAATAGAAACCAACCCTTCTCTTGATGGGTTCTTTAAACCACCAATAATATTAATTTTTTCTATCTGAGATAAACCTGCAATATTACCATTCCCAAATATCATAGTGTCAGTCAAGTTTTTCTCATGATCATGTATAGCTTTTCCAGCAGCTACAAATTTTTCTCTTCTGTCATTGGTATTAGTAAATTGTTCTCCCAACCATTCAAAATATGATACTACTTCAGATAAGGTTGCATATGCCCCAGTATCTCTTGTTCCAAGCTCCCAAGTATCACTAGGGCCGTCAACTAGCATATCATGTGGTAACTCTGTTAACCTATCTGATATCCAAGCTAACCCAAATCCATGTCTTGAAAACATTTTATAAGGCGAAATTACATAACCATCAATATTATAGCTCTCAATATCAATTTGACCATGAGCGGCATGTTGAATTCCATCAACAATTATATAACAGTTTGGAGAAATAGATCTTATTTCTTTAGCTATTTTTGCAATATCCATACTCATCCCAGTTACAGGTGAAGTGTGTAAAATAGTAGCCACTTTCGTGTCTGCTGTAATATAATTACTATATTCTTTATTTGTTACTGATCCTGTTTCATTATTATGAGGAACTAAAATATGATCTTTTCCTGAAATTTTTGCCCATCTCGCACATGCACTTCTTGTTGCTGGATGTTCAACTGTAGATCCTAAAACTTGTCCTTTATTATCAGTGCCCAAGCAAGCATTCATAATTAGTCTAAACAATAACTCTGTACCACTTTCTCCAACAAAAAACTGCCCTGATGAAGCGTTCATAAATGATCTCATATCATTTTTTGCTTTATTTATTACTTTGACAAGTTCTTGAGAGCCTGGATTATCTCTACCTTGATTGTCTGGAATAGCCGCATATTTCTTAGAACATTCAACAACTGATTTAAGAGTAAGTGCACCTCCAGCATTCTCAAAAAAAATACGTTTGCCTTGAATAGGACATGTATCAATTTGGGAAAATTTACTACGAATATTATCTAAAGTTTCAGAGGAAAAGTTTTGCATTATTAGTTTCTTTATTAAAATAATTTTAGAATTTAAAAAACAGATTTTGTTTTATCAATTATTATTATTATTTTTTATTATTATTTTAAAAAATATTAAAAAACTGCTTAAAAATAAAACTTATTTCTTATTTTCATTTTTTATCTTTATGAATAATATTACATTAGATTTTTTAAATTATTAAAAATCAAAATTTATATTAAAGTTAATTAAGTACAGTAACAGCTCGTCTATTCTTAGACCATGCCATGTTATTTGAACCTACAACTGCAAGTTTTTCTTTTCCATAAGAAATCACTTTAATTCTATCTGAATCAATACCTTGTATAACTAAATAATCCCTAACAGCCGTTGCTCTTTGTTCTCCTAAAGCAAGGTTATATTCACGTGTGCCTCTTTCATCACAATGACCTTCAATTATAATGTTTAAATCAGTATTTACTCTTAAAAATCTAGATTGAGCATCAAGAAGAATTAAAGAAGATGAATCTAATTTAGCTGAGTCATAATCAAATAAAACTCTGTCCCCTACCGCAATTAATTTATCTGCAGCTGTTTGCTTGGCTTGAGCAAATAAACTTTTACTTTTACTAGCACTAGCTAAGCTAGATGAGCTTCCTTTAGAAGTTGCAGCTGTACCGCTAACCACTTTTTGAGATGCTGTTTCACAAGCTGATAAAAAAAGAGATAATAAAATTATAGTTATAATAGTTAAATTATTTGTCATTTGAATTTCCTGTCACATAGCCTTTTTTAATTAATTTCAAAAATAGTCTTGAAACAGATTTTTTACTTAGTTTATCCGTTTCATTTAATTCGCATACAAAGCGATCTTTTATTGCAAATTCACTGAGTATAGTTTCTTCTGAGTTAGACGATTTAAGTTTGTAATGCAATATACCATTTAAAATTTTTTTTTCAGTAATTAAGTATACTAAATCTAAATTGTCTTTTCTAAAAATTTTACTATTTAACTCTAGAGTTTTATCCATTGATATATCCCCAACTATAAATAAGAAAAATCTACATATTTAAACCATTTTTTTTACAAGGGTGTGGGGACCTATATTTATAAATATTATAAATAATAAAAATTTGTAATTACTATCCATTATTTTTTTTTTGAATGCAATTTATTTGTTTCACGTTTCGTGAAAATATTCTCTTGATTTATTTTAATAAAAATTTGTAAATGTAATGTGAACTCAGTTTATTCCAACTAGCAAAGCTGAGTTCACATTTAACTATTGCTTAAATTTTTTATCGCCACATATTTAAGGCATTAGTTAACCTTATTAAACTTTTTGATTTTATTAAATTAAAATCAACTTATAAAAAGTGTTTATAATTCTAATATTTATCAATATAATTTAATTTTTCCTGCTAAAAGAATTTTAGTAATTTTTAAAAAAAGATATTATTTTTAAATAACTTTCGGCCAATTTAGATTAAATTTTATTTTTTGAAATAAATAGATTTAATTAAACAATTCTAATAAACTAAATGATAATGATAACTAAATTAATTGGAGAATTTAGTTGATGAAACAAATGAAAGATTTTTTAAAAGTAAACTTTTTACATATTTGGCATCATTTTTTATCTTTTGAAATAAATAGATCAAGAGACGCTATTAAAATGATTGGAAGTGCTAATGGTTATTTAGTTTTTCAAGTTATATGTTGGCATCATATTTTAATTTTAATGAATTCTTCTGATTTAGACTTTAAAGGATCTTTCAGAAAAGAAGCTGTAGATCTTTGGATTAAATATGGTAAAGATGGATTTAATACTAATACCGTTTTAACATATAGTCTTATTGGACAATTAACAGGCTTAAGTATTGAAACTGTTAGAAGGCAAGTAAAAAAATTAATAAATGATGAATGGGTTTCTTATTCAAAGAAATATGGAGTCAAATTAGAGCCTAGTGATAAAAATAATAAATTTTTAGCTGATACTTTTAATATTAGAGAGGTTGATAATTTAGGTCACCTTTTAGACGTCATAGAAAAAAGAAAATAATTTTAGTATTTAAAAGGATATGTTTTGGAAATTAAAAATAAGGTAATTATAATCACTGGAGGAGCTGGAGGTATAGGTCTAGCTATTGCAAAAGAGTTTTTAAATCATAATCCTAAAATAATAATATTAGCAGATATATCATTTGAAAATAAAAATTATACCAATGAAAAACTAATTAATAAAAAATGTGATATCAGCGATGAAATACAAATTAATAGTCTTATTGATCAAGTAAATAAAGAATTTGGACTTGTAGATATATTTTGTTCTAACGCAGGTATTCTTACTTTAGGGAATGAACAATCGTCTAATGATGATTGGAGCAAAAATTGGAATTTACATGTGATGGCTCATGTTTATGCAGCTAAAAAATTAATACCTGATATGGTTAATCGTGGGTCTGGTTATTTTGTAAACACTTCGTCTGCAGCTGGACTTTTATCTCATATTGACTCTGTAACTTATTCTACTACTAAACATGCTGCCATAGGTTTTGCAGAGTGGCTTGCAATTACTTATGGCAAACAAGGAATTGGAGTTTCTATTTTGTGTCCTCAAGCAGTCAAAACCAATATGACCGAAGGGCGTGAAAATGAAGTTTCAGCTTTAGATGGAATGATGGAGCCTGAAACTGTTGCATTGGAAGTTATAAATGCAGTTAAAAATGAGACGTTTCTTATTTCTCCACACCCTGAAGTAGAAGGTTATTTTCAAAATAAAGCCAATAATTACTCTAGATGGATAGGTGGAATGCAAAAGTTAAGAAATAAGTTGAAATCTTAATTCTATATAGCGTCGGCAATTGCGTTTCCACATATTGTTGTATTTGCATCTCCTCCAAGATCTCCTGTTCTATACTCTTTTTTCACTAAAACTTCTTCTATAGCTTTAACTATATTATCGGAAGCATCTTTATGTCCGAGATGCTCAAGCATCATTGCTCCAGCCCAAATTTGTCCTATTGGATTTGCTACACCTTTTCCTGCTATATCTGGAGCAGATCCATGAACAGGTTCAAACAATGAAGGGAATTTTCTTTCTGGATTAATATTTCCTGAAGGTGCAATTCCAATAGTTCCAGTGCAAGCAGGTCCTAAATCAGATAAAATATCTCCAAATAAATTTGAAGCAACTACAACGTTAAATTTATCAGGATTTAAAACAAAATGGGCGCATAAAATATCAATATGATATTTATCCCATTTTACATCAGGATAGTTTTTTGCCATTTCTTCAACTCGTTCATCCCAATAAGGCATTGTTATAGAAATCCCATTTGATTTTGTTGCAGATGTTAAATGTTTTTTTTCTGTTGTTTTTGCTAATTCAAATGCAAATTTCAAGACTCTGTCAACACCAATTCTTGACATTACAGTCTCTTGCATAACAATTTCTCTTTCTGTATCAGGGTACATTCTACCTCCAATTGATGAATATTCTCCTTCTGTATTTTCACGAACAATATAAAAATTGATATCGCCTGGATTTCTATTAGCAAGTGGAGAAGGGACTCCTGGCATTAATCTAACTGGTCTAAGATTAATGTATTGATCAAATTCTCTTCTAAACTTTAATAAAGATCCCCATAAGGAAATATGATCAGGAATTTTTTCTGGCCAGCCCACTGCTCCAAAAAACAAAGCGTCATGAGATCCAATTTGTTTTTTCCAATCATCTGGCATCATCTGTCCATGTTTAGAAAAATATTCGTATGAACTAAAGTCAAAATGATCAAAATGCAGATTAATACCATATTTATTTGAAATTATCTCCAACACTTTTAAAGCTTCTGGCATAACTTCTGTTCCTATTCCATCACCTGGAATTACAGCAATATTATATTTGTTTTTTGTCATAATAAATCCTTATTCTAATTTTAGTTTTTTACTGGAGTCCATGGAGCAGCCGTCATTAATTTATTCTCTTGTGATAGCACAAGAGGTCTAAATTCAGACGCAAATTTTATAAAATCTTTATCTGCATAAATAGTTTTCCATAATTCTCTGCGATTATTATCATCTTCAAATTGCCAAACATGAATAATTTGATTTAATGCTCCTACATCACCTATGAAATATCTTACTATATTCTCATTATACTTTTTCAGAGCAGGCCATCCAAGTTCATTATATATTTGTATTGCTTGGCCTAATTTACCAACATGAAGTGTATAAGTTCGTAGTTCAAAAATATTCATTTTAATCTCCATTATATATATACAAAAAACTTTTAAAGTATGATTGAGTTTTAATCTATTATTCTCTAATATTTACATATCAGAAAAAACAAGGAAATTTAATGGATATTTTAGAAATTAAAGATTTAGAAAATTTGGCTCAAAAACGAGTCCCCAAAATGTTTTTCGATTATGCTAATTCTGGATCATGGTCTGAAACAACATATAGAGAGAATGTAACTGATTTTCAAAAAATTAAATTGAGGCAACGAGTTGCTGTAGATATGTCAAACAGAACTCTTGAAACTAAAATGATAGGTCAAAAGGTGTCTATGCCTGTAGCAATTGCACCAACAGGACTTACTGGAATGCAGCATGCAGATGGTGAAATTTTAGCAGCTCAAGCAGCCGAAGAATTTGGAGTTCCATTTACATTATCTACTATGAGTGTTTGCTCTATTGAAGCTGTTGCAGAAAAAACAAAAAAACCATTTTGGTTTCAGTTATACGTTATGAAAGATAAGAAATTTATGGAACGTTTGATTGATAGAGCTAAAGCAGCTAAATGTAGCGCTCTAGTTTTAACATTAGATCTTCAGATTTTAGGGCAAAGACATAAAGATATTAGAAATGGTCTTTCTACGCCCCCAAAATTTACTCCTAAACATTTATATCAAGTTTTAACACGACCTAGTTGGTGTTTTAAAATGTTGCGTACAAAAAACCATTTTTTTGGAAATATAGTTGGCCACGTTGACGGGATTAAAGATGTCAGGTCGCTTAGTTCATGGATTGGAACCCAATTTGATCCTCAACTTGACTGGAAAGATATAGATTGGATTAGAAAAAGATGGGGTGGAAAACTTATAATCAAAGGTATTTTAGATGCGGAAGATGCAAAAATGGCGGCTCAAACTGGAGCTGATGCAATTATTGTTTCTAATCATGGAGGAAGACAACTAGATGGAGCTTCTTCTACTATAAATATTTTACCTGAAATATCAGATGCTGTTGGTAAATTAATAGAGATACATCTTGATGGAGGCATTCGTTCAGGCCAAGATGTTATAAAAGCTATGTGTCTTGGTGCAAAAGGGACTTATATTGGAAGAGCTTTTTTATACGGCCTTGGTGCCTTAGGTAAAGATGGAGTAACTAAAGCACTCGAAATAATTAAAACTGAGGCAGATATGACTATGGCTCTTTGTGGTAGAAGAGATGTACAAGATCTAAATCGTGAAAATATTTATACCCCAAAATAAACTTTTATAAAAGGTATCAGTATGGCTAAAATAGTAAAACTGACAACATATGATTTAAGATTCCCAACGTCTGATCACTTGGATGGTTCAGATGCTATGAATCCTGATCCAGATTATTCAGCAGCGTATGTTATACTTGAAACTGATGATAGTAAATTAACAGGACATTCTTTTGCATTCACCCTTGGCAGAGGTAATGATTTATGTTGTGAAGCTATTAAAGCACTGCAACATTTAGTTATAGGTCTTGATTTAAATTGGATTGAAGAAAACCAATCAGCTTTTTCAAGAAAAATGACATCTGATAGTCAATTAAGGTGGGTAGGTCCTGAAAAAGGTATTATTCATATGGCTAGTGGCGCTATAATAAACGCAGTTTGGGATGTGTTAGCTAAATCTAAGAAGAAACCTTTATGGAAATTAATCTCTGATATGAACCCTAAGCAAATAGTTAGCTGTATTGACTTTAGGCATATTACTGATTTTTTAAATGAAGATGAAGCAATTAGTATTTTATCTAAGCATCAAGATACAAAATCAAGCAGGGTGTCGATATTAGAAAAAGAAGGATATCCCTGCTATGTAACTTCTGCTGGTTGGTTGGGTTATAGCGATGAAAAGTTAAAGAGGTTATGTCTTGAAGCAAAAGTAAACGGTTTTGAGTATGTGAAACTAAAGGTGGGCAAAAACCTTAAAGATGACATGAGGCGTCTTGATATTGCCAGAACTACTCTAGGCTCAGATATTAAGATCATGATTGACGCAAATCAAGTTTGGGAGGTTGATCAAGCTATAAAATGGATGAAATCTTTAGCTCAATTTAATCCTTATTTTATTGAAGAACCTACAAGTCCAGATGATATTATAGGACATAAAAAAATAAGAGAAGCTATATATCCTATTAAAGTTGCAACAGGAGAAGCTGTTCAAAATAGAATTATTTTTAAACAATTAATTTCTGAAAACGCTATTGATATTGTTCAAGTGGATGCTTGTAGAATGGGTGGGTTAAATGAAGTTTTAGCTGTGCAATTAATGGCAGCCAAAAATAATTTGCCAGTTTGGCCTCATGCAGGCGGGGTTGGTCTTTGTGAATATTCACAGCATCTTGCAATGATAGATTATCTATGTATATCAGGAAGAAAAAACGAGCAAGTAATTGAATACGTAGATCATCTTCATGAACATTTTTTAAATCCATGCATTATAAAAAATGCTGCATATATGCTTCCAAAAGAAAGTGGATTTTCAGTTGAAATGAAGCCTGACACGTTAAAGGATAATTTGTTTAACGCTTAGAAAATATATTTTGTGCAGCTATTCCCATTTCTTTGATGCAGATTAAAGATGTAGGTAATTGAATTGAATTGCTTATAAAGGCATGCATCTGTCCTGGAAACAGTCGGTAATGAACCTCGTTACCAAATGATAATAATCTTCTTTTGAATGCGTCTCCTTCGTCAACTAACGGATCTAATCCAGCGGCAAAAATGTACGTTGGTGGTAAATTTGATAAATTAGAGGTTAATAAAGGTGAGGCTCTCCAATCAACTTGTTCTTCTGAAGTGTTAAGATAATGGTTTGCAAAATAAGCTATTGTTTCTTTATCTAAAATCATGCCTTCAAGTTTAATGTCCATAGATCTTCTGCACATGGTCATATCTACCCAGGGATATACAAGTATTTGTCCATGGATATGAGGAATTTTTCCATCTCTTGACATTATTGTTCCCACTGTTGCTAGAGCGCCTCCAGCGCTATCACCACATAAAATTATTTGATTTGTATCTATATTAAATTCTTCAGATCTATTTATAATTTCTTTAATAGCATCTTCTGTATCGATAATGGCAGCTGGAAATTTATATTCAGGTGCAAGTTTATAATCTACTGCAATAATAGTTGCTTTTGCTTCTCTACAAAGATGTCTACATACAAGATCATGACTTTCAAGATCTCCCATAACAAATCCACCACCATGGAAATAAATAATTAAAGGAGATTTTTTATTTTTAGCACTATTGGTATGATAATCAAAATATCTTCTTATTGGAATATCTCCTAGAGTCCCTTTTACAAAAGTATCTTCTACATCTGATATTTCAATTCTAAATTCCACAGGTGTTTCTGCCATTTTTGCTCTTAAAGCTCTAAGTTCTTGTGGTGTAAAGCTCTCAAGAGCTGGGGCGTTACTTTTATTACGTTCGTCAACTAAAGCTTGTGTATCGTCATCAATCTGCATTTTATGTCTCACTAAAAGTATAATTTTTATTTATTTAAAATAACTTTTTAATTCTAATAAAATAAAATATCATATCAAGTAATTATATTTAGAAATAGGAAAGAAAATGATAATTGTATTATTAATTATAATAGTAATAGCCTTGATTATCTTTCCATTACTTGTATCAAGAAGTGCTGAAAAAAAATCAAAAAAATAAATGTTAGCCTAGGCTAACTTAATTAGATAAAATTAATTATATTAGTCTATTGACGCTATAATTGATTTATGTATTTTATAAAGTCTAATGTAACTTAAAATGAAAGAGCTCTTCGATTATGTCATCTATTATTAATAAAAATATATTTATCATTATACTTTCTTCT
>ENA-OSJC01003956-OSJC01003956.1-marine-metagenome-genome-assembly--contig:-NODE-3956-length-10372-cov-8.068577_pt1 | contig 10372 bp, 14 predicted proteins | sample MGYA00237885_ERZ534234 | MGnify/ENA primary metagenome ERZ534234 (study PRJEB26413, sample SAMN06343907) | marine metagenome | isolation source: coastal waters | place: Atlantic Ocean: West Antarctic... | reverse complement strand
TTGGATGGATAGGAATGAGCTTGGTGGTTGCTTCTGGACTAGTGATAGTTTGGCGGGAGAATGTTAATGCTCGCCCAAGGGTTGCGCCGCTCAATTCTCCGCGTTAGCCGTGCCAACAAGGGGACCAATATATGAATGTAAAAGCTGTTGTTTTTGATATTGGAAATGTGCTGATTGAGTGGCACCCGGAGCGCTATTTTGATCGAACAATAGGTCCAGCAAAAAGACGTGCGTTATTTGCTGCCGTTGACTTGCACGCCATGAACGATCGGATAGATTTAGGGGCAGGTTTCCGCGATGTAATCTATGCTGTGGCAGAAGCTAATTCAGAATGGCGAACAGAAATTCGAGATTGGCACGATAATTGGATCCAGTTAGCAACCCCTCCGATTGCGCATTCAGTTCGCCTGCTTAGGGCGCTTAGATCTAATGAGGTGGCAGTTTTTTCGCTCACTAATTTTGGAGTAGAAAGCTTCGCCTATGCTCAAAGTCACTATGATTTCTTAAAAGAGTTTGATCGAGATTATGTTTCTGGCCAGATGCAGGTGATTAAGCCTGATCCTAAAATTTATACAATGCTTGAGCTCCATCCAATAATATACTTATAGGATTATACTCAACAAGCCATTGTAAAACTTGAATTATAGCGTTTTTCCACCAACTCCAATCGCCTAATCTTTCAGCGAAAGCATCCCAATTATCTAAAACGTACTTTAACGCAATAGGGATAGCAATTATAGCAGCAATAGCTAAACCAATTGGACTAGTTAAAGCCCCTATAACTATACCTAAAGTACCGTATAAAGTGGTTAGACCAGCCACTATAAGTAATACTGGACCTATCGCAGCAGCAATCCCACCGAATATTATTATATTTTGCTTAGTCTTAGTGCTTAAATTCGTAAATTTAGTAGCTAAGTCTGTTATCCCTTTTATAATAGGAGTTATAGCTTCGTATAGTAAAGCTCCTACTTCAATTTTCATTCCTTCTATCGCTGAACTCATTAAGGCTACTTTAGCTTTCGCTGTAGAACCCATAAGTTTAGCCATTCGAGCTAATTCTCCTGTGTTTGTTTTGTACTCATTGGTTAATTCCTTAACTTTATTCCTATTCTTAGCTAATATAAGTAATTGGTTTGCCCCTGTACGACCTACTAAAGCAGTAGCATCATTTAAAGTCATTTGACCTGAAGCTAATTTATCTAAAGTTTCTTTAAACGGAACACCTTCTTCGTTTAATTTAGAAAACGCTGTTCTTAACCCAGTACCAGCCTTAGAAGCTTTAATACCGTTATCCATAAGAACACCCATCATAGCAGACAATTCTTCTATATCGACTCCTACGGCACTAGCTGATGCCCCTGCGTGTCCGAAAGCAGTTGAGAATGTACCAAGTTGAATAGACGAATTAGCAGCAGCAGAAGCAAGCGTATTAGCTACCGAAGCAGCATCCGAAGCGTCTTTTCCGAAAGCATTTATAGACGAAGCTACTACATCAGCTGCAAGAGATAAATCTTCTCCTGTCGCTAAAGCTAAATCTAAAATAGCTTGTTCCATCCCTTTGATTTGAGTAGGGTCGAAACCTTTACGACCTAAAACTAATTGAAGGTCGGCTACTTGTTGAGCTGTAAATTGAGTAGTCGAACCTAATCGTTTTGCTTCTTCCGTAAGCATCTTAAACTCACTAACAGAAGCCGATGTAACAGCGTTCACTTTCATCATACTATTCTCAAACGTAGAGAACGCATCGAAAGCTGATTTACCTAAAGCAGTTAAAGGTGCTGTAATACCAAACGACATAAGCGAACCCATTCGAGCCGCACCCGAAGCGAATTTAGCTAACGATTTGTTGGCTTTTCCTAATCCGTTTTCTAGCCCCTTTATATTGGCTGCTACAATTATCGATATGGTCTTTACTGAACCCATAATTTAACCTTTCTTTTTAAGTAGTATTCTTTTGTGTCGAGCTACGTCTTTTGCAATTTGCTCTGGTGTAGCTATAGTCATATTTTGTTTAGCGTATTCTGTATCCCAAGGGAACGGATAAATATCTTTAGCTTTTAGGGTCTTTTTGGAGTGTGGAGTAAGTACAGCTATCATAAGCGTTCTAGTTTGCTCCCATCCTTCTCTAAGTAATTCTTCTTTAATGGATTGACGACCTTTAAGCTTGTTATTAAAAGAACGAGGAGTTAGCCCATACAATTCATCATAAGCTAACTCCATTTGTCCTAATCCTATTTCTTCAAGTTTATCCCAGTTTATATCTCCATCATCCGAATCGACTTCCTCTCCCTCGACTACTTTCCCTCGCTTTGAGGTTGGTCGAGTTGGAACGCTTCGAATATTTCGTTTACTTTCGAGAAGTCCTCGTTGTCAATCCAATTCTCAATGTCCACTATTTTATAAGCAAACTTATCTCCAGCTTTCTTTGCTCCGTGCTTTAATCCGTAATAAGCGATTATACCAATGTGGTCTATCTCCGTTCCTAATTGATTCAAGTCTTTTAACTTTAAACCGCACTTGTTACAAATGTCTTTTAAACATAAGTAACTAAATCTAACTGGTCTGAATTGACCGCCTAATTCTACCTTATTCATATCGTTCTACCTTTTTGAATTGTTAATATTATACTTTTGCTGTAAAGTCTAATGCACCTGAACCAGTCATAGATAAAGAGAAGGTAGCGTTTTCTTCTACACCTGCATCTGCCGATACACTAGTAATAAAAGCGTTACCATCATAAGTATCTCCAGTAGTACCTACCTCAAATATTACAGCTACTACTGCTCCCGTAACTAATAAAGAAAAGCAATCAGATAAAGACGCTGTTACGTCTGTAATATCAACGAAAGCATCTCCACTCATTTCCCAAGACATTAATCCCTCTAAGTTTTCTTGCCATCCACCCGAAGCTTTTGACGTTTTATCTCTTAAATCTCTACTGATAGAGAACGATGCACTTGTAGCGTGAGCCATTACTTGGCCACCTACTGATAAGGTTACCGCTGTTGCGTTTTGAACTGCCATTTTATGTTAGTTTTTAATTATTAAACAATCGAAAATTACGTTTTTGTAGAATTTCTCAGCCGACTTAAAGTATTCATCATCGAGTCCTTCGAATCTGAACTTTGCCGTATAAGATACACCATCTTCGGTGTAGGTTGTTGTTGTTAAATCTAAAGCCTCTACGGTTGCCTTAGATTGATTATATGTCGTTATGTAGCTATCAGCAAAACAAGCGATTCGTATCGATACGTTGCAAGAGTTTAACGAACTCCCTTTAGACATAAAGTTACTTACGTTCATTATTTCATAAGTCGTAGCAGGATAGCCAGTTCCTTGCGGAATGATTACAGGAAACACTTTATGTAAACCATTAGCGTTTCTGAAATTAACCGAATCGTTTAGAATCGTTACTATATTTTTTCCTATTGCTTGGAACATATTACTTTAATCCAACTTCTCTAATTAACTTGTCAAGCATTTTGCTTATATCTCTCTGAGCTGTACTAGCCATTTGAGAACCTTTCTTTTTTGCTACCTCGCTTGGGTAATCGTGCATCGGTTCAATTCTACCAACGGACTTACCGCTTTTGTGAAATCGTTCCTTAGTACCAGCGATTAACATTGCAGCTAAGTTTCTACTCTTTTCTGGAACACCTCCATCACCATCAGCAACCCAAGTTGGGTTAACTCTTTTTAATATAACACCTACATAAATACTTGGAAATCGAGTATGTTTAGCCGTCTTTAATCCAATGGAATCTGCTATTGATTTACCTTGAGTCTTAGTCTTAGTGCTTGCATCGTAACGAACACCTGGAGTCTTAGTCTTAGTCATAAATTTATAGTTGTTCTTCAAAGCTTTCTTAGCTATCTCAGCAGCAGGTCGTAACGCTTTGTTTACAAGTGACCTTGACTCTTTGGTAGTTTTACCTAATCGCTTTAAAGCCTTTTTAACCTTCTTAATGCCTTCAACTTCTATTCTATGTGAACTCTGTTTAGCCATATTGAAATTAAACTATAGATTCAGTTGGTAAATCTTGCTTTACAAATATCTCAATGAACTCTTTTCTAGGGTCAATTACGAACCCTATAATATCGTAAGTTTCACTTGTACTAACTTCCTCTAAAACCCAATTGGATTTTATGGTAGCAGTTTCAGATGAATACCTTATTGTGTAAACGAACCTAGAATATGATTGAAGTTCTTTTCCTTCAAACTTCTCCTTAACATCTCTAAGCGATTTTACATTCTTATTAGCCCAAACTGTCGTATGAGTTGAGTAAGACTCTTCTCGTCCTCCAAAATCATCCTCAGTAGAACTTATTGACTTTAATCGTATTCTTTGATTAAACTCGCCTGCCGTTACTTTACTTATGAACGCTGCCATTTAGTAGTAGCATTTATAAGGTTGTAATAAGATTTCAGATGTCATTGGGAAAGTTCGTTTCCTATCCTCTCTGAAATAATACATATCGGCTACAATTAATTTAATCGCTTGTTTTATCGCTTCGGGTATATCCGTACTAGCAGAACCAAATCCTGTACTAAAGTTAAACCAAAACACATTTGATCTATCCGATTTTAAAGTAACTGATGGAAAGTCAGAATTTAAATATACTATCGAAGGATTAGAAGCAGCATCTATATGAGCTTCAGTTGAAAAGAATTGTGAATCAGTATCGTTATCCATCCAATTAACTGGATTAACACTATCTAAAGCACAATCTGGATAAACTAAAGAAGCTACACTCGTTACACTATCAAAGTACAACTTGTACTCGTGTGTAATGAAATGACGACCACAAAAGTTCTCAGCCATATCAGTAGCAGCATCTATATATAAACCAAGCAAAGTATCTTCGTCCGATGTGTCTATTCTAAGGTGTGACTTTACGTCAGCAACCGAAACAACCTTTGTAGCTGGATTGGTAACTAAAACTAAATCGCCTTGTAAGTCTGGGTTCAGATACATATATCAGTTTAATTGTTTTTGGTAATAAATGGGAAAGCTCTTTTTAAAGAACCTTCCCTCTTATCTAATTAATTATGCAGTTAAAGAAGTTGCTTTAACGAATGCTTTTGGTTGAGTTAAACCCCAATCAATGTATTGGTTTATAACTAATTTAATTTCACCATTAGCTGCTCTTGTGTAAGGGTCAATCGTAATATCTAGTCCGCCAAACATTCCAATAAATAATTTAGAGAAATCTCCGAATAAGAAATCAGCAGAAGCAGCACCATCACTTGTACACCCATTTGTGTAGTAAGTTGGATAACCATTTACTAAGTTTCCTTGTGAACCTACAGTTACCGCAGCAACTTGTGCAGAACGCTTAAGGTCTTTCATTAATTTAGGGTTAGCTACATAAGCTAAGTTTCCAGCTAGACCTTCATTTACAGCTAATTCAGATTCAGCTAAACAGAAATCATCAAAGATAGATGCGTTTGCAGTATAAGAGTTCTGAGTAATTGTTCCTACGTTAGTTGTAGCAGCAATCGAGCCAGGAGCTGTTGTTACATCAGCAGCAGCGAACATTGCAGCATCAATTTTTGCACCAGCAGCACGACCTAAGTCAGCAACGATAGCAGCTTGAGCGCCCATTCCATTTTGCATTATTAATTGCTTAGAAATATGAACGTAAGAAGATAATCTCAAAGGAGTTAAATCTAATTTACCGAAGTTATTACCACCATCAGCAGCAGCATCTACTTCACCTTCCCAAGCTACAGTTTGTTTTCCTGTAATTGGTAAACGAGTATCAGCAGAAAGTCCAGTAAGGATATTAGCTCCTACACGATTAAATACAGATGCTTCTCTTAAAGCGTCTTGAAAACCCATTACTACAGTAGGAGCAATTGCAGATGTTCCTTGTGTTACATCAGTACGAGATTCTAGCAACCTAGATGGAATACCTAAACCTTCTATTGTACGTCCAGCAGAACGAGCCTCAGTTACAGCTTCATCGTGTAGTTCTTTTTCAAGACCACTCAATGACCCATCCATAAATCCACTAATTGCTTTAAATAAAGAGTAACCTCTTTTTTCTTCTTTTTCCACTTTTGTAACTACTTTAGGTTTAAGTGCCATTTCAGCATTCAAAGACTCTTGACGTTCAACCGTTTCAATGTCTTTCTTTAATTTATCAATAAGAGTCATTTTACCATCGTAAGAAACTTGTTCAGCTTCGGTAAAATCTCTTTTTTCCGTTTTACACAATTCTAACATTACGTTAGCGTCTGAAATGCTTGTCGCACGTTCTTGACGTAATTCTACAGAGTTTTTCATTTTCTTTTTAAAGTTTACTTTTCAGTTTTAATTCGTTATGTAAGTGATTGATTTTTCTAAGTGTATCAGCACTATCGCTTTTCGCCCTTGCTTCTAATTCACTAGAATCGACTTTCATCTTATCTATTGACCTTAAAGCTACTTTAGTATCGGAATAAGCCCCAGTACCAACTATTGAAACATCGTATAACCTTCCGATTTTAGTAATGTTTCTTTTATATACATCACCTTCTTCTACCCAATTATCTTCCTCTACTGTGAAAGCAAATGAAGATTCATAAAGTAAACCTCTACGCATCAATTCTGCGACATCTCGACCTGTAGAAGTATCTGGTAATGTACCATCGTATTTTAAACCTCGTTCGTCAATCGAAAGTTTTAATGTACCACCTTGATTTCTATCCAAAATAGCATTTGTATCGTGATTGTAAGTTAAGATTACGTTATCCTCCAAACGTCCATCTAAAGCACCTCTAGAGATAGTTTCGAAAAAACCTAAATCTCTTGACTCATGTTCGAATAATGAAGCGTAACCACTTACTTTAATCTCTCCTGAGCTTTCATCCATCCGAACTTCACAGTCTTTTGAATAAACCCTAATTTCTTTATCTTTATTTTTCATCCTTGTTATCGTCTTTGTTTTGGTTTAGGTCTTGTCTTGAATTAGCTTCTCCTAATTTATCTATTGGCATCATATTAGATTGCATATAATAATCCTCAGATGCTCCACCAATACTATTCAAGTCCTCTAGTTTACGAACCTCGTCTGGCGACATTACTCCGATATTAACTAAGGTTCTATAGTAATCTGCTCTAGCTTTAGAATCTCCCCTAAGTATAGCCGTTAGATTGAATTTAAAGTATTCTTTGCCTCTCTTGTTAAAAGGTACAAGTTTTGAATTTAATTCCGACTCGATACGTTTAATCCAAGGCGTAATAGTGTGAACGACAAAATCAATTTGTTGAGCCTCGATATTACTGTATGTAGCATTTGATAAATCATTTACGAGGTGGTTAGGCACTCTAAAAATACGGCAAATATCTGAAATTTGATATTGTCTAGATTCAATAAACTGAGCTTGGTTGTTTGGAATGGACCTAGCTTGAAATTCCATACCCTCTTCAAGTATAGCCGTTTTACCTGCGTTCTCAGCACCAGAGTATTTAGTACCCCAAGATTCCCTAAGTCGTTTAGCCGTTTCTGGTTTAAGTGTTCCAGGATGTTTAAGAATACCACCTATCGCTGCTCCGTTCTTGAAGAATGATCCAGCGTGTTTATCTAAAGCAATTGCGATTCCAAGAGTTTCAGCAGCAGTAACTATAGGCGATTTACCTACAACTCCATCAAATGAAAGACCTTTAACGTGTATCATGTCGATAGATTCCACTTTTCCTTGAATTGGATAAGTATCATCTCTATCTGTAACGTAGTAGTACACTCCACGACCCTTTGGAGCTATGAAAATATCTACATCATCACATTTAATTGGGTGTAGTCCGATAGGTAAACCTCCTGCGTTACGCTCAATGTAAGCGTAGAAATTACCATCCATAGATAAATCGACTATAATGCGCTCAAAAAACATAAATGAGTTGAATAGTGGTGAAGGTTGCTCTCCCACAAGATTGTTTAAAGGACTATCGGACTTTATCGTTTTTCTATTATCAGAATCTTTTTCGTAAAGTGAGATAGGAAGTGAAGCTATTGTTTCGGATAGTACTCTTACGCAGGACCAAACAGCAGCAACTCGTATAGCTTGTTCTTTAGAAACGATTTGACCCGAAGCAGCCCCAAGATAACTACCTACAATCGTTTGACCGTAAACATCTCTTTCTTCTACTTCGTTCGTGAAATCTTTCTTTCTATTTAAAAAATCAAATAATCCCAATTCAAGATAGGTTTAATGAATACTCGCTATATAAGCAAATAGTAAAAAAGCCTATTATGTGAACCTATTTATAAATCTTTTTTTAGAGTTTCGTAAGCTTTGGATAGTACTTTGTGGACGTACCTAGGGCTAACACTCTTTAATGTAGCTATTTCTTTTATCTTTAATCCGTACTCAAATCGAAGATAAATGATAGTTTTAGCCATATCGTTTGTTAAATTCATCGCTTTATACCAAATTTCATCTAATGTAAAGTCGTATTCTTCTCTGTTAAGTATCGAAACAGACTCTCTAAGGCGATAAGTATTGTGAAATGGACTGGTGTTAGATAAAACTTGATTCGTTACGATACGAGCCACATAAAAGCTAAACGTGTTTGTTTCGAATACAGTTTGTATAGTTTCCTTAGATTGATTCAATAAAATTAAAGATACGTCCTGAACCAAATCGTCTATTAAATGCGAGTCGTTATTGCTAATCAAAACATTAGAGCAAATTTCCCTTATAGTAGTTTGCTCTAGTTCGATTATTTCGTTTTTAGATAAAGAATATCTCTTTGTCGTCATAAGCTGAGTTTCCTCCGTTTTTGTTTTGCATCGCTTCGGATAGTGCCATTATACAACTAACCACACCATCAATCTTTTCGTTTGATTTCGCCTTATTCGGCTTGACGTTTCCAGCAGGGTCAAAGGTAAGTACTACGTTGGACATCATCCATCTAAGTACAGGTTGACCACCGTGACGTAGCTTTCCGCTAAGTGCTAAAGTTTCAAATTGTTTTGTAGCAGGTGACATCGTTTTATAACCTTGTCCTACTGGAATCATCGGACAACCTTCATCTGTAAGGTCGATTACAATCTGTGAAGCGTTCCACCTATCGTAAGCTATCATACGAATGTCGTATAGCTCGCTTAAATCCCTTATTTTTTGTTTAATGTAGTTGTAATCACAAACATCGCCTGGAGTTAGTTCGACTAAACCCTCTCTAGCCCATTTCGAATAGTTTACCTTATCTCGTTCACTTCTTTTGTGAGCGTTTTCTTCGGGTATAAACGAGTACATAATCAAGTCGTAACCATCGTTATCGTCTGGGAAAATAAGAGCTAAAGTAGTAATATCTCTAGTCGAAGCTAAATCTAAACCACCAAAACAAGGTCGTCCTTTTAATTTAGTTATATCTACCTTAGTTCCACCAACCATCCATTTAGCATCAGAAATCCACTTAGCTTCGTTTACAACCCATTGGTTAAGATGTAATCGTCTAAATGTATTCTCATACGATGGTTCGTTTTTTGCTTTTACAGCCTGTTGCTTCATGTACTCTTCAGTAATAATTGAGCCGTAACCAGGATTAGCCTTTTTCCAAACTTCTTCGTCAAAAATATCATCCTCTAGTTGAGCTTCGAACACAACTCCTAGAAACGAATCGTCCTCAATCGAACCATCAATTAATTTCTTCGCATAATCGTAAAGCTCTTTGCAAATGTGGTCTTTTTGATGTCCAGCACCAGCTGTCGTAATCCCAAGCATAAGTGGTTCTTTCCTAGCTCCCATAGATGTAAGAAGTACGTCATATAAATCTCTGTTTTTGTGTGAGTGAATCTCATCTAGTAAGCAACAAGATAAGTTTAATCCGTGTTTTGTATCAGCATCAGCCGATATAACTTTGTAAAACGACCCGACTTTATCGTATGTGATTGAATCTCTAAAAGTACCTGCTCGTTTAATCAGTTGAGGTTCTTGTATAACCATCTGTTTGGCTATACTGAACGATAATCTAGCTTGTTCTTTATCCGCAGCAGCCGAAACTATTTCAGCACCTTTTTCTCCATCAGAAAATAGCATATAAAGTGCTATACCAACCATCATAGTCGTTTTTCCGTTTTTACGAGGTATGAAGATAAAACACTGTCTAAACTTTCTTAGATTAGTTGCTTTAGACTTCCAACCGAATAAGCCCTCTATGATTTCAACTTGCCAACCTTCTAAGATGAATTTAGTTCCAGCCAAGTCACCTTTAGTGTGTTGGCAAAAGGTTTCAATAAAATCAACGGCTCGTCTAGCTGCGACTTTATCAAACCACCAAATAGATTCGTCTATGTTTGATAGATTATTCATCGTTGTTAAAGAAATTTTCTATTTTAATGTCTGGTGTAGTCGCATATCCTTCGATTGCATTTACCTTCGCTC
>ENA-OSJC01003955-OSJC01003955.1-marine-metagenome-genome-assembly--contig:-NODE-3955-length-10373-cov-5.104021_pt1 | contig 10373 bp, 9 predicted proteins | sample MGYA00237885_ERZ534234 | MGnify/ENA primary metagenome ERZ534234 (study PRJEB26413, sample SAMN06343907) | marine metagenome | isolation source: coastal waters | place: Atlantic Ocean: West Antarctic... | reverse complement strand
GGATCATCTACACCTAGGCCATAACACAAAACTTTTGGATCCAACTCCATAGCAATAAAAAGTGCCTCATTAATTGCTTTAGTGAAGCTAATTTCTCTAGACAAATTTACACTCCAGCATATATATATTTAAAAACATCTTCTTTTTTAGGGAAAGGTGAATCTTCTGCAAACTGAAAGGCCTTATCGACCTCATCTTTAACAACATGATCTATAGAGCTTATCATCTTATGGGTCAATATATTTTCCTTAATAAGTTGTTTTTCAGCCAATAATATAGGGTCTTTCTTTTTCCATTCTAAAAACTCATCTTCAGCTCTATAGCCAATATGATTATCATAATTTGGCCCACAATGTTCTCTCCATCTATATGTATTAAATTCTAAAAATCTTGGCCCATCACCTTTTCTGATGCTAGAAATAACATCAAGAACTGTTTTATAAACACCAAAGACATCATTCCCCTCTCCTTGATGGCTTTTAATACCCATTGCTTCAACCATTTTGTAAATAGGACGATCCTTAGGTTGTCTTACTGATAAAGGCGAGTAGACAGAGTAGAAATTGTTCTCACACAAAAAAAGAACAGGCAATTTTTTTTGAGCACAAAAATTTACAGTTTCAGCAAATACGCCTTCCTCTGTTGCTCCATCACCAATAAAAATACAGCTAATATTGTCTGATTTATCAAGCTTCAAAGATAAACCTAAACCGGCACCAATTGGTATAGAATTTCCTACTATTGCTGTACTACCCATAAAACCTACACTTAAATCAATCAAGTGCATAGATCCACCTCTACCTTTGCTACAACCACCTTCCTTACCATATATTTCAGCAATCATTCTAGATATATTTCCACCCTTCCCCAAATAATGCCCATGGGACCGATGAGTACTGACCGCTAAATCTTTATTTTGAAGCGCTAAACCAACTGCCGCCGAGACTGCTTCTTGGCCTGTACTTAAATGGGTAGGACACCTCATCTTTTGCTGATCATACCTTTCAGAAATCGTCTCCTCAACAGCCCTAATTAAAACCATTTTTGAATACAACTCAAGCTTTATATTTTTTTCCATTAGTAAATTTTATAAGACAAAAACTATGAACTATGGCATGAACCAAAAATAATCAGAAGAGTAGCCAGCATCTTCAAATAACTGTAACCATTCATCAACGTGAAGTATTGTTTTTGCAGTAAGATTCCAGGCATGCATTGCCTCTTTTTCTAAATCATTTCTATAAGCATCAACAGTAATGAAAGCATTTTTCTTACTTACACGATCAATCTCCTGCAAAGCTTGAATGCACTCTTCTCTATCAAAATTATGAACTGTTGTTACAGAAATTACCAAGTCAAATGAGTTATCTTCAAAAGGCAACTCTCTTGCATCTGCAACTTGAACAAAGTCTTTTACAGATGGCATACAATTTTCTATAGCATATTTACTAATATCAATTCCTTGTACTTCAATACCTGGAATCATTTCTGAAAAATCATTAATCATAAATCCCTTAGCACAGCCAACATCCAAAACTTTACTGTCTTTAGTTAGATTGTATTGCTTTTGAAAATCAGGAACGACAGGCTGCCAAAATCGAGAATTATAAGAAAATCCTCCATAACCATTTCGTCTATCACCATCAAAAAAATCTTTCTCAAACATTCGTGCTAGTTCTCTATCTTCAGTAGTTTTTTCAGCACCACGCTGCTTAATATCTCTCTTTGTACGAGGATAATTCTTCATTAAATCAATCTCTTGTCCCAAACTTATACTCCTGTATTAAAAATAAACTTATTTAAAAAAAATTAAAAACTAATTAAATAACTCTTTAGCCTGCATCCACTTAAGGTTGTGAAATTTTTCTTCATCTTTAAGTATCCCTGAATTATAATTCTCAATAATCTCAAGGATCGCATTCTCAACTCCTTTCTTTGGCTTAAATCCTGTTGCAAGAACCTTGTCAGAATTAATTCGATAAGACCTTGGATCGCTAGACTCAGTGATTTCTATATCAACAGGGAGGTGCTTAGTAACCATCCTAGCAATACTTAAAATCGAAATATTTTCAAAACCAGCATTATAAATACCAGTAAACTCAGGATGATTTATAAAGTGGATATATAAATCTGTTATATCATCAATATGGATATTTGGACGAATTTGAGACCCTCCAAATACAGTAATTTTCTCTTTTGATAGGGCATGCATTGTTAGAAGATTAACTGATACGTCAAGGCGCATCCTTGGGGAATAGCCACAGACAGTTGCAGGCCTTATAATTTGGACAATCATGTCATCCTGATAACTCAATAAAACTCTTTCAGCAACCATTTTTGTTTTATTATATTCAGATATAGGATCAAGTTCTAAATCTTCTGTAACATTCTCCTCTTCTTTGACTCCATAGACGCTTCCAGATGAGGCATAAATAAATCTTTTGACACCTAGTCTTTTGGCTTTATCTGCAAGCTGCATAGTTGCCAAAGCGCTGACTTCCCAAGTAAGTTTAGGATTTAAATCTCCACAGGGATCATTGGCAATTGATGCAAGATGAATAACACAATCAACATTAGCATCTAGAGGTACTTCTTCAATATTCCTTACATCTCCCTTCACTACTTTTAAATTTTTATGAGGTTCTAGAAAATTACCAAACCATTGAATATCGAATGCACAAACTTCATGGCCTTGACTTAGTAATTTTGGTATTAAAACATGCCCTTTGTAACCACAACCACCTGTAACTAATATTTTCATTGCCACTCCTTAAAATAGTTTTCTATCTGACTCATAATGCAACCCTCTCATTTTAACAACTATGAAAAATCTCCATAGTTTAAAGTAGGTTTCTTGGTGGAATCCTACCAATTGATCTATGAGGTCGTTCGTTATTATATATATACATTAACTGAGTTATTAACGATTGCATATCCGTAATCGAATCAAAGGTAAGTATGTTCAGCCATTCACTTGTTACAGTCTTCCATCAACTTGATAAGCCTCAAAAATGTACTTAACGTCATAAATTACATGATTATCTTTACCAAATGCTTTTATTTGGTTTAATGTCATCTGTTTAAATTCTTGATGAGCTACAGCAAGAATAATGGCATCATAGTTGCTATTAATGGGCTCACTCACTGGTGTAATTCCAAACTCACGATAAGCTTCAGCTTGATTAGCCCAAGGATCATAAACGTCAACTTTACAGTTAAAATTCTCAAATTCAGAAACTAGATCAATCACACGTGTATTGCGTAAATCTGGGCAATTTTCTTTAAAGGTTAAGCCCATAATCAGTATATTTGCATCAGCTACATGAATGCGTTTTTTGATCATTAGTTTGGACACCTGATCTGCAATATAAATACCCATATTGTCGTTGAGTCTTCGCCCAGCAAGAATCATCTCTGGGTTGTAACCCACTTCAATGGCTTTATGAGTAAGGTAATATGGATCAACCCCGATACAGTGCCCACCTACAAGACCTGGCCTGAATGGTAAAAAGTTCCATTTTGACTCCGCCGCTTTTAATACCTCTTCGGTATCGATATTTAGCCTATTAAAGATTAAGGCGAGTTCGTTTATAAGAGCAATATTGACATCTCTTTGGGTATTTTCGATGACTTTAGCAGCCTCTGCCACCTTAATACTGCTTGCCTTATGTGTTCCAGCTACAATAATTTCTTGATAAAGTTCATCAACAATATTTGCCACTATCACTGTTGAACCTGACGTAACCTTCTTAATTGTTGTCACTCGATGTTCTTTATCTCCTGGATTAATACGTTCTGGTGAGTAACCACAGTAAAAACTCTGATTAAACTTTAGGCCAGAATACTGTTCTAGAATAGGCACACATATTTCTTCTGTAGCACCGGGATAAACTGTAGATTCATAAATAACAATATCGCCCTTTTTAAGCACTTTACCAACTGTCTCACTTGCTTTTTCAAGTGGTATTAAATCAGGCATTTTATTTTTATCAATTGGCGTTGGAACAGTAACAATATAGAATTCACAGTCTTTGATATCATCAATATTAGTTGTGTAACTGAGTTTAGTTGAGTCTTTGAGTTCTTGAATCGTTATCTCAAGTGTAGAGTCATTGCCAACCTTTAACTGAGTAATTCTTTCTTGATTTATATCAAAACCAATAACTTCTCGTTTTTTCCCAAATTCAACAGCAAGCGGGAGACCCACATATCCAAGACCAATAACGGCTATTTTTTTGGCTTTCATAAGGAATGATATTGTTTATACCACGCTACAAAATTAGCCACACCATGCTTAACTTCCATCTTGGGCTTATAGCCAAACTCTGCTACTAAATCATTCATATCTGCGAAGGTATCTGGCACATCTCCTGGCTGAAGAGGCAGTAATTCTTTATCTGCTTTAATACCCAACGCCTCTTCCAACGCTTCAATATAATCCATCAACTCTACGGGTGAATTATTACCAATATTGTATATACGCCATGGGGCCTTTGAAGAAGCCGAATCTGGCTGCGAGCCTTGCCAATTAGGGTTTGACATTGCTGGCCTATCTAAAACACGAATTACACCCTCAACAATATCATCAACATATGTGAAATCTCTGCGGTGCTTACCATAATTGAACACTGGAATCTTTTCACCTGCTAAGATCGCCTTAGTGAACTTAAATAGTGCCATATCAGGGCGGCCCCAAGGACCATATACGGTAAAAAAACGCAGCCCTGTTGTAGGTAAATCATATAAATTGCTGTAAGTATGTGCCATTAACTCATTTGCCTTCTTACTTGCTGCATAAAGACTTAATGGATGATCAACATTATCGTGCACAGAGAATGGCATTTTGGTATTAGATCCATACACCGAGCTGCTTGAAGCATAAACAAGGTGGCCGATTTTACTATGCCTACAACCTTCTAAAATATGGGCAAAGCCAACTATATTGGTATTAATGTAGGCAAGTGGGTTTTCAATAGAATAACGCACACCAGCCTGCGCTGCTAGATTTACCACTCCATCAAACTGATGATCTTTGAATAGCCTATTAACAGCTTTACCATCCTCAATATCCATGCGGATATGTGTATAGTTCTCATGGTTAATATGGCGAGCTAAACGCGCTTCTTTAAGATTGGAGTCATAATAATCATTATGATTATCAATACCTAATACCTCGTCTCCCCTATCAAGGAGCCTAATTGACAGCGCTGAACCAATAAACCCAGCTGCACCTGTTACCAGTATTTTCATATAACTACTTTAATTACCATTAAAAAATCCCTAGTGAAGACCCTATTCTTCTAATCTCTCCGGCTATCCGACATGCAGTTATCCAAAATCAAATCAGATAGCATTTTAAACTAACCCCAGCCTCTTGTGAGTATCGACTGAAAAAGCTCACTGGGGTTTGCTCACACTTGAAAGAATTAGGGATTTACTATTTATTATTTTTTGCATTTTTTAATTTTTCCACTTCTTTTTTTAGCGCTTCGTACTCTTTAGTTTTGGCTTTTAAAAACTCAATCGTTAATTTAGTTTTTTCTTCAATACCTGTTGGTGTAAGTAAGTATGAATATTGGGTTTTATTCTTACTATTTTTAAAGTTATTAATTTTGATAAAGCCTTTCTGAATAAGGCTTTTCAGGCAATAATTAACCTTACCAAGGCTTATCCCTAATTCTTGGGATAATTGCCTTTGGGTGAGATTAGCGTCCTGCTCTAAAGACTTTAATAATTTATATTTGCTTTGATTATTGGGCATGCTACCGCCAGGTTATGCAAGTAGAATTTAGCACAACTTAGTTGAATTTCACATCTATTATAAACCATGTTCAAATATTGAACAAGCTAATATTAGATTTTTAATTATTAATGAAATATTCGTTAGTATTGTGTTAATAATACATACAGAATGAATTTCTGGAGTCTTGGAATCAACTAACTAAAGTTTTAGGAGGAGTAGATTTTCAGAAGTTTCTGCTGTACTTGAATACATGATAGCAGGTCTCTTTTTTATTAATTATTTATAAAAAAAAAGGATTACATCCTTATTCTCTTCCATATTCATCATCAAAACGAATAATATCATCTTCTCCAAGATAAACTCCATTCTGGACTTCAATAATTTCGAGCATTTTATTGGTCCTATTTTCTAAGGAATGAACTACTCCAATATCAATGTAAGTTGACTCGCCCTCTTTTAATATGCTAACTTCCTCTCCAATAGTAACAGTAGCTATTCCGTTAACAACAACCCAGTGCTCGGCACGCTTTTTATGCATTTGCAAAGAAAGCTTTGCACTAGGATTAACATGCAATCTTTTGACTTGAAAAAGCTTACCAATTTCAATAGAGTCATACCAACCCCAGGGACGATAAACCTTACGATTAGAATGTGCTTCATCTCTGTTTCTTAGCTGAAGTTTTTCAACAATATTTTTAACTTCGTGAGATTTATCTCGACTTGCAATTAAGATTGCATCAGAGGTGCTTACTACAATCAGATTATCAATACCAATGGTTGCTACCAAATGATGAGACGCATTAATATATGAATTAGTCGTTTCTAGAGAAACAACATCGCCTTTTATGAAGTTATTACTGCTATCCTTTTTACCTATCTCATATAAATTAGACCAAGAACCAACATCAATCCACTTTGCATCCATTGGAACAACAACAACATTTTTACTTTTTTCCATCAAAGCATAATCAATTGACATACTTGGGCTTGAAGCAAAAGTTTTTTTCTCCAGACGAATAAAATCAAGATCATAAATAGCATTTTCTACGGAGCTTCTAACTTTACTCAATATTTCACTGGAGTGAATAGAAGACTCATCAATTAAAGTTTTTGCCTGACATACAAACATTCCGCTATTCCAATACCAATTTAAGGTTAAATTATTATCTCTTGATTTATCATTTTCTAACAAATAGACTTCAGCTAATTTTTTATCAGGCTTTTCCTTAAAGCACTTTATATTAAACACAGTAGAATTGTATTCATCTGGCGTGATTTCAGCCTGAATATAGCCATAACCAGTATTTGCATGAGTTGGTACAATACCAAAAGTAACTATTTTCCCTTTTCCTGCATGAATCAAAGCAACACTCATGGATTGATAAAAAGCCTTAGTATCTTGAATAAAATGATCAGCAGAAAGTATCAGCAATATATCATCCGCACTATTTTTCATTTGCAATGATTGAATTGCTGAGGCAATGATTGCAGGTGCAGTATTTCTAGCAATTGGCTCAAGAATTATTGTGGCATCAGCAACATCAATTTGCTTTAATTGTTCTGCAACAATAAAACGATGATCTTCATTACACACAATAATAGGCTGTGACAAATTTTCAATCCCATCCAAACGAAGAATGGTTTCCTGCAACATAGAGTTTTTTCCAACTAAGGATAAATATTGTTTTGGAAACTGAGCTCTAGAAAGTGGCCAAAGCCGATTTCCTGAACCCCCTGAAAGAATTACTGGAATAATTTTCATATCTTTAAATTACCAGCATATGTTAACTTATCGACATTAACAACACTATCGCATGTGTTATTAATTATGTGATGAATAACAGAAGAAACTATAAAGCCAGATCTGCCTGTAATCAATAATTTTTTAAATTTTTTACTCAAAGCAATATTTAAATCTAAAATAGCTTTTAAAAAAATAATTATACTTAAAACTTGCTCCAATTAAACTTATCACTCAACTATGCTTTGTATTAAAATCAGTTTAAGCATTTCAAAAATAATAATTATATGATTAATAATAATGTTGATTTTAACAATAAAACCATACTAATTACTGGTGGTGCAGGATTTATTGGCAGTAATTTAGCATTTTATTTTCAAGATAATTATCCAGATTCAATTGTGGTAGTGTTTGATTGCTTTAGAAGTGGCATGAAGTTGTCAAATAATAATTTGGCAAGTTTTGGGCATTATAAAAATTTAGTTGGCTTCACTGGGCAAGTAATATGTGGCAATATAAATATTAAATCAGATTTATCAATACTTAATGATTTTAAATTTGATTATATTTTTCATCATGCAGCAATTTCTGATACAAGAGTATATGACCAAGAAATCATAATGAAAACGAATGTCAATTCGTTTTATGATTTATTAAAAATAGCACTTAAAGATCAATCAGTGATGGTTTATGCAAGTTCTGCAGCAACTTATGGCAATCTACCCTCACCTCAAACTGTTGGAAAGGAAAGCCCAGAAAATCCCTATGGGTATAGCAAATACGCTATGGACAAGATTGCAGCAAAATATTCCGCAGAATATCCAGATTTGACACTAGTTGGGCTAAGATTTTTTAATGTTTATGGTCCTAGGGAGTTTTATAAGGCTTCAACAGCATCTATGGTAATTCAGCTTGGTCATCAAATCTTAGATGGTAAAGCGCCTCGTTTATTTAATAATTCAAACAAAATATTGCGTGATTTTGTATCTATTCATGACGCTATCCAAGGTAATATTAAAGCTTGTAAACCCTTAAAGAATGGTGTCTATAATATTGCTACAGGAACCCCTAGAAGCTTTCAAGAATTGGCTGATATCCTACAAAAAGAATTAGGGACTAATTTAGGGACAGAGTATTTTTCTAATCCTTATGATGGCTATCAATTTCATACTCAAGCAGATATTAGCTCCTCTAGAGAGAACTTAAGCTTCGAACCAAAAATTTCATTAGAGGAGGGAGTTAAAGATTATATTCCTGAAATAAAACGTCTCCATGGTGAAGATTTTTCATGATTGATCTGCATAATAAGTCGCCTCGAATATTAGTCATTGGTGATTTAATAATTGATCAATATCTTTGGGGTTCGTGTCATCGAATATCCCCAGAAGCTCCAGTTCAAATAGTTAATATTGATTCAGAAAATGTTGTCTTGGGAGGTGCTGGAAATGTTGTAAACAATCTGAAATCACTAGGAGCAAAAGTTGATGTAATGAGTGTGGTGAGTGATAGCAAAAATTCTGAAATACTTAGAGAGTTACTGGAAGAAATTGGGGTAGATACTAAATATTTAATTATACAAAAAAATCGTATTGATTCTAAAAAAAGCAGAATTATTTCTTCACAACAACAAGTAGTTCGCTATGATCATGAAAGCACTGAAGAAATTGATATTAAATCACAAAAACTTCTTATTGATATTTTTAAGAGGATTGCTAAAAAATACAAAGTAGTTTTACTATCTGATTACAATAAAGGCGTCTTGACGAAAAAATTAACTCAGTCACTAATTAAGTTTTCTAGAAAAAATAATATCAAAGTACTTGTTGACCCAAAGGGCCTAGATTATTTAAAATATAAAGGCGCTTTCCTACTTACGCCTAATAAAAAAGAGGCCAGTGAAGCCACAAAAATTAATATTATTGATGATGTCAGCCTTGCTAAAGCCATTGTTCAAATTAAAAATAAATGTGGACTTGATGTGTCAATAATTACCCTTAGTGAGCAGGGTATCGCAATTTATGACAAAAATCTTCGAACTCACCCAACAATTACTAGAGAAGTATATGATGTTACTGGTGCAGGTGATACTATACTTGCTTCACTTGGATATTCTCTAGCATGTGGTTATGAGATAGATAATGCAGTTAAATTTTCAAACCTAGCAGCAGGAGTTGTAGTTGGTAAAATTGGCAGTTCTACTGCAACTCTGAATGAAATCATTCAACATGAATCAAGCCTTAATAAATCTTCAAGTGACAAACATATTAAAACACTAGAAGAAATTACAACTTTAAGCAAAGAACTGAAAGTTAAAGATAATAAAATTGTTTTCACCAACGGATGTTTTGATCTCTTACATGCTGGCCATGTCAGGTACTTAGAAACTGCCAAAAGTTTTGGTGATGTTTTGATAGTTGGCCTTAATTCTGATCAATCAGTTTCTACCCTTAAGGGTAATAATCGTCCTATTAATGGGCAAATGGACAGAGCCTATTTACTTGCTGCACTTGAAGCTGTTGACTATGTAGTAATTTTTGAAGAAGATACTCCATATAAATTGATTGAAGCAATAAAACCAAAAACATTAGTAAAGGGTGGAGACTATAAAAATAAAGAGGTTATAGGTCAAGATATCGTTGATGAATTAAAATTAGTAGAATTTGTTGAGCAAAAAAGTACATCACAAATAATAAAAAAAATTCAGGAAGGAATTTAATAATGAAATCAATGATCAATCATGAGTTTAATGAACACTTAAAAACCTCTAAGAATACAATGGAATCTGCAAGTAACTCAATTGAAATTGCTGCAGAACTTTGTATATCTTGCCTCAAAAAAGGCAACAAAATTTTGTTATTTGGAAATGGTGGTAGCGCAGCAGATTCTCAG
>ENA-OSJC01003954-OSJC01003954.1-marine-metagenome-genome-assembly--contig:-NODE-3954-length-10374-cov-3.543653_pt1 | contig 10374 bp, 6 predicted proteins | sample MGYA00237885_ERZ534234 | MGnify/ENA primary metagenome ERZ534234 (study PRJEB26413, sample SAMN06343907) | marine metagenome | isolation source: coastal waters | place: Atlantic Ocean: West Antarctic... | reverse complement strand
ATTAAATCTTTTTCTCCTGTAGCAAGAGCAGCAACAGCGGTTATAAAATCTTTTTGTACTATTTGAGTTCCATCTGCATCAACTTGAAATGTAACAGGCAATGATGTTGGTGCTATTGAATTGAAAACATGTATAAATTGTTTAATGCTTTTTTCTCCCAACATATCTGCTTCGTTGTAAATAGTTTTACCAGTTGATGTTCTTCCCTCTTTGGCCTCAAGAATTGCATTAAAACCAAGACTTGGAGATACAAATGGATCTGCCATTTCTCCTATCGCGTCTGCTGTTGAATTAGCAGCTATGCTCATTAAGCTTGCTTCGTTTCTATTGCCTTCTGAAATAGCATTAAATACAGCCTTAACAGGTCTTTGTAAGAAATCATAAGGATTGGTGTAACTATAATTAATAAATCCTGTAACGTTTCCAGAGGCATCTGTTTCAGTTGGAATCATAGTCGCTGTTTTTTCCCAAGGTGCTGCAAAGGATCTTTTGTATGCATCTATTTGTTCTTGTTCTGCACCTGTTAAAAGTTTTCCTGTTTCAACCAATCCTACTGGCAAGCCAATAGTTGTTCCCAGTGCTGAAGTCAATCTTCTCATTCCTACTTTTTGTAATTCAGAGTTAGTGCTTGCCAGCTCTTTAATGGCTCTTTGAAGAGTATTACCAGTGTTTCTAAATATTTCAGCAGGGAAAGCAGTAAAGTTACCAAATAAAGGAATAAATTTTAACTGTTTAATTAACTCAGGAACTCTTGAATAAGTTGGAGTTACATTTAAAGCTATGTCAGCACCTTCGCCTTTAATAAATTTTTCTACCACATCATCGCCAGCTGCTTTTAATTTTCCAACATTTATTACGGCTTCCCTTCCAGTAGGCCCAAGTTCAATCAACTCTCTTATTTTTGGATCAGTAAAGTTTTTAACAGCAGAAACTGGGACTACAGCATCGTCTGCTGAATTAGCAATTACTTTTGTAAGCTTTGACTGTTCGCCATTCCAGTTTACCCACCTGGCTGCATTATCTGATCCTGTATAAACCCTCTCAATTGGTTTTAAAGCAGTATCTCTAACTTTTTGTAACCGAGCAGTTACCCCCATGCCTTTTAATCTTTCAAGTAAAGGAACGTTTTGAGTTGAATAAGAACCGACATCAGCTATTTCTTGTAACTGAAAACCTCTTGAAACATTAATTCCATAATCTTTAGAGTCTTTAAGAGATTCTGCAAATTTTGTTTTTCCTCTTGGGTCCAATACACCAGCGAATGATTTTTTAAATGCATCTACAAAGTTTCCAGAAGGACCAAGATTGCCATTCATCATAGCCATAACTGGCACACTGGTATTGTTTCTTATGTGAGCACCAAAAGATAATAGTGTTTTGTTGTATTGTCCAACTGTTTTTAACGCTAATAAACCTTTGTAAGCATTGGCTAAAATATCAGGTACATTTTTTGTAATGTCAAAAGATGTTTCTTCTAAAGCTTTAACAAAATCTTTTGGAGCATACATGTCTTTTAGAGCTCCTTGTTTTTCTCCAAATTTTACATATGTAACTTTTCCTCCTGTTTTGCTTAAAGGATCTACTATTTCAATATTAGGAACCAATCCTTTAACTTCTCCTTTGTTTGTAAGCGCTTCTGGTTCTCCTCCTAATTTTTTTAAGTCATCAGAACTTTTTAAGAAAGTTGTTGTGCCTCTTATTTTTGCTGTGTCATTAATCGCTTTTATGTCATCAAAAGCTTTTATGTCTCCTACTAAAGTTGCAATTTTAGTCATGGTTGCAACAGCTCCAAGAGATTCATCTTCTAAAGCTGTTTTCCACTCAGAGCCTTTTTTGTAATTTAAAGGAGTAATCTCACCTAAAGCTTCTCTAATTTCAGGCAAGTTTTTTAATTTTTTTCCTTTTAATAATCCAGTATTAATAATATTGTTTGCATATCCTTGCGAAGTTTTTTCGCTTCCAGCTACTGCAAAAGTTTCAGGATTTCCTATTTCTTTAAAAATTGATTCTGCTTTAGATCTAGGATTGTCAAATTTTTTATTTAATTCAAATATTTCTACTATTTTATTAAGGGCTCTGTCGTATACTTCAGGCGCTGGTTTAAAATTTCCTTTATCTAAAATTTGTCTATACAGGGTTGTTCCATACATGCCTATGTTTTCTTTTAATGATTTTTGAAAAGCCTCGTCAAGAGTCTCATTTGCTATTGTAGTTGCGCCTTTTTTTCCAGCAAGCAAATCTAATAATAGTTTTTGCTCTAAAGAAAATAACTCTTTATTTTTTCCTAAAATAGAAGACAAGTGATTGTCTGCATCTATTCCTAGTTCTTTATAGTCTATTTTATTGCCATCGCCTTCAAAAGATTTTATTTTTTTAAAAGCTTCATCTTGAATTTCTTTCATTTTGGCTTTTTTAGCATCGCCAGTAAGACCAGGGGAGTTTCTTTCAACAACAGTTAAGGGAGTTCTGTAAGCTGTAATAGATTTTACTAACTCTAAAGAATCATTAGCGTTTAACTTTCCACCATCTTTTGCAGCTTGTAATACGGTTCTTTGAATTTTATCCATGTTATCGCTAATTTCTCCAGCAAGATTTACAGCATATCCTTTTTGCGCTTGAGTCACATCCATGATTGCTCTGTTGTTTTTTGCTGTTTGTTGATACTCTCCGCCATAGGTAAACATCTTTCTAATCCAATCCCATGAATTTTTATCTGCTTTTTCAGCAGCAGCTACAGCTCCAAATTTATTATCTACACCTTTGGCTAATGCGTTAAAGTAAGGTGCGGCTAAATCTAATCCACCGCCAGCAAGTTTTACAGCACCACCTAAAACTTTAGGAGCTCCATAAACAAACGCTGATGTCTCACCAAAAACTTGCAGTCTTTCTTTAAATCTAGCTGCAGCTGCTTCTCTGCCTTGAAGGTTTTTAATTCTTTCTTCATCGCTTTCCTTATCAAAGATATCTGCGAAGGTATCAATATTGTCTGTGGCTACTGCAGCATCGACTGCGCCCACAGCTAATATTTGTTTTGCTTTGCTTAAACCAGATAGGGCTTTTACTGTGCCAAGGCCAGGCACACCAAATTGAAATAACATTTCTACTGTCTTGCCAGCTGTTCCTTCTACGTCTGGTTTAACAGTTTCAAAAAATTCATTAACTTTGTCAGTTGAGTCTGTATTAAATAAAAGATCTATGCCAGTCGTTGGAAGTGTAGCAGCACCTTGTACTGCTCCAATCACCCCGGCAAATGGGGCCTTTCCTATGTTTCCGAGAGTAGATGAAGTTGATCCACCTCTAGATTTTCTTTTTTGAAAGTCTGCAGCCTTTCTTTTTATTTCCTCTGGATCATTGCTGTCAATAAAGACATTAGTCCCATCTGACAATGTTACGGTAGGCATTAACTTCCATCACCTGTAACTTTTTCTCTCACTGCTTCTAAATTTTCACCAGCATCTAAATACATTTGATACAATGTTGAAGGAGCAATTGGCATTCCTAAAGCTTCCCCTTCTGTAGCTGGTTTTTTGTAAACCTTATCATCATCTTTAACATTATCACCATAAATAGATTTTTTTAACATTCTTTCCACAGCCATCATTTCTGTTTCTAGTTCAGTAGCAGTTAAAGGTTTTGCGCTTCTTGAATACTTTTTAAAAGCATTTAATAACTCTGGATCTTTTGATAATTTATCCATTAATTTAAGTTGATCAGGTATTTCTCCCTCTTGCCTAATGCCTTCTGCCATTGCTGCTTCACCAAAATCTACAAAAGCATTTCTTGGCACAAAGCCTTCAGTTGGTTTAGCCATTGCTATAAATCCTGCCATCATTTGTTGTGCAAACTCTGGGTCTGATCCTATTTTATCTGTGTAGCTTTTTGGAAAGGATGCAAGATAGTCCATAAAGTTAGGCGTATCTCTTCCTGCTTCTCGTGCTCTAGCCATTGAGTTTTCAAGGTGAAACTCTCTTAATGACTCTGATTTTTTAACTTTTGCTGCATCCTCGCTAGAGTCTTGATACTCTATCTCTGTTTCTTTTTTCTTACCAAATGGGTCTAGATAATTATATCCCATTGTTCCAGCAGTTCCATAGACTCCTGCTCTAACAGCTCCTCGGCCTATGCCGCCAACACCACCCAATGTTTCAAGAACTTTTTTACCCAGTCCAATTGGAGCGCCTGCTATATATTTAAATTCTGGAGGTAAAATTGGTTCTTTAACAGGAGCATCTTTTGTTACACCAGTTTCTTCCTTAGTATCTTTTTTCTTTTTAGTATCTGGTTTCTTTTTATCTACGTCTGCGCCTTTTCCTTTTGCTTCTTTTTTAGTTACTTTCTTGTAGTAGTCTTTACCACCTTTTAGTATTCCTTTACCAATTTTTACCAAACCACCTAAAAAGTATTCAGGTATTTCATTTGAGTAATTAGCTATCCCGCCATTAGCCATCATCATAGGTTCTTGTGGCATCATGTCAGCAATTCCACCACCTTGGTATCTAGTAATCTCTGGAGTATCTATTGCTGTGCCTCTAATCATTTGGCCTGCTATTCCTTTAGGAGAACTTCCAACACCTTGTGATGCACCATAAGCTTCAAAGACTTGTCCCATTTTTTCTAAAAAGCTTTTCTTTTCCTTTTCTTCTTCGGTAAGGTTTTCATCTTTTTCATCTTCTTTTTCTGTTTCTTTTTTGTTTGCTTCATCAACATCTTCTTGTGCATCGTCTACTGCATCATTGCTAAATATATCTTTTATATAGTCTACAGCTTGAGTTCCATAGTATTTTCCAGCATCTACAACATCTTCAAAATCTATTTCTGGATCAATGGCTATATCTGCGCTAATACCAGCGACTGGCCCTCCTATATTTAGAATGCCTTTTGTTACTTTTTTGTCTAAAATATTTTCTGCTGGACCAGCTTTTTTTATTTTGTTAGCAACTCTTGCAGCTTTAATGCCTTTATTAGCAGCAGCGCCGGCAGGTCCAGCAAGATACAAAGGAAGCGTTGCATACTCTATTGGATCAGTGTAATCAAAAATATAATCTTTAAATTGTTCGTTTCTTTTGCTCAATCCTTCTTTGGTATATCTTTCTTTAGCCTTTTCAGGGTCAGTAGCATACTCATATGCAGCCATCGGAAGACTAGCCATTGGGCCATATTCTTTAAAAAAATCCATCACGCCGCCAAAAAAACCTTTGTCTTTTTCGACTAAGTCTCCATCTTCGTATCTTCTTGGTTGCAGTCCTGATGTTATACCTCTCATGAGAAGAACGACCCAATTGCTGATAATAATTGTGTTCCAGTACCAGGCTGCTGATATGAACCACGTTGATATGCGCTTGTACCAGTTCCACCAGATAGACCACCCATTGGTGAGCCGGCAAGCAATGCTTGTCCAGTTTGCAATCTTTGTAATGGCTCGTTGGCAAGTTGATTTGCTCCAGCAAACTGTCTTGATAGAGCTGCTTGTTGAGTTTGTTGTCCTTGCTGACCTAATTGGTTCAACATGTTTACTTGGTTGCCCAATTGATTTTGTCCTTGCAATCCTAGTCCTGCAATGCCTTGGCCTATTTGACCGTATTGTTGACCAACACCACTTAATGCTTGAGCAGATCCAATTTGTTGTTGTCCTAGTCCAGCCATTTGAGAACCAAGTCCTGCTTGCTGAGAACCTATTTGAGCTTGTTGTTGACCTAATCCTGCTTGAATTCCTGCCAATCCTTGTTGAGCACGTCTTTGACCTTCAAACGCTTGTTGCGCTTGATTTTGAGCTTGACCAAAGCCAGCACTTCTAATGCCAGCCACAGCCTCACTCGCGCCACGTCCTGTCTGTCGGGCAAGTTCCTCTTGGGATATGCGGCCACGAGATCCACCAAACGCACCTTGAGATACAGCTCTGTCTCTAAGACCTATGTCTGCTTGCGATGATTGCCTGTTGATGTCTTCTAATGTTTGTTGAACAACTTGATCTTCGTAAGGGTTAAAAAAACTTTGACCCATAGATGGGTCGTACATTCCTGTTGCACCCATAGCGCTTTGCTCTGCTCTACCCAATGCACCTAAACCACCTTGAATGGTGTTAGCGCCTTGACCAATAAAACTTTCTGCTTGAGGTAAAAACCTGTCTGCATCTCTAATTCTTTGTTGAGCTTCTTCCGCAGATCCTCTCTGCTGACCAAAGAGGCCGCCTGCTTGATCTAATTGACCTTGAAAGTTTCCTAACTGTCCTGCTTGTTGACGAGCTTGTATCTGTAATGGTGTAAGTCCCGCTGTTTGCTCAATGGGAATGTCTCTTTCTCTTGATATAAGACCCTCGTATTCACCTGGCGATCCAAAATAAGATCCTAATAATCTTCTAGAGTAATCCTCCATGTACGGAGAAACAAAAGAATAACCAGTTTGTGGCGTTGTTATAACGTCAGCTGGAGGTCCTTCTACTGTCTTGCTGCTAAAAGTACTCATGATTTATACCTCTTTGCCATTTCTTCGGCTTGTTTTTGATAATCGTACATCTGACGTGCACCTAATAATCTTTGTTCGTATTCATCTTGTGGGTTGGCTCCTGCCATAATACCCATGCCTCTAACAGCTGCTGCGTTAAAGATAAACTCACCATCGCTTAACATAGCTGGTATCTTGTCTCCTTTTTCTCCACCAGGGCCTGTAACCAACTCTTCTCTTTGAGGATACTCAACGCCATTTTCTCCTGTTCCATCTGCGTAACCATTTACATAGGTTCCGTCTTTAGCATAAAGCTGGCTTGTTATTCTTTTTTGAGGGGCAATGTTTCCCTCTTTGTCATACAAACCTAACTCATCTACAAATGTACTCTCTTTAGGAGGAGCTACTAATGGTGAGAAAGGCTCACCTTTCATTTGTGAATAAAGTTTTGATACTTCGCTTGGATAAAATCTGTAAGCAGCGGGCGTTTCATCCCTTGCATCAATAGAAATATCTAATCCAGGCTCAGTGTCAGCATAGTTTAATTTAGAAGGATCTGTACCTTCGGCTATTCTGTCTGTTTGTGGAGCTCCATAACCCCTAGCAAAAGCATCTCCAAAAGATATAGTAGGATTTATAGACTCATTATATGCATCTGGATCATTTTGAGCTTCGTTATAACGCCTTACTTCTTCTTCATATTGCTCTCTTTCTTCGTCAGTCATGGATACATTTTCAAATCCGTCTTGAAAATTAAAACCAAAACCAGTAGCAACCCCGCCGTCATCCATATACATAGGCATCATAGGGGCAAGTCCTCCACCCATATATCCAGGGACATCATATCCAAATCTATTTTCAACTAACGCTGGATTTTCTTTTGCTAGGGCCATTAACCCTTTATTTGCCTTATCTATGCTTTTCATCATAATTTATGTGTACCATTTTTCTACGTCCCAATACTCTGCACTAGAACCAAGATTAATTGTAGTGTCTCCTACTGTTTTTATTGTAACAGAGCCTACAGATGATTGCAGTTCATACCCTTGTGGACTCACAGGTGTATGTAGCTGTACCCATCGATTGCCAGTGTATACCTGTAAAACATCGATAGATGTATTCCATATTACATCACCTGCGTTAAAAGCTAAAGTGGTAATCTCAGAATCATTAAACTGGGGAGTTGCGCTTGGATCAAACTTTCCTAAATTGATCTCTAGTATTCTAACCAAACGATTAAATATATCTGCGTCAACACCAGCTAACGCCAGTGGTAACCTACTCTCAAGAAGTTTAGCCATTACCTTTCGCCATCAGGTCTAATGTCAAATCTATTTGCCCCTAGCCTCCATTTAAAGCCAGTTCTTGCATTGGTTGCTGCATCATCATCTGATTGAGCTCTAAACACCATTTGTCTAGACCTAGCTCTAACATGATTTTGTTTGGTGGAGCTTGTTACGTCTGTGGTTGCACGCGTGGTTAAACTTTCTCCGGGGAAGTTTCTTGTTTTTAAAACAAAGTTAATTTGTCCACCGCTTGAGTTTGTTCCAAAGAAGTTTACATCTGGAATAATGCGTCTTACAAAACCAACTTGCTCACCTTGGTCAATATCGATATCACCAGATTCAATAAAGACATTGTCCATTGGAATCCCGTCTGCATCGTCTGTACTCTCGTGTGTGTAAATATAATTAACAGAGCTATCTTTGCCTGTGGCCCTAGGTTTTGAAAAAATTCCATCGTCTAACCATGCTGTTCGTGACAGCTCTCCAATGCTCCAGGCTCCTTCTAAATAATTGTAAGTAACGTATCTGTCATTTTCTGTTGATGAGGCTGATGGGTAGAACCAACCAACTTCATTAAACTCTCTGTTGGTAAATGCTACCACTTTAAAAGATTGACCTTCATTAAAATCATCAAGCACATAGTTTAAAACAGAACAAACCAATCTTTTTACAGCACCGCTGTAAGTGTAAAAACCATCTCTAGACATCCAATAAATTGCATCTGGCGCATTGATAGCACCATTAGGAGATATCAATCCTACGTTTTCATTAACAAGGTTTATTCCAAAAGTAAATGGAGCGCCTACAAACTGCATGCTATACAAAGCTGTGTCAGTCCATATTAAAGTTTCTTGTCTTGATCTTAAGCCACCAACAATTTGTGAGCCCGATGACAGCCTTAACGAACCAGCTGTGTTTGTGGATGTTGGCTCCCATTCTGTAGCACTTTCTTGGTCAGAAAACGCAATAAGCAATGGATCGATTGCACCTGTTCTAGCACTACCCACAATAGGGTCTGCGCCCAAGACAATAACGTGACGATCAATGTCACTAACAATAACTTGAATGCCTTTAGTTGGCGCAAAGTTAGCTCCTGATAAAGTGGTAATATCAACAGCCCTAGCGCCTAACCCACTGCTTTCATCCCAGTAATATATACCGCCAAATCTTGGGTTAATAATTAAATCTTCGCCAAAAGCATCGTGCGACCACAACCTTAATTGATCTACTTCAGACAAAGCTGTAGAAGACCCCCAAGTGCTTGCGCCCCAAAGTCCTGCGCCCCAACCTGTTGATTCTACATAAACATCAAGGCCTACATTAATTTGGTAAGCAGCATCTGTTGCGCTTCCGCCATTGCCTGTATCACTACCATTAGCTGTTGCTGAAGCTGTAAAGGTATAAGTATTAGCAGTAGGAACTGCTGTTATTTGATGTTCTTGGTTTAAAACAGCAGCAGTAATTTTGCCTCCGCTACCCAAAGTAACAGCATTGCTTATGGTTACAAAATCGTTAACAACAGCACCATGACCTGTATCTGTTGCTGTGATAACAGCGCTTCCAGATGTTGCTGCAAAAGTAGTAACGTTTAAATCAGTTGAACGTATAGGAGTAATGTCATTTAAAATATCTCCAGTTGTAACATAGTATTTAAAAGTAGTTCCAAGACCCAAGTACCTAGTGGCATCTAATGCAACCCATGCTGTTAAAGCACGCCCAGTGCCTTCGTAGTCTTCGGTTGTTGTTTTTACCCAGCCTCCAAATTTTTCTGGCAAGCCTTTTCTGAACCTAACTAAATTGCCATCAACCCAGCCGCCTTTATCTATAAGGTCAGTTGATTCTTTGTTAATCCCTGGATTAAATAATAATTTAGTTAGAGCCATTTTTTGCCCTCAAACATTAAAGCTTCTGCCTCTCTTCTTCTAGTGAGACCAGGTAAAACTTTTCTTTCGCCATTTACAGTTGCTTTGTTCCATCTTTTCATTTGCTCTGGAACTTCTTCATATTCTCCAGCATTAAGTTTTTTTAACATGGTAGAACTTTTTAAATTAGCTGGCCCTAAGTTATATACCCAAGAACATAAAGCATCAAACTGGCATTGGTTCATTGGAACTGTTACAAGAGAGTTAATATAATGCTCGTATTCATCTTCTAGCTCACGCCATAACATATGCTCTGCTTTTTCTTCAGACCATACATCACCTTCTTGTACATCTTTAGTGTGGCCATAACCTATTGTCCAAACACCAGCAGCACACTTATAAGCTTCAAGTTCACAGCCCTCAAAGTGTTTAATAATTTCAAAGCCTTCATTTGATATTTTCATTATATTGCTACCACCCCTGTTAAAGAAGCTATTAATAAAGTTGCCATAAACCCGAAAGTTCCAAATACAGCCATTTTTAACGTTCCGTTGAGATTGCTCATTTCTTGTTTTATTTCTGCTGTTTCTTTGAATATCGTCTTCCATCTTTCTTCACATTTTGCCTCGTGTGATTTTAGGTCTGAATGTACGTCTGATGCTGTTTTTCTGCTAGTCATTTTTATCTGGGGTGTTTGAAGCACCAAAATAAAAGCTGATTACAGCACTTGCCAACCCACCTAGATAACCAAGCACTAAGTTTATTAATGCTTCGCTGTTTTGCTC
>ENA-OSJC01003950-OSJC01003950.1-marine-metagenome-genome-assembly--contig:-NODE-3950-length-10379-cov-2.918074_pt1 | contig 10379 bp, 9 predicted proteins | sample MGYA00237885_ERZ534234 | MGnify/ENA primary metagenome ERZ534234 (study PRJEB26413, sample SAMN06343907) | marine metagenome | isolation source: coastal waters | place: Atlantic Ocean: West Antarctic... | reverse complement strand
CGAGAGTGGGGTAATTCAACGAGATGAGAAAGATTCGCCTCATTGCCCGACTCGACATCAAGGGCCCAAATCTGATTAAAAGCATCCATCTGGAAGGTCTCCGGGTAATTGGTTTGCCGAATGATCATGCGTTGCGTTATTACCAGCAGGGAGCCGATGAGTTGATCTATATGGACTGTGTGGCAAGTCTTTATGGTCGCAATAGTCTGGGTGACATTATCCAAAATGCAGCCCAGAATGTTTTCATACCAATGACTGTGGGAGGCGGAATTCGTTCGGTGGATGACGCAACTCACCTGCTAAGGTGCGGTGCGGATAAGGTGGCGGTGAATACGGCTGCTGTGGCAAATCCGAAACTCATCAGTGATATTGCCAGACGCTTTGGCAGTCAATGCATGGTGCTTTCTATCGAAGCCAAGCAAGTCGATGATCACTGGGAGGTCTATACCGATAACGGACGTGAGCGTACTGGTCTGGATGTAATCGAGTGGGTTAAGCGCGGTGTCGAATTGGGAGCGGGCGAAGTTCTTCTGACCTCTGTGGATCGGGAGGGAACCCGTAAGGGCTTTGATATCCCTTTGATACGGGCCGTGACCCAGGAGGTGCCGGTACCGGTGATTGCCAGCGGTGGCTTGGGTAAGCCGGAAGATATTATAGCTGCCGTACAGAAGGGCGAAGCGGATGCAGTCGCCATGGCCGATATCCTTCATTATCAGCGTGCCACTATGGCGGATGTTCGTTGCGTCGCTCAGGCTGCCGGCATGGATGTGAGAAATTATGAGTGCGCCTGAAGTCACTGTGATCGACTATGGCATGGGAAATCTGCTCAGTGTGTGCCGGGGTCTGGAGCATTGTGGTGCGGTGGTGACAACGACGTCCAATCCAGATGTTATTCTTTCTGCGTCACGAGTGATTTTGCCGGGAGTAGGAGCCTTTTCCGATGGCATGGCTGGGTTGCGCCACCATGGGCTGGATGCCGTTGTGCGCGAAGTCGCTGCGCGTGGTGTCCCGTTGCTAGGGATATGCTTGGGCATGCAGATGTTGCTCGACGAGAGTAATGAGTTTGGTATCACCCCAGGACTCGGTCTGATTCCGGGGCGGGTGGTTCCGGTTCCTTCAACCACTACAGACGGGTATCCGCAAAAGATTCCACACATTGGCTGGAATGTTCTAGCATTACCTCAAGGCCTAGAGAGATGGGATGGCTCACTGTTGCAGGAAGTTAAGTCTGGTGAAGCAGTCTACTTTGTGCATTCATTCATGGCCAACCCGAGCAGTCAAGACCACCGTGTCGCGGATTGCATTTACGGTGGGCGGCTGGTTTCTGCAGCCATTGGGCGAGATAATATTTTTGGATGCCAGTTTCACCCTGAAAAGAGCGGGGAGGTGGGATTGAAAGTGCTACGGAGATTTTTGAGCATATGAGAATTCTTGTGCTGATAACTGAATGAATCAGACGACAACTACCCTTGACACTCGACGAAATAGGACAGAATTTTATGATTAAGAAAGTTCCCTTTAAAGAAATATGTGAAACAGTAGCTGGGATTGATAATACGAGTTCGGCGATAAAAATTACAAGACTATTTGTACGGTATCTTACAAGAATAGTCGGATATTCTGTTGCAGCCAAGGTACTTGGTTTAATGTTACTGCTGGTTAAACGTGGACTGAAGACGCGTAGTATAAAATATATCTGGTATATATTGGAAATAAACAAAATACGCATAGAGTACTTAAACTGTCTATCTAACAATAATCTACTTGCTGCGGTTTTTAAGAAGAATCAATGGGCAGAGCTTGCATTGAGGGATTCCATGAGCCTGAGGTCTAGATGGGATGCAAAAGGATATTTATCGTTGCTATCAAGGCATGGATTCCATCATATGAAATATGATGGATGCAGGGTTGGTATTGAGAGGGTGTCAGAAAAGATATTTTATATATACGGGCCAAACGCAAGCACCATGCCATCTAGTAAATATAAAGAATATATGCTGGTTCTGACGAAGCCTATTGACCTTGATATTAGTTTATATAAAGAAAATATTTTGTTTATTAATAGTGGTTACTACAACAATGAAGTTTGCAAAAACGAAAAATTAAAGAATGATTTAATTAAAAAATACGGGGAAATATATGTTAGCTGTAGGGAAACCCTGTTGTCAGGGCCGTTTATTAGGGCTAAGTTCCCGATGGGGGGCAATATTTCTGGCCCTATGGGACTTGGCAGGGTTCTGTATAACCTAATGAGGAGATATGGGAAATTTAGCTGTGTTATTGATGGATTCGATTTTTATTTGGACTCGGCTATGTATGAATCGTATTACCCAGCACTTGCTCGAGATAAAAATAAAACAGTAAGTGAACAGGTGATTTGTAGTAGTCTGGCGGATCATGATGCACTGTATAATTTTCTCTATGTGAAGGAGATGGTGGGTATGCTAGATATTGTTGATTCTACCCACTTCAAGAAAATTATTGATTTGAGTGGAGAGAGGTACCTGGATGAATTGTCAAAAGTTAGAAAATTTGAATCCCTCCGTTGATGAATTGTCAAAAGTTAGAAAATTTGAATCCCTCCATTATTTATGAAGAGCATGAGAGGCAGTTTGAACGTATCTCAGTATGGCTTAAAGAATATTACAACGGTTATTCAAACAGTGACAAGATTATTTCTTTGTTAAGTTATTGGTTATATGCATATAGATGTATTCTCGTATGTTACGGAATTGAGGGCGCAAAGGACTTTTGTCGGGGTGAGTTTGGAAGTCATATTCGGTTCGCATATTCACATGAATATGGCGCCGAAACGAATCTTAAACCAAAAAAAATCAAAAACACTTTTTTGTTTCAAATTGCGGCTGGATTTATTAACACAGCTTATTTGCCCGGCGCGCGCATCCACTCCATTTATAGTAAAATCGTGTGGCGAATTACTAAATTTGTGGCAATGAGCGCACCGATGACGGTGCGAAAGATTCGAAAGCAAGCTATTATTAGCAAGCTTATTGATTGTTTCGATGGCTATGATGCGAGTGTGATTGAGAAATGTTTTAACGACGCACTGCCCACTGTTTTTTTTGCAGATCAGATCAGTTTGTTTGTGGGTAAAGTTTTACGTGTGGACTTTTCTGCAGTATCTTTTTTAGACTTTTGTGGTTATGAGAACATGTTGTTGTTTAGTCGGCGTCTAGAGTTAATAGGCCGGCAACATGGTGGTGGATACGATATTTTTTGTGTTGATTATTTTCAACTCTTTGAGAAAAAATTGTGCGATCAATTTATAGGATGGGGGTTGTCATGCAGCAATGAGCGGCAACATAAGTTTCCCACAGTCGATTCACCTTCTATGTCTGATGGTGGCGGAAAAAGATTAATTTGGGTTGAGCATCCTCTCGTGCCGTTAGTGTTTTTTCCTATGAGCCCCGACTTATACTCACAATCTAATAACAGAAGAGTTATTGGCTATATATACAATGAGTTGCTTGCTGCTGAGAGGGAGTTCTTTAGTCTTGCTTATCCTGGGGAGCTGAAATCGTCTGATTATATTGGAATGAGGGGCACAGAGTTAAGCAATATTGGCGGCAAGGGAGAAAGTTCTATTTGTGCAAATGATATTGTGATTTTTGATAATATTTTTGCGTCATTGATTCACTATTGCATAGAGCATGAAATTACATTCGTATTGGTTATTGGCCGTGAAAATATTGGGCAGTTTACCGAGGCGGCAAATGAGTGGTTTAATCTATTGCGAAGTTCAGAGCTTGCGTTCTTCGATGATGAAATTCACTTGCTAAGCCGAAGGTTAGTTGAGATTCTGTCCGATCAATTTGAATTACCTGCTAATGTGAAGGGATATCACCAGAAAAGGTTTGTTGACCTCTTGCCTTATGGAACACTGTGAATAAATTCATTATTACTGGTTTTAATCTGAGCCAAATTTCTGGTCGTTCCAGACCACCCAGCAGCCTGCAAAACGAGTGGGCAGATTAGTAATAATCAACTTCAACCTCTTAAGGAGAGCATTATGGCTTTTGAACATCCAATCGAATGGACAGATGAAAATGTTTCAAGACTTTGGGACTACTATTCCCGCACGCCACCATATTCAGAGATATACTTTTCAAAAGTATTTGGCGATCGTATTCTAAAAAAATCTGGATTACCATTTAATCAAGATATTTCGGTCCTTGATTTTGGATGTGGGCCTGGGTTTCTTTGGGAGCATGCGCGAACCTTAGCTACACGATGGAATTACACTGCGCTTGATTTTTCACCAGATTCTGTTGATAAGGTGCTCGCCAAGGCACATGGACATGCGCAGTTTAAAGGTGCGCACCATACTAAGCAGTTGCCGACGAATCTGCCTGCTAAACATTTTGATGCGGTACTTTTGATTGAGGTGGTAGAGCATCTGAAAGATGAATATTTGGATGGTACACTTGAAGAAATTGCGCGCATATTGAAGCGTGGTGGTGTAGTAGTTATCTCTACCCCTAATGAAGAGAACCTTGCTGCATCTTCATCGTATTGTCCAGATTGTGGTGCTGTATTTCATGTTTGGCAGCATATTCGAAGCTGGAGTGTTGACAGCCTTGAAAATAAATTGCAACTTCATGGTTTTAAATTAATTCAGTATCAAACGTTAGATTTTACTGCCAATAGTTTACTGCGAAAATTTGTGCGTTTAGCTAAAATGGTTTTGCGTGGTGATCCTGGAAAACCTCATATGATTGCTACATTTCAGAAGCTGTAACTCAAGGATTATTAATATGTGTGGGATAACTGGCTTTGTTGATAAAGATTTTTCGAGAGAACAGACTCAGTCACGGCTAGCTAACATGCTTTCGAGAATTGTCCATCGTGGCCCAGACGAAGTTGGCATGTGGTTTGATGATCACTATGGTGCCGCACTGGGGCATCGTCGCCTTGCCATTCTCGATCTTTCACCCGCCGGACATCAGCCGATGGCGAGCGCCTGCGGGCGATACCTTATCGTTTTCAATGGTGAAATATATAACCACCTGGATTTGCGGCGAGTATTGGGTTCCGAAATCATTTGGCGCGGACATTCAGATACCGAAACATTATTGTCTTGTTTCACTGCATGGGGCGTAGAGAAAACACTACAGGCTAGTGTTGGCATGTTCGCCTTTGCGCTATGGGACAAACGAGAAAAATCTTTAACGCTTGCCCGCGATCGCATTGGGGAGAAGCCGTTGTATTACGGCTGGCAGAATGGCGTCTTCCTGTTTGGATCAGAATTGAAGTCTGTGTGCGCGCATCCAGCCTTTGAACGCAAAACCGATTGGAATGCGGCCAGTACGTTTCTACGGATGAACTACATTCCTGCCCCATCAACTATTTATCAGGGAATTCACAAGCTGGTGCCGGGTACGCACTTATGTTTGACGCAAACCCATGTCCAGAAAAGAGCACTGCCTAATCCTAAAGTATACTGGTCGTTGGGAGATGTGGCGATCAATGGCCTGGAAAACCCTTTTACTGGAAGCTTCGAAGAAGCGGTGGATGAACTGGAGGCGCTAGTGTCTCGCTCAGTGCAGTTTCAATCTGTGGCGGACGTGCCTGTGGGAGCATTTTTGTCAGGAGGCATTGATTCATCTATCGTCGCTGCCATGATGGAATCGGCAACCACATCGAAAGTTACCACTTTTTCTATCGGCATGCCCGATGCTAGAATGGACGAATCGAAACATGCGGCGGCCGTGGCAAGACACTTGGGCACTGATCATGTCGAGCATATTATTCAGCCGCGTGATGCCCTTGATCTAATTCCTCGTTTGTCTGAAATATGGGATGAGCCATTTGCCGATAGCTCGCAGATACCGACCTATCTGGTGAGTCAACTTGCCAGGCAGAAAGTGACGGTGGCTTTGTCGGGTGATGGAGGAGATGAGTTTTTTTTGGGATATCCTCAGTATGAATTATACCAGAAGCTATGGCGCTCCCGGAAACTTGGCAAGCTCCCTTGGGGGGCGGTCTTCGCTGCACTATCGCCTTTCTCTGATAATCGACATGTAGATTCCGTTCTAAGGCGTGCAAAGTCCGTTGTGGGTGCTTGGCAGCAACCTGATTCTCAGGCGCTCAGCCGTTACTGGATGGATCCTTACCGGCAGGGACCGGTGCCGCTGGCACAACAACACGGTGCCGGTTTACTTAAATTTCCCATCTTGACTAACCCTGCAACCACTGCAGGTTTATGGGATGCGGGGACCTACTTGCCGGACGATATTCTGGTCAAGGTTGACCGTGCTTCCATGGCCAACAGTCTTGAGACGCGAGCGCCTTTGTTGGACCATAGGATTCTAGAATTTTCCTATCGCTTGCCGATTGAATACAAACTCCAACGAGGAGTGGGTAAAAAGGTTTTGCGTGAGGTGCTATATCGGCATGTGCCAAAGGAAATCGTTGATAGGCCAAAAATGGGTTTTTCGATTCCACTTGCTTCTTGGCTGAGAAATGATCTGCGTGAATGGGTCGAAAATCAGATTGATCGTATTCCAAAAGACAGCGAACAGTTTAATAAGCCACAGATTAATCAGTTGTGGCGTGAGCACTTGGCTGGGAAAGAGCATACAGGTCAGTTGTGGGGTGTGTTAAGTTTGCTAGGATTTGTGCATCCGTGACCCAACATACTGAGAATAGCCTGCATAATTTAGATAACAAACTGAAAGTGGTGGTTTATACCTGCATTACGGGCGGGTACGACAGCCTATCTTCGTCTGTAATTGTTGACCCAAGGATTGATTATTTCTGCTTTACAGACAGGCCTGAAAATATAGTTTCACCATGGAAATTCATACCTATAAATCTTCCACATTTGAATGCAAAAGATCAGAACCGGTACATTAAAATGCATCCACAGGAATTTTTTTCTGATTATGGAATTTCTGTTTATATAGATGGCAACATTCAAATCATTGGGGATATGTACCCATTAATTCTCAATACACTAAATGCTCCGGAAGATATTTTCCTTTATAAGCATCTGCTAAGAAATTGTGTATTTACTGAAGCGGCAGCATGTGCACACTATTCGCACGACTGGATATGGATCATTGCATCACAGATGCGCAGATATAGCATGGAAGGATATCCTGTTGACAATGGATTGTTTGAGGCCAATGTGATCATAAGAAAAAATACTGCTCGTATGCGCCGCCTCATGGACATGTGGTGGGATGAATATTGTTCGGGTGCAAAGCGTGACCAGCTATCTCTTTCAGTCGCTGCATGGCGCCTGGACATTCCTTTGGGATCTTTAGGAGAAAACGACCCCCGCTTTAGTCAGAGATATTTCAAGCGCGTCAATCATCCGACACAGCGAAGCCTAAAAGTGATTGTAAGGAAGTACATAAATAGATCCATCGCGTCATTTTCTACGTATGAAAAACTTTTTGGTTTGACGTCTCCTGTTGTTTGGAAGTAACCAACCATTGAAACCGCCGTTGATAACTCATCGTATGAGCATTAACTTTAAATTGAGCGTTTAATGATGTTAAAGGTAAATATAAACTTTATATTGGAGATATTGTGTTTTACTATAACTCATTAAATTGGAGAAAAAAAAGATGGTGGTGAACTGATTTTAAATACATTGACTAAAGCACTCTGACTTTTATTGGTCATTAGGCAGAGTAAATAACTTGATGAGTTTAATTAATACATAGAATAATTATATAGCTAAATAATAATCAACCAGCCTATGCTTTTGGCTATGTATTAATAATACTTCCCACTCACATCAGGATGGATTTGGACTTTGACTAGGCTCAATTTTCAACTGATGAAAACAGGATTATGTATGTAAAATGGCGGTATTAAATTTGAAATGCAACTATTAAGAGAAAGGAAATAAATATGAATACCAATATACCTTCAATGTTATCCAGACAATGTTATGTCATCGCCGAAGCTGGTTTGAATCATAACGGCTCCTTAGAGATTGCAAAAAAACTCATTGATGTGGCTGTAATTGCAGGCGCTGATGCGGTCAAATTCCAGAAACGTACAGTCGATAAATTAGCAATTAAGTCCACACTTGACGCAAAGGATGATCGTTTCCCAGAATTCGGTAAAACCTATCGTGAGATCCGCGAGTATCTTGAATTCACACTCGACCAATACCGTGAATTGAAATTATATACCGAGTCAAAAGGACTAGATTTTATGGCCACTGCCTTTGATAACGATGCGGTCGACTTTCTGGAAGAGTTAGGTATAGGTAGGTATAAACTTGCTAGCCACAGCCTGACGAATTATGACTTGTTGGAGTATTTAGCACGTCTGAGAAAACCCACTGTCCTTTCTACAGGTATGGTGGAATTGGAAGAGATTGATCGAGCTGTTGAAATATTTAAACGCCACAGTGCTCCTCTTTCGCTGATGCATTGTGTCTCTGCATACCCGACCCCATTGGCTGAGTGCAATATGAACATGATGGATGTCTTGAAGGAGCGTTATGGTTTGGCGGTAGGCTACTCGGGGCATGAGTTGGGCTACTTGCCAACAGTGATTGCTGTGGCCATGGGTGCGCAACTGGTGGAACGTCATTACACGCTCGACAAGATGATGACTGGTTTCGACCATAAGATGTCGCTAGCCCCCGATGAATTGATCGCCATGGTACGTGACATACGTAATGTGCCAAGAATTCAGGGGGCAGGTCAAAAAGAAATCAGCGACACCGAGTGGATTACTCGCCGTAAATACCATGTTTCCATGGCATCGGCGGCAGCTATTCCAGCGGGAACTGTTCTCACTGAAGCGATGGTGGCATGGCGTAACCCTGGTACGGGTATTCCGACAAAAATGGCATACACGGTTCTTGGGAAACGTGCGAAGCGGGAGATCCCCGCTGACGAATTGCTCTCTTTTGAAATGTTTGAGTAAGAATCTCCGATGCCTGAAATCTCAATTATTGTCCGCACCAAGAACGAAGAGCGCTGGATTGCCCACTGTCTGCTGATGCTATATCAGCAGGATTATTCTGATTTTGAGGTGATTCTGGTTGACAATGCCAGTATTGACCACACCGTTCAGGTCGCCAAACGCTTTCCGCTTGCAGCGGTGATCAATATCGATAAATTCTTGCCTGGCCGTGCACTGAACGAAGGTATTCGCGCCTCCAGCGGTCGATTCATCGTGTGTTTATCTGCCCACTGCATACCAAAAAACAAAGATTGGCTTTCTTGCTTGCGTCGTAACTTCGATGATGATGAAAAGCTGGCTGGAGTTTATGGAAGGCAATTGCCACTCAGTTTCACCGATGCATTGGACAAGCGCGATTTACTGACCGTTTTTGGCCAAGATCGGCGGCTTCAGGTTAAAGACTACTTTTTTCATAACGCCAATAGTATGTTGCGCCGAGATGTGTGGGATCAACATCCTTTCGATGAGGATGTGACCAATATTGAAGATCGGGTCTGGGGTAAAGCAGTCACAAATGCAGGTTTCCATCTTGTCTACGATCCTGAAGCTGCGGTTTACCACCACCACGGATTGCACCAAGGAAATGCGCCCCAGCGTGCCAAGGGCGTAGTTTCGATCATTGAGCAGATCGATCAAGCTGTATTGAACGATCTGCCGGACTCTTTGCAGCCCGAGCAGGCCAACATCGTCGCGGTTGTGCCGGTTCAGGGGAAACTCGAGCCAAACTCAATAGCGTATAACCTGCTTGTAGATGCTATCGCTAGCTTAAAGCGCGCCGAATATGTCGACAACATTTATTTGATCACTTCGGATGCCTCACTCGCTGTGCAGTTAGGTGTAATCTGGATCGATCGGGATGTCATACCAGATGTTAATGTGCTGGGTATGGATGAACTATTGCAAAAGAGTTTCGAAATCGTCGAGTCTCGTGGAGATTTCCCTGAAGCCTTGTTGTATGTGAATTATGACTATTTAGATCGGCCTGAGGGACTTTTTGACGAACTGATCAGGGATGCCCAATACAAGGGATACAACAGTGTCTTCCCCGGCTTTGTTGATTACGGACACTATTGGCTTAGGGATGGAGATGGTGAGTACACTCAGACCGATGTTTCAATGAAGGGGCGTTCGGAAAGGCAGCCTGTTTTTCGAGCATTGTATGGTCTGGGTTGTGTAAGTTCCGCAGCGTTGGTTCGTAGTGGAAAATTAGTTGGAGGGAAAGTGGGCATACTCCCTATCAGCCATTTCAGTCATACCCTGCGCTTGCGAGATTCGGATACAGGGAACAGTTCTGAGACTTTCATCGAAGATATGTTAAAGTTGACCGAGGACGAAAATGATAAAACATAACCGTATTCTTGCATTAACATTAGCAAGGGGTGGCTCCAAGTCCGTGCCAAGAAAAAATATCCGCCCCATTCTAG
>ENA-OSJC01003949-OSJC01003949.1-marine-metagenome-genome-assembly--contig:-NODE-3949-length-10383-cov-3.314089_pt1 | contig 10383 bp, 9 predicted proteins | sample MGYA00237885_ERZ534234 | MGnify/ENA primary metagenome ERZ534234 (study PRJEB26413, sample SAMN06343907) | marine metagenome | isolation source: coastal waters | place: Atlantic Ocean: West Antarctic... | reverse complement strand
CATGATAAACCTCATCACCCTCAATATAAAATAGCCAGTCGCCTGTGCAATTAAACTGGGCTATCATTTTTTGTTGACCGTAAACATAGCCACGATCTTTCATCTTATCACTCCACTTGGATTGAATGATTCGAATTTTAGAATTTTTTATGGATTTAATTAGCTTAAATGTATCATCTTCACTTTCACCAATATTGATAACAAATTCATCAACAATAGATAAAACTGATTCAATAGATTCAATAAATGGATAACCTAATAATTGTCCATTTTTTATAAATGTGAATGCACTAATTTTCATTATATTTTCTTAATTACAACCTGTAAGTTTGATGACAAAACTCCTTTAGATTGAGCAGAAATTAGCCTTATAAATCTTTCAGTTATAGAGTGGAAAAAAAGCTTAAAAAGCCTAGAAGGCATTTTCAGGAAGTTGTGATTAAATATAAAAGGAAGTGTATCTCCCCTTGAAAATACCACCTTTAAATTTGAATTGTAACACCAATAATTTAATTTTGGAAGAGTAATAATATTGCAATGCGTTATATCTCCATGTTGATTTGCCAGTCCTAACGGACTTGATCCATTTGGAAATCGCAGAAATATTGAACCAGAGTCTTCTAGGTAGAAAGATAAATCACTAAAAAAACTTTCGATATTATCCTCATTAATATGCTCAATAACATCGAATAAAACTATTAAATCATATTTTTTATTTTGACTAATTTCTTCAAGTGCTTTGTATGCAGAAAAATTTTTATCTACTGCTAAATCAACTAGATTTGTATTTGTTTCGACACCTTCACAATTAAAATTTTTGCTAGCTGCATATCCTAGAAATGCACCGTTACCGAATCCAATTTCAAGAATTTTTGCAGTTGACTTCAATCCTAAAAATTTAAAAATATTATGAAAATAAGCTTTCTCCAAATTTGTTGTTTTTGAAAAAGAATCTGCATTCCAATTCTTCCAGTTAATATAAGTGGTATTTTTGTTCATCTATATTCTTCTTATTTAATTTATCGATTACTAATATATTATCAATTATCATCTATTGAAGCAGCTCTGATTTCAATACTTATCTTTGATAAATAATTATCTACATTATCTTTAGTTAATAAAACTCCATACTCTTGCTCAGCATCTTTCAATCCATCCCCAAAAACCTGTTTAAATATTATATTACTCACTTGTGGTTTAAAGTGCCAACCATTATCAATAAAGTTATTTATGTTTTCAGTAATACCATTTTTTCCATAAAAAAACCATACTTTTGACTCCGTATTCAACACAAGTGATCGAATTGCTTCAAAATATTTACTTTGAATATTTTGATATTTTGAAAAAAGTGAGTAATAGGATAAGTATTTTGGAAAAATAATAAAGATATCTTTTTCGGACCCTAACTTGGCTAGCTTTATTATTGATTGTTGAGAGTATATATCAAAATTAGCAAAATTAGCTTTTTTTAGATTATTTGATACCCCACTATCGTTAAAGGCTTTATTTAATGAAAAACCCTCATTACGAGAATTCTCTTCTTCAAATTGTTTACTTATATTTTCACCTTTAAGAGATTTAATTACATGCTGGAGTGATCTAATTGTTATATCACTATTAAAGTATCTACTCCAATACTCATTAGCAATTAACTCCTTCTCATAAACTCTAAGTCTATTATTAATTTCTTTAGACTTTTCCCTACTTTTATTTAATGAAAATGCATCAAAGCTATAAATAAAAAAATTACCTTTCTCTTTTACTTTTGAGGCAAGTAAGGAATTTTCAATAAGTGTAGCTCCATCTATTTTAATATTATGAGTCTTTTTCCCAGAAATTATTTCTATCATATGAGGATCTACTCTTGCCATTCTAGAACTTCCAATTAAGTAATAATAGCCATTTGAATTAATCCTTGCACTAGTAACATTAGGTTTATTAAACATCGTTAAATTTTTAACAAATTTTCCATCTCTTGATTGATACCCATAAGGATCAATTATATAATTTAGAGTACTAATAAGAAAAAGTACAAAAAAGAAATAAAAAAATATTTTTTTCAGATATTTTTTATACAAAACATTTCCTAAAAATTAAAATAGATGAAGTCAACATTTTTGTCTAAATGCATCAAAGAGATTACAAATATCAACACAATAAAAAATACAATCTTGCTACTAGGCTTATAGGCAATTAATACTTGATTAGAGTTTTTGAAAAACAAACATATAAAAAATGCTATTGCTATCCATAAAATTACTTCTGTGTCACTATTAAAATTAGCAAATACTTCACCAAATACTATTTTATTCTGCTGCAAAAAAGAAATATTTTGAAGAGAGATTGGCAAAACTACACCCGTTAAACCCATCATACCTTTTATTATTTTTATGGCATCTTCCCATTTTTCTGCTCTAAAAAATACCCAAGATAAATTTATGAAGTTAAATGTTAGAAACCAGGAAATTATATTATTTAATTTAACGCCAGTATTAGTCCAAATTCTATGTGCAATAATTGCAAATGCATGCATTGCGCCCCAAAAAATAAAAGTCCACCCAGCTCCATGCCACAATCCACCAATTAAAAAAGTAGTAAATAAATTACTATACATTTTAAAACTACCTTTTTTATTTCCACCCAGAGGAATATAAATATAGTCTCTTAAAAATCTTGAAAGAGTAATATGCCAACTTTTCCAAAAATCTCTAATATTTGTAGATTTGTAAGGGCTATTAAAATTTATTGGTAATTTAATATTAAATAAGAGCGCTGCCCCCATAGCCATATCTGTATAGCCAGAAAAATCAAAATATAGTTGGAATGTGTAGGAAAGTGATGTCACCCAAGCTTCTATTAAATTCAATTGGTCCATAAAATCAAATCCATTTGAAGCCCAAATAGAAAAAGTATCTGCTATGACAGCTTTCTTAAAAAATCCAATGGAAAAAATAAAAACCCCTAAATAAATATTTTTGTAACTTATAGTCTTATTTATCTTTTCAGTAAATTGAGGCATCATCTCTTTGTGATGAACAATTGGTCCTGCAATTAATTGAGGGAAGAATGTAACAAAAACTAGGTAATTTAGGAAAGTGTGCTTTACAACATGTCCTTTATAGCTGTCAGCAAGAAAGGCAATCTGTTGGAATGTAAAAAAAGAAATTGCTAATGGCAAAACTAAATTCAGAAGAGAGTAATTAGTGTCAAAAACTAAATTTATATTTTGAAGAAAAAAATCACTATATTTAAAAAAGCCAAGCAACGATAAATTAAATAAAACTCCTAATATCAATAAAAATAATTTTGATAATTTTGATCTAAGTATCAATTGGCTTAAAAGATAATTTATAGTTACAGATACTAGAATTAATGGAAGATAGATAATATTCCACCAGCTATAGAAAAATAAGCTAGCAAAAGCCAAGGATCCTGTAGCAAGATTTGTAAACTTATTTTTATTTAGATAGAAATACAAACAAAACGTCAATGGAAGAAATATAAAAATAAATTCGTAACTACTAAAAATCATTATTAAAATTTCCCTTTTAGATCTTGATAAAAATGTCTTAACCTGATACTAAATCTAAAATATTTATTCACTCTGCAATATTTCAATTAATTCCTGGCCAGCGTCTAATAGGTCATCTACTGAAAAACCCTCTAGGCTATTATTATTACTTGAAAAAATAGTTCTATTTAAATCACTAGTTGGTGCAAATAATTTATAACTCTCCAAGTTATTTTCATGGATAGTTATAACTGGTATATTAAATGTTGAGGCAATATGCGCAATAGAGGTATCTGGAGTAATAATCATATCTAAATTTTTAATTAATGCTGATGCATCAAGAATAGTTTTCGTTTTATAAGCTAATGAAACATAGCTTAAATTTATAGAAGCAATCTCTCTTTTAACTAATTGCTCCTTATCAGGTGAAGAAATAATAATGATTTGCACCTTGCTATTAATTTTAAAAAGACCCATACATATTTCTTTTAATTCTTTAAATTGTATTTTTTTTCCTTTAACTGCGCCCTCTAAATTGATTCCTATTAAAAATTTTCCTCTAAAACTATTTAAAAAATTATCAACTTTAATTTCATTTTTTTTATCAAAAAAAATATCATAATGATTTGATAATGCTTTAATTCCTAGTAGATTAAGCATAGATAGCCATATATCTCTAAAATGAGCATCTTTAGATTTATCTACGTAATAATCATATATTTTTAAATCACGACCCTTAACGCCATATCTACCATCTTTTTTAACAGAAATAACCTTCTTAGGATTAATTATCTTTAGTCGTAAAATGGCATGCCTAACAACTGAATGATCAAATTCAAAACAAACATCAATTTGTTTTTTACGGAGCTTCAAAAGCACTGGTAAATCAAACAATAAATTATTCTTATTATTCAGATAGACATTGTCAACATGTGGATTATTTTTCAATATAATAGAGTTCGATTTACTTGCTAATACGTTAATTTCCATATGAGGATAAGCATTTTTTAACTCTCTAAAAACAGGAGTAGTAATAATCATATCGCCTATCCTATCATAACGAAGCATTAAAACTTTTGATGAGTTTTTTATATTAAACTTTATATTTTTTTTCTTTGTTATTACCCTAAGAATCAGTGCTTTAAGATTTTTTTTCATAATCACAGGAATTTATTAATGCCTATCTCACACCATTTAAGATTTTCATTAATAGTTTTTTTAAGTAATTTATCATTGTCCAATAATGACTTTCTATTAGACTCGTCATGCCAAAGATGATACTGAATTGCGGAAAATTTCAAAGTTTTACGACCTACCCCCATGTTGAAAAGTCTTGCAATAAATTCGCTATCCTCCCTACCCCAACCAATAAACTTACTATTAAAGCCATTAACATTAATACAATCCTTTCTATAAAAGGACATATTGCAGCTTCTCACGCCCTTTAATAAACTGCTACGAACTAAAAATAATTTAGATAAGTAGTTTGAATGAATAGCATTTAATCTATTTTTTAATCCACTGTCTAAAGCTTTAAAAAATATAGCTTGTGTTTCTAACACATCTTGTGTTTTTTCTTGATTAAGCAAAACTCTAGAACCTTGAATATAGAAACCTTCTTCAGCATTAATTAAGTGATCATTAATAAATTCAGGATGAAGCACCATATCTCCATCCATTAGAACAATATATTCACTTTTTGCAATAGAAATAGCTTTATTTCTTGATTCTGATACTCTAAATCCAATATCATTCTGGTGGGAATGAATGATTGTTAAATTTGTATTTAATGCAAATTTCTCTATGAGTGCTTTAGTTACATTATCACTCCCATCATCTGCAATAATCACTTCAAAGGGCTTCACCCTCTGATTCTGAATACTCTTAAGTACCAGTAGCAAAGCATCAGGTCGATTATAAGTAGTGACTATTAGACTTATACGCATTTACTTCTTTAAAACACTTGATAATTGGGTAACATTTAACCACATATTATAGATAGAGTAGTAAGCATGGAAATTTCAGTCTACATTATTGCCTATAACGAAGCAGAAAAAATTGAAGATTGTATCAATAGCGTTTTGTGGGCAGATGAAATTATTGTTGCTGACTCAAATAGCACAGATGGTACGACTGAAATTGCTGAAAATTTAGGTGCAAAAGTTATTCATATTCCATTTAATGGATATGGAGCTCTTCGAAATGAAGCAATATCTCACTGTACTAAGGAATGGATCCTTAGTATAGACTCTGATGAGAGATGTACTCAAAAAGTTAGAGATGAAATACTTTCTTTAATTAAAACTACATCTATTGATATTTTTAATATTCCAAGAAAGAATTTCTTTATGGGTAAATGGATTAAACATTCAGGCTGGTATCCAAATTTTAGGCAGCCTCAGCTATTCAGAAAAGATAAAATGAGTTATGACTTAAGTCCAGTTCACGAAGGATTTATAAGCCATAGTAGTCAAAAAATTGGAGTAATTAATAATTCGATTTGGCAATTCCCTTTTAAAAATACTGAGGAAGTAATTTATAAAGCTAATCGATATTCAAGTTTAGGTGTAAAAAAACTTCAAGATAAAGGGATTAATGGCTCAGTTTTAAAAGGATTTCTACATGGTATTTGGTCATTTATTAAGCATTATATTTTTAAACTAGGTTTTTTAGATGGAGGTGCTGGTTTAGTAATTGCATTTGGTAATTTTGAAGGAACTTTTTATCGTTATATTAAGTTGACAGAAGCCCAATCTGACTGGCCTTCTCCAAAAGTGAATAAAATTCAAAAAATCGACAAATGATAGTTCCTGTTATTTTATCTGGTGGAAGTGGAACAAGACTTTGGCCATTATCAAGAAAGCTCTATCCAAAACAGTTTCTTAACTTGGTTAATAAAAATACATCTGTATTCCAAGATACAATTCTACGTCTACCTGCTAATGCCTCCAATCCATTAATCATTTGCAATGAAGAGCACCGATTTTTAGCAGCAGAACAAATTCGTCAAATTAACAAATCCTCACAAGGAATTATTTTAGAGCCAATTGGGAAAAATACAGCACCTGCAATCACTTTAGCAGCATTAAAGATTTTAAATAATAATGTAGATCCAATTTTATTAGTATTACCAGCCGACCATGTTATTAAGAATATTAAAAAATTCCATGAGTCAATAGAAGTTGCAAAAATTCTTGCAGAAGAGGGAAAACTGGTAACTTTTGGCATTTTTCCAACTGAAGCTAAAACTGATTATGGCTATATTCAGGCAGAAATTAATGGTAATTCAAAATATCATAAGATTAACTCATTTATAGAAAAACCCTCCCTAACAAAAGCACAAGAATATTTCATAGATGGAAATTATTTTTGGAATAGTGGAATGTTTATGTTTAAAGCATCAGTATATTTAGATGAATTAAAAAAGTTTGCGCCAAAAATTTTAAACTGCTGTTCAAAATCTCTTGAAATAGAATATAAGGATTTAGACTTTACTCGACTTGATACTAATGAATTTTTCAATTGCCCTGATCTATCAATTGATTATGCTGTCATGGAAAAGACAAAAAAATCATTAGTTGTTCCAATTGATGTTGGTTGGAATGATATCGGCTCATGGGAAACACTAATAGCAACAAAAATTAAAGATAAAGATGGAAATTCTTCCGAAGGAGATGTCATTTTAAATGGTGTTAAAAATACACACATTTATAGTACAAATAGATTAGTTTCAGCTTTAAATGTTTCAGACTTAGTTATTATTGATACTCAAGATGCACTCCTTGTAACTAATAAAAATAATACCAATAACATTAAAAGTATTATCAACAATCTAAAAGAAAATAAACGCTTAGAGATTGAAACACATCGTAAAGTCTTCAGACCTTGGGGGTACTACGATTCAATTGACATAGGAGAGGGATTTCAAGTAAAAAGAATATCAGTTAAGCCAAATGCAAAACTATCTCTTCAAAAGCATAATCATAGAGCTGAACACTGGGTAATAGTTAGTGGATCTGCTACAATTACATGTGGCAAAAAAAAATATGTTTTGGAAAAAAATCAATCCACTTACATTCCTAAGGGAGAAATACATCGACTGGAAAATCATGGAAAAGTTGCATTAGAAATAATTGAAATACAAACTGGCAGCTATTTAGGTGAAGACGATATTATTCGTCTTGAAGATGAATATCAAAGAGACTAGCTAACTTATCGTACTTTATTAATACATCTTCAACTTTAATATTATTTACGTCATTCTCGTCAAATAAGCATAATGCATTATCATCTGCAAATAACATTTCTGGAGCTAGCCTTGCTAAAAGAGAAATTATATTTGCATTAACAGCACTTGCAGCATGCATCAAACCGCCATCACAACAAATAAGAGCTTGGGAGTGCTTAATAACTTCAGCTGTTTGATTAAAGCTTAACTTAGATACTAAATCAATAAATTGAACGTCATTAAATCGCTCTATTAATTCTATTGATTCATTTTGTGCATTTTTAGAACCAACCAATACAATATTAATTTTTTTATAATTAGAAGTAATTTTTTGGATTAAATCTCCCCACTTACCATATATTTTATATTCCCATTCACCACCAATAGCAATAGTGATGTATATTTTTGGAGTTATTGCTTTAATTAATTCTGTATCTTTTTTTGAAATTGTAATGGTATTTGTTGAAATATTATTAATCTCTTCCTCACTTTTAATATAGCCAAGTAAATGATTCATTTGATGGAAACTAAAAAGTATTCGATTAACCTCAGGCCCGTTAAAAAAACCAAACATTCCCACGAAAGGCAAAGAAGGCAGAAGCTTAGATTTAATATTCATACTTCTTGAACTAAATGAATCAAGAATAACTAGATCATAATGATGATTTTTTAATTCACTCACATTCACATAAACGTTATTGAAAAAATTATCATCAGCATAAATGTGCGCATTCTTGATGTCTGTAAACAGATCTATATTTTTATTTGTTAACATTATTCTACTTGATAAATCCATTAAACTATCTCCCAAACTTGGGGCAGAAATATTAATCCAAAGAATTTTTTTATGTTTTGGTAGTATAGAAAAAACTTCCAGATTTTTTTGTCTTCGAACTAGGATAAATACACAACGCCTCAAAAATTTTACAAATCTCTTAAACTTTGGAATGTCTTTTAGATGAAAGTCAATATAGTTAGGAATCTTGTACTTAAATGGAAGTGTGTATGTTTTACTAAAGTCAAACATTTCGAAACCAGCATTCTATTTCGTTAAAAATTTTTTCGGGACTAATAGAAAATAAACATTCACTCTTTCCCTGATTATCATCACAGCCTGCTTTTCCACAAGCCACGCATGCCATAGATGCTTGGAAAATTGTGTTATTTCCATAAGTTTGTAGTGGATTATTTTGTAGAGTACCAGTTTTTAGGTCATTTGACCATGGAGACCACATAGATAACTTAGTTGGACCGAAAATTGCAAAGATTCTTTTATTTTGCGATGCAGCTATGTGCATATTTAAGGTATCCATCCCAATATAAGACAATGATAAGTGGCTTAAAACAAAATAATCCTCAAGTGAGGTCTCTCCAATAAAATTATAGATATTTGGAAGAATGGGTATTTCATCCCTAATAATCAAGTCAGCATTACTATTACTACCTGTAACTATAATAGGAATTTCTAAAGTATTTAAAAGTTGTAGTAATTTATCTCTCAAGTGTTTTGGATATACTTTATAGTCATACTGGGCAGATGGGTGAAAGATTAAAAAACTATTGATATTATTATTTTTTAATTTTTTTATAATATTTGAAGTATTTAACTCATCATAAACTAAACTTGATTGAATATTATCATGCTCAATCTCTAGAAGATTTAATGGCTCCAAGTTATTTAAAAGTATGTGTTTGGAATTATCAAAATAATAATAACTGGAAAGTAGTATTTTTTTCCACCATGATTTTTTATTGTCAGCTTCAATTGCACTTATTGATTTTTTACCAAATAATAAAGCATAGAATACACTTCTATCACTTGCTGTTAAATTGATGCTTAGATCATACTTTTTAAATAAAGTAAAAAATAGATTTTTTTCTTGTTTAAACTGGTTGGTCTGTTTTTTTAAATATGAAAAAGTATATATAGAATTAATATTTGGAAGTAACTTTGCTACTTCAAGTGTGTCATTATTTATCAGTAAATCAATTTGTGCATTTTTATATACCACTTTAAGTTTATTAATAAGAGATAGACTGAGAAAGACATCGCCATTTGAACGCTGAATTATTATAAGAATTTTGCTAGGTTTTTTCAAAATCTTTGTATAAAAAAGAACTAAAAAAAATATACATTAAAGTAGTGTAATGTCCAAGGAGATAGGAATCACTAAGCATAATTAATAAAAACATTAATGGTAATGCAACTCCTACATCTCGAATAAATCTACTAGAGGATTTAAAAGATAACTTAATTTGATAATAAAATATAGAAAATAAACTAACTAATCCAACTAGTCCAAGCTGAACTGAAATTAGTGAATACATATTATGTGGATGCGAAGTAGTAGCCATTGATGGGCTATATACCGCATTTAGTCTTTCAAACTCCATAGGTAAGTCTCCAGTACCAACACCAATTATTGGGTTTTCAGAAAATATTCTCCAAGAAAATAGAGCATAACTTATTCTTTCTCCAACGGGAGTATTAACACTAGCTAAATCAGCGATTGTTTCTTTTTTTACCCAGTGATCTTTATTAATATTTATTCCTTCATAACGCACAATATTTTTCAATGCCGAATCAACTCTTTCCTGAAAAAGATTACTTGACTGATATGCAATAAAAAATATACCAGGAATA
>ENA-OSJC01003945-OSJC01003945.1-marine-metagenome-genome-assembly--contig:-NODE-3945-length-10387-cov-4.705335_pt1 | contig 10387 bp, 19 predicted proteins | sample MGYA00237885_ERZ534234 | MGnify/ENA primary metagenome ERZ534234 (study PRJEB26413, sample SAMN06343907) | marine metagenome | isolation source: coastal waters | place: Atlantic Ocean: West Antarctic... | reverse complement strand
GAAAACAGCAGTTGTATCTACTCTATAAGAATTTGAAGAACCATCACCATTACCTCCCGGGTCAAAACGTAATTTATCCGTACTACCATCCCAAGCCAATTCGCCTAAAAAACGGACATCATTATAATTAGCAACAATAACTTGTGTCTCTCCAGTAGTTATATTTGCTCTTTTTACCCACACACTTATGGTCATTTTTTTAGCATTATCAGCATCAGCAGCAAAGGTTCTAGTCAATTTATGAGCAGCTCCATCATCAAACCTCAATGACTGTGTAGCAACACCATTATAGAAACCTGTGTCTTGGTCAAATGCACCTATAGATGGAAGTAAAGACATATTATGCTAATGCTCCTGTTGCAGACATTAATATTGTATCATTACCACTCGTAGCAGTACAATAATAAGATAGCATATATTTACCTGCTGTATCTAAAGCACTTAAAACGTCAGCATTAATAGCTATAGAAGCATGGGCAGAAAGGTCATGACCACCAGAGTTATCTAAATAAATAATACCAGATTGTCCAACAGCAGGATTAGACAATGTTATAGTGTCATCTCCATCTGGAGTAAATGTCCAAAAATTACTTACTCTTAAATCAAAGTTACCATCATTATCTGCTGTTTGTGTTCCTGTTGCTCTACCTGTAACAAATACATCATTGTTAATAGTTAAAGAAATAGCATCCTCAACAGTCATAACTGGTGTACCATCTCTTTGTTGGAAGATAATATCTTTAGCATCCACAACAGGTCTTATGATTACATCACTTGAAGAGTTAGTAATTCTTAAAATCTCTGTGTCACCAACTCCAAATTTAAAATCACCACCACCTGCATCTAATATTAAATCACCTGCAACATCAACAGTCATATCACCAGATGATAAGGCTATAGTTGTTCCATCAATATTAAAGTTATCAATGTCAATTCCTGCATCTGATGTAATCTTACCTGTGGATACAATAGTAGAACTATTAGTAATAGCACCATCAACTTGTAAAGTAGATGCCATGTCCACAGCACCATCTATGTCTACAACATCAAGATTGGCAGTACCTGCTACATCTATTGCACCAGAAAAATCTCCTGTCGCTGCATCAAGTTCACCTGATACAGTAAAGTTTCTTATACCTGTGTAATCTTTGTTTGAATCTAATATAACTGCTTTTGATGCAACAGCAGTTCCTACAGCAGTACTACCTATATCTAATGCGTTAAGTTCTCCTACTACTGCTGTGATACCATCTAAGGAATTTAACTCTGCGGCAGTTGACGTGACACCATCTAAAATGTTTAGTTCGGCTGCTGTGGATGTTACACCGTCAAGAATGTTTAACTCTGCTGTTGTAGAGGTCACCCCGTCTAAAATGTTTAGTTCGGCTGCTGTGGATGTTACACCATCTAAAATGTTTAGTTCGGCAGCAGTTGATGTAACACCGTCTAATATGTTTAACTCTGCGGCAGTGGAAGTTATAGTTGTGCTTAATATGGATAAAGCATCTGTTTCTAAAACTCCGTCAACATCTACGTTCCCAGATATATCTAAAGATGCGGCAGCTACCTCACCACTAAAAGAACCAGTAGTAGTATCAACGGCTGTTACTGTAATTTCAGAAGGCTGTTTTCCTAGGTATGGCATATTATGTTATCTCCATATAACTCATTATAACTGATACTTTATCTGCTACAGAGCATTGAACGTTTATTACATCTCCAGCATTTAATATAATTTTATTACCTGCCATTATTTCAACTGAAGAACCAACTGGAATTGGTATTCCTTTTACAAGATTAGCTGTTGTGTTTTGTACTTGATTTGTTTGTGTTGTTGTTGAGGCAAGACTAACTGTTGCTGTTACTTGTGCTGTGTGAACATTTGCTATAGTAAAACCTATGATTACTACTGTACTGCCACTCTGTGTTGTGTACAATGCTTCATCAGTATTTGCTGATACAGACATTACATCTCTTGTAATAACTTTAAACGTATTTGCCATTTTTTATCTCCTAATCAGCCCAAGGCAATCGCAAGAGCAGTAGCATTATTATTTGGTACTTCTGTGTTTAATTCCCCATTGGCATCTAAAAAAACAGCTTTAGCAGCCGGCAAAGTGCAAAATACTGTCCTAGTACCAGAAGACCAATTAACAGCATTGTTTGAATTAGAACTAGCTAATATTGTAGTTCTTGCAAGTGTAGTTCCAGAAGATGTAAAAGTTCCTAGTCCTACTTCAAAATCTGTATTGTCAGTGCAACAATAGTATGTGGTATCACTATTACTTAAATTAACAGTAAAAGTTTCAAAACCAGTAACAGCGCCACCTAAATTTAAAGTTCCAGTGCCCGTGGTAGTAGAAGTTTCTTTTATTCTATCTGATACTACTAATGCCATTACTTTAACTCTATTGTTAAATTTCCCGTATTAATTCTAAATATATCTCCAGATGCTATTAGTTTGCTAACATCTAATTGTCCTACAAAAAGAGTATTGCCACCACTAGACGCATCAGCAATAATTACATGCGTTATTGTGTTGTTCGTTCCACCAGATGCGGGAAACTCTATATTAGCTGCATTTTTTGCTGTTTGAGTATCTGTTGAATCTGCACCTATTGTTGTCCATCCAGAAGCTGCCACTTGTTGTCTTGCGTAGTTTGTAAAGTTTGCTTCTGTAACTGAGCCTGTTTCTGCTGTAGAAACAGCTGTAGCAAGCCCTACATAAATACTGTCTCCCGGACTAGAAAAACTTAAAGAATTGTTTTTGAATATAAAATGTAATATTCTTCTCTCTAAATAATTGGTTGCCGCATTTGCTGTCGCCATAATTTACTCCTAAGTTCTTGGTGCTTTTGGTAAACCTTCAGAATATGAATCTGTATTCTCTCTAGCTTCCCCATAGTCTTTAAGTCTTTTTAATTGATCCGTGAATCTTTTTTCGTACTGTTGTATTAGATCAGGCTCACCTTTCATAAATATATACGCATCTACTAAAGATCCAAACAATAAAGCAAATGGTGCATTAATACTTAACCATGTTGTTCCTGTATCTGCGCCAGCCGTTAAACTAGCTGGTCTATAATAATAATGTAATTCTATTGCATAATTACTGTTAGGTGTAGGGGCAACCACAAAATTATTTGCATCAAACTGAGCGTAAAACCTTGGCGTTGCTGTAGCGGAAGACGCTCCATAAGCTTCTTGTAAAAAATTAACATCTTTTTGCAAAAGAAATGTTTCACTACCAGAAGTTGTTATCTGCATAGAAAATGATGCTAAATAATCATTAGGAAGAGATAAGAACTTATCAGTTGTTGAAAGCGCTGTGATTACATTTTTTCTAAATACTTCTAGATCAACACTTTTAAATATTCTTTCTTCAGCGCTTTTTATAAAATCTGGGATATGAGAAACAAATGATGATTCTGAATTATCAGTATAATCTTGTATTGCAGTCTTTAATGTTGCTAATGTAAAACTCACTTAAGCCTCCAATGTAACCGGACCAGCAGAAACAAACTCTCCACCACCTGTAACAGAACCAGTTGTAGATGACCCAGAAACTTGGAAAGTATAAGCATCATCTGTTGTTTTAGTTATAGCATACCCTATCGCTAATTCAAAGAGGGCAACTGTTATTCCATCAAATCCAACAGTGTTTCTAAATCTTACTTGATCATTTGTAGATCTTCCGTGACTTAGTTCTTTTACAGTAATTACTGTTTTGCTATCATCTGCTGCTGCTGTAGTAAATGGATTTATGTTTAATATTCTTTCTGTAAGAGGCTCAATTCTATCTGGCCTTGCATCTAATATAGACTCATTTTCACTTACCTTTACTCTGCCTAAAAAGTTTTGAGGATGATCTGAGTCAACTATATCGTAGCCTACTTTTAAGCCTGTTTTAACTCCGTTTTGCATTTCAAAAACTAATTCATTTACAGGATATCTAAAGCCAGTTCTATCGCATATACCATAAGCATGTTTACCACTAGAGTAAGCCATTACTTTTCATCCTTACTTTTATAAAAATATTCATCGCTATCTCCATATCTACTAAGATTAAAGTCATTTTCAACTTGATATTCTCTTGTGCTTACTTTGAAGTCAGGTGTTAATGGTTCGTCAGGAGTTAAGCTGTTGTCATATATTCTCATTCTATTATTAGGATATAAACCAAACTGCCCATTCTCTAGCTCTATTAGATTGTGAGACTTATGTTCTGCAGGTGTTTCACTTGTACTGTAATCTATAGTATTTATATCTGAATGATAATTATCTATAGTTGCTATATAAGATCCTTTTAACTTTCCTGCATCTCTTGTGTAAACTTCAAATGTCATAGACGATATAAACTGCTTATGTATTGCAACAACACCATAGTCCATGCAATTCCAAAACTGTAAGTTATGCAAACTTAAATCATTCTCTGGTGTCTCAGGGTCTGTTGTAAAAGCACTTATTGGTAACTTATCAAACATTGCACCATACTCAGGAAGATATGTTTCAAAGTAAAACGTTCTTCCGGGCATTGATTTGCAAGTAATCCATACGCCTTTTACAAATTCACCATGACCACCTTGATGATCAAGAAGATATTCTTTTCTTACCCAGACATGAATTGCTGGTAGATTACATATTAATTGCGACACTTAGTATCCTCTATTAAAATTCATTCCTTTTGTAGCTGCACCGCCTCCCTTCATTTTGACGATGCCCCCTTTTTTCATGAAGCCCATTTTGTTTCTTACAGGAGCGGGCAATTTACCTAATCCTGTATTATTTTTAGGCACTGATTTTAAACTGCCACCAACATTTTTTTTAAAAGGATTCTTAAATTCAGCAACTGATTTTCCAGAAAATCCTAAACCTTTTGTTGCACCTTTTGTTTCAGCAGAAATTCTTTTTCTGTTTTTAGGGGCGACTCTTTTTTTAGCTGTCCCTGTCATATTTTTAAAAAAATCACCTATGCTGTCATAAGCTACATCACCTTTTTCATCAACAAACTTACCTGTATAGTTTTTAACAGGCTCTAATTTTTTTAAAGTTTCTTTTTTAACTTTTGGTGTAGTTAATTTTTTAATTTTAGGTTCTTTAAATGTATTAGCATTATCTTTTTTAATTATCTTTGATTTATTACCATCAGGCAATGCAGTAGATGCAGCATAACCAGCGCCAGTAACTAAAGCTCCTTTTATAATTTTGTTATTAATTTTATTAGTTGATAAAGGCTTATTTGTTTTTTGATTTTTTAATATAGGAGTCTTATTACCCTTTTTTTTATTTATTTCTTTAATTTTTTTATTTATTTTTTTTGTTTTATTCGTGCTTATTTTCGATAACTTTTTAACATTAGGCTTAACTTTATTTGTTTTTGAAAAAAGTTTTGAAATTTTACTAGCGCCTGTTTTTACACCGGGTATCTTTGAAAGAACTTTACCTGCAGGCAAAAGACTTAAAGCAAACTCAGGATTGTTTTCAAAATTAAAGTTTTTATAATTTTTATCTCTGGCTTCTTTATTCGCATCTGCATTTGCTAATTTTTTAGTTTTATATTTTTTTTTAAGCTCATCATACATAGTGCCTTTATTTAGGCTTTTAATGATTTTTCCATCTTTTACTGTTGATGCCATTACTTTCTTCTCCCTAATGAAGGTGACTTAGTTCTTTGTAATTCTTTTAACTTTGTTCTGTTAACAATTTTTTTAAAGTTTGCGGGTCTAGATTTAGGCTTATCTACTGTTTTCTTTTTTGTTTTAGCAACATCCATACCGCCACCGCCTGCTCTTTTATTTTTACTTAAAGCTGCGACTTGTGTTTTAGTCATTCCTCTATATGGACTTGGCTTTGTGCTTCCGCCTACATTTGCTCCGCCTTGAGTTTTTGTGCTTCCTATTTTAGAAGCTGAATAAGGCATTTTTAAATTAGCCCCTGCTCTAATCTTATTGGGATCTGACAAGCTAGGATTTGCAGCCATCAACTGTTTTATTGTAAATCCTTGGGATTTAGCTATTTTAGAAAGGCTGTCGCCTGATTTAATTTTGTATTGTGGCATGTTTAAGCTCCATAAAAAGTATCATAAGGTACGAATCTAGCAGACGCACTTTCTGTGTCTTCCCCTGCTGCTAGTTCAAACTGGAATTCGTATTCCTGTTTAAGGGGAGTTACTCTATTTGCCACCTCTGGTCTTTTCATAGCTAAGTAATAAGCCAATCCTGAAACCAAACATGGTACAAATCTAGGTGGTATAAACGATGTAGTATCGCCATCTATTCCTGATGCTATCCCATTTATACCTGCTATTCTATAATAAGAAATAGTATAAGAGGCATCTGGCACAGGCCATAAAGTAACAGTAGTAGAAGCTGAAAGTCTTTGAATAAATATTTGAGTTGGTTTGCCTGTAGTATTCTTTGCAGATTGTTGTGCATAAGTTGAAACACTAACTCTTGTTAAATTAGTATCTATTTGATTAACGCCAGTTCCTGTTCTTATTTGATGCTCTACTAAGTCTACTGTATCTGCAGGAAGAGTATACACTGATGTGCCAGCTACTATTGCTTGAGTGCCAGCTTCTATTGTCCAAAGGTTTAATCCTCTGTTCTGCCATTCCATAGTTAATATATTAAAGCTACGTCTTGCGTTTCTAAGATCATTGCCTGTTCTAAGTTCTAATCCAGCTCTCTGATACGCTTCTTCAAAAAGATCTGGTAAATCTGGTACTACTACTGCCATTTATGTGACCTTTCTATAAGATTTCGTCTTTCTTGCAATCTTTTTTGGCTGTTTAACATTTTGTTTACCTGCTTTAGTTCCTGCACGCTTCTTAGCCGAAGTGGCGGAGTATTCTGCACTAGATAGAGCTTTAATTGCTTTCGCAGGAAGATAACGCTCACCGGTAGCTTTTGGCCCCTGTGTCGAAGGTTTACCACTCTTGGTTCTCCATTTCTGGTCTCCCCATGATTTAAGGCTCCTTTGTGATTTTTTTAATCCGCTCATAATATCCCTAAAAGTTGAAATTAACTTTTACTTTTTACTCATCCAAGCTGTTGTTCCCATATATGCACCAACTATACCAGCACCTGACAGATAAAACAAATTACTTATATCAGATAATGCCTTTACTCTTTCAACGTCAATAAGAAACATTGCTAATGTAAAGACACCCATAGCAATTAATGTTGCTCTTGCCATTCTTAATTGAGCCAATTGTTTTCTTAATAAAGTTTCTGTTTCCTTCATTACTTTAGCGTTTTCTAATTCCTCGTCAGTGACTATCCCGTCGCCATCTAAGTCATATTCATTATACTTGCTATTTTTTTGCAATGTTTTTTTCATTGAGCAATACTCCTTAAACTCTCCATAACAGAATCAATTGATGGTTCTTTGCCATTTGGATCTAGCACACATTTGTATTTACGAGGGCAGCCATTTGCTAAGTCTGTAAAATCCAAAGTAAATGTTTTTTGAGCGCCTTGATATATACAAGCCAGTTTATCTTTATATACTTTACGTTTCTTTAATCTGCATGTGGTCATAGTAGGAAGAACAATTATGCCTTTTTGTATTTTTTGCTGTCTAGTGTAATCTTTAGCATTAGCTCTTTTATTCCAAATAATTGCGACTGTTGCAAATAACAATATAATAACAATAAACAAGAAAATCCAACCTATTACGCCTAAAATTTGCTGACGCATCTTTTGTTGTTTGTATATGGTTTCTTGTCTTTGTTTTCTTATCTGCCCTTCCATAGCAAGAAGCTCATCATACGCTTGAGGACCATGAGTTAGATTTAGAAACATCTTGAGTTCGTATCTTTGTTCCTCAAGTTTCTTTTTTCCAGCGTACGCAGCCATAGCTGCCTCTTCGATAGAACCTGCAGAAAAAAGCTTACCAAACAGGGGAGGATTTTTGGCTTGTTTTTCTGCATTGTCAACATCACTCACAGCCCCCATCCATCTGCCAATATCACCAGACATTTGTTCTATGTCTCTGCCCATTGCGAACCCACTCTTAATAGCGCTAAATGCCTTACTAGCAACGCCTACTGCTATAGATATAGTAACTGGGTCCATAATGTTTCATTCCTTATTTGTAGCCACCACCTGCCTTTTTATAAGCTTTAGCCATCATTTGTGCTTTTCTAGCAGACCATTGACCGGGAGCTCCACCTTTGCCGCCTGCCTTAACTCTATTAAATATATTTTTTCTTAATGATGGCTTTGTGTAGTTGCCTGCTTTGTTTACTGTACTCTTCTTTTTAACAGCTCCACCAGCTTTCATGCCGGAACCATCATCATAATCATTTGATTTTCTTAGTATCTCTAAATCACCAGCATCGCTACCTGAAGATAAGAATCCACCTGTTTTTAACTTTGTTACTTTCATTAAGCTCTCCTGTTAACTTTCTTTGCTGTTTTTGTTCTGGCAAAGGATCTATTAACTGACTTAGGCTTTACTGTAAGATTTTTTCTTTTGTTATCTTTAGGATTGCCATTCTTATGAGAAACATCTTTTCCATCGCCTTTAGTTACCTTACCAGCAGTCTTCATTGTAGAACGAGCAGTATTCCTGCTTGCTCTATTCTTCTTCTGCTCTGGCTTTTTGTGGTACTTATCGTACTCACCTTTATAATTACGATTGGGCATCTTGCAAATCTTCTAGTTCTTTAGTCCACTCATAACCAAACTTACTGTCTAGATCAGCATTAGATACCATAGCATTACAAGCTGTACATTTTGCTTCACCGTTTTTTATATTTAAAAGAACTGTTTTACATACTGGACATTGTTCGAGTGACATATTAACCCCTTGTTCTACCTTTAGTTGCTATTCCATCTATGGATTTTTTCTTTTTAACAGAGCCACCTGCTTTCATTCTTGTTGGAGATGACATAAGAGACATTCTATTGCTTTGAGTACCTGATTTAGCAGCGGCACGCATAGCTTCTAATTTTTTAGCTTTTTCCATTTCTGTTTGCATAGGATCTACTTTGTTACCTTTAGCCATTCCTAATATGTTGGCAATAGGACCTTTGCCTTTCATAACACTGTATGCAGGAGAAAATGTTTCTAACAACCTACCCATATTGGCTTTCATAACCCCACCTGATTTCTTTTTCATAACTCTTTTCATTAACTCAGGACTGTCTTTTTTCATACTCTTAATAGTGTCATTAATAGCTCTTTTTGTAGCTTTACCTTTTTCAACTTTATATTGAAAATCAGGACCAGTTCCATCTATGCCTTCAAGAAACTTTTTTGCACCTTTGCTAGGTGGCTTTTTTCTAACCGTGCTTCGATATACACTGTTTCTCATTTCAGCTTCTTGTTTGAATTTTTTATTCATTACATCTTTTAACTTTTTAGGCTGTGGCTTTTTTTTATTTTTAATAGGCACTACTTTTATTGGCATTTTATTCCCCTTCATTTGGCTTTTCATTGATGTTCTAGATATCATTATTTAATTAACGATAACAATTCTGTTATAGTCCCTGTGTTACTTACTGCTATCATAGTTAAAGCTCCAATCATCATCCATTTAGCTTGGAAAACTGATCTTTTAATATCTGTCATGTCTGCTCTTAATTCATCAACATGCTTTACTAAATAATCTTGTTTTGATTTCCATGAAGCAAATTCAATTTGTAATGACTGAACATTTTTTTCCATTAACACTTCCACCTTCTTCTAGCTTGTCGTAAGCGACTATTAGGATTAGCGGCAGCTTTAGGAAACTGCTTCATTTGCCCAGCTGATCTAGCACAATAAGACTTACGTCTTTTAGCTGATTTACTTCCAGCTTTAACTTTACCAGTTACTGCAGTTTTGAGTTTAGAACCGGGATTATCTTTACGATACTTAGCAACACCTTTAGCAGTCATACCCGCCCCAGATTTAGTAGGACGTTTCTGACCACCACCTATGGTGTGACCTTTCATTGTTCCTTTTTTCTTTTCTGGCATACTAGCTCCTATGCGTAGAAGAAACTCATCATATCTGTGGTTGCTATTGTGTACTTAACATACATACCATCTTCAAACGCAACTCCATTTTGTGGAATTGTATTATCTATAGTAGTATTATCTGTCCCTATTGTTCTAGCTTTAAACAACGTTGACCCACCACCATTAGGCTCTCCATTAACAAATTCAATAACACCTGCTGTACCACCAGAAACAATAGAATAACCTTTAAGTCTTGTTCTGCCACCAAAGATTATATCTGCGGCTACCGCTGTTGTTCCAGCTATAACTGTTCCTGCTGGATCACCTACTGCTGTAATACTGACAATTGTTTTGAAAAATTTAGAACCTGTTGCTGCACTTGCATTAACTCCTGTAATACTCTCCGTTAAGGAAACTCCATCTAAATCTGTGCCTAC
>ENA-OSJC01003941-OSJC01003941.1-marine-metagenome-genome-assembly--contig:-NODE-3941-length-10392-cov-5.761512_pt1 | contig 10392 bp, 9 predicted proteins | sample MGYA00237885_ERZ534234 | MGnify/ENA primary metagenome ERZ534234 (study PRJEB26413, sample SAMN06343907) | marine metagenome | isolation source: coastal waters | place: Atlantic Ocean: West Antarctic... | reverse complement strand
ATATACAACATCCGATGCGAGGTAAAATAAAGTTTGAACTTTACGATTTCCAACAAACTGCGCTACAAGAAATAAAAGATAACAGGTACAGCGTTATACTAAAATCCAGGCAGATGGGTATATCTACATTAACAGCAGGATATTCATTGTGGGCTATGGTGTTTCAAGAAGACTTCAATGTATTGGTAATCGCAACAACACAAAACACTGCAAAGAATCTTATTACTAAAGTAAGAGTTATGAATGATTTGCTTCCATCTTGGTTGAAAATGAAAAAGGAAGAAGATAACAGACTATCTCTTAGATATGCAAATGGTTCTCAAATTAAAGCTGCTTCTAGTTCGCCAGACGCTGCAAGATCTGAAGCACTATCGTTATTAGTAATAGACGAGGCTGCTTTTATAAACAATGCAGACGACGTATGGACTTCGGCTCAACAAACGCTATCTACGGGGGGAAGATGTATAGCTTTGTCTACACCAAATGGAACAGGTAATTGGTTTCATAAAACATGGGTAACGGCTGAAACTACAGACTCAGATTGGAATCCTATTTTGTTACATTGGAGACAACATCCCGACAAAGATCAAGCGTGGAGGGATAAACAAAATAGTTTATTGGGCGACAAGATGGCTGCTCAAGAATGCGATTGCGATTTCATTAGTTCCGGTAATACAGTAATAGAAGGAGAGTTAATCCAATGGATGGCAGACAATACTGTACAAGAACCTATAGAAATGAGAGGCGCTAAAAAAGAAATGTGGATATGGAAATATCCAGAAGAAGGAAAAAGATACATAGTATCTGCCGATGTTGCTCGAGGTGATGGAAAAGATTATTCTGCTTGTCACGTAATAGAAGTCGAGACTATGGAGCAAGTTGCCGAATTTAAAGGACATATTCATACAAAAGAATTTGGAAATCTATTAGTTAATCTAGCAACAGAATATAATGAATCTTTACTTGTAATTGAAAACGCAAATATAGGTTGGGCTGTTCTGCAACAAGTAATAGATAGGCATTATCAAAACTTATATTACACATATAAACATGATGGAGTAGTAGATCCCGAAGTACATTTAGGTAAAGGATATGATATACAAGACAAAGATAAATCAACTCCAGGTTTTACCACCTCATCTAGAACTAGACCGCTTTTGGTAGCAAAACTAGATACTTATACTAGAGAAAAGGCATGTACGATAAGATCTAAAAGATTGATCGAAGAGCTGTTTGTTTGGATATGGAAAGGTAATAGAGCAGATCATCAAAACGGATATAACGATGATTTAATTATGTCTTTATCTATTGGATTATACGTAAGAGATACGGCACTAAAATTACATAGTGCTGGTCTAGCTTTAGATAGAAGAGCAATAGGTACTATGGGCAATGCAAATACTCAAGCGGGTGCATATAACGCTAAACAAGTGTACGAACAAAATCCCTGGAAACAGGAAATTGGAAACGGTGAAGAAGAAGACCTCACCTGGTTATTATAAAAGAGAAAATCAATGGCAGAAAAAACATTTTTTGGAAGATTGCAAACCCTATTCTCTAGCGGAACAATAGTTAGAAAATCAGAAGATGGATTAAAAGTAGCAGATATAAATAAGGTACAATCTAACACTAAATTAGCAACAAACAGATTGATAGACAGATATTCTAGGCTGTATCAATCAACGCAAAATACAGGATATAATCAGCAAACAAACTTTCATACAATGAGAGTTCAGCTGTATACTGATTATGAAATAATGGACGAAGACTCTATTATATCGGCAGCTCTAGATATATATGCAGACGAATCTACGTTAAAGAACGAATTAGGAGATGTACTAAAGATTTCTTCTGAAAACGAACAAATAGAAAAAGTATTACAAAATTTATTTTACGATATATTAAATATAGAATTTAACGCTTGGCCTTGGATTCGTAACATGTGTAAATACGGTGATATGTATCTTAAACTAGATATTACTGAAAAGATAGGTATTACAAACGTTACGCCATTATCTTCTTACGAAGTGTTTAGAGAAGAAGGACTAGATCCTAAAAATCCAGAACTAGTTAGGTTTGTACACGATATTTCTATGGGTGGTCAAACTTCTGTTGGAGGAACAACCAGCACAGAATTCGAAAACTATGAGGTAGCTCATTTTAGATTACTTAACGACATGAATTTCTTGCCTTATGGTAAGTCTATGATTGAACCTGCTAGAAAGACTTGGAAACAATTAACTCTTATGGAAGATGCAATGATGATTCATAGAATTATGAGAGCACCTGAAAAGAGAATATACAAAATAGATATAGGAAACATTCCGCCTAACGAAGTAGATGCTTACATGCAAAAGGTAATGCAGTCAATGAAAAAAACTCCGTATATAGATCCTAACACAGGACAATACAATCTTAAATTTAATATGCAAAACATGATGGAAGACGTTTATCTTCCTGTTCGTGGTGGTCAATCTGGTACAGAAATAGATTCATTAAGCGGAATGGACTTTGGAGGTATTGATGACGTAGAATACTTAAAAAACAGAATGTTCGCAGCATTAAAAATACCTAAAGCTTTTATGGGATATGAAGAAGATCTTAACGCTAAATCAACATTGGCAGCACAAGATATTAGATTTGCTAGAACAATAGAAAGAATACAAAGAATCTTTGTTTCTGAGTTAACTAAAATGGCTATGGTACATTTATATTCACAAGGTTTCGAAGATAAAGATATGTTAGATTTCGAATTAGAATTATCTCCAGCGTCTACAATTGCTGAACAAGAGAAAATAGAACTTTGGTCTACTAAAGTAGATCTTGCTTCTAGTATGAAAGATTTAGAAATGATGTCTCAAGACTGGATATACGAAAATCTATTCAACTTAAATGAAGACGATATGAAACAAGAAAGATCAAGAGTTGTAGTAGATGCTAAAGAGAAATTTAGAAGAGATCAGATAGGAGTAGAAGGAAACGATCCTAAAGATTCTGGCGAAGCATTAGGTACTCCACATACTTTAGCAACTTTAAATCCAGACGTAAACACGCCAGCAGCTACAGGTCTTTGGGATTCTGAAGAAAATGCAGATTATGCTGGGGATGGAGAAAAACCACCTGAAGAAGAGCCTAAAGAAACACCTAAAGAAGAAACAGTAGATCAAGATCCAACTGGCAAAAAAGAAAGAAAAGCTGCCGGCGGTATGTCTAGGAACGAAAGGATACAAACGATAAAATCAATGTTTAAACATAAAAAAATTATTAAGAGCGATATGTTAAACGAAAATAATATAATTGATGATAACAATATAGTATAACTTATTATATTTATATATAATAAAAATAGATAAAGAAAGATGACAAAACATTCTAAATATAAAAATACAGGTATCTTGTTTGAATTGCTTGTAAGACAAGTAACTAACGATACTTTGCAAGGTATGGATAATTCTCCAGCTGTAGAGGTATTAAGAGAGTTTTTTAAGAAAAACACTTCTTTAAAAAAAGAGTTAGGATTCTATCAAGCGTTACAAAACCAAAAATTTAAAACAGAATCTAAAGCCAATGCTTTTATTGATGCTGTATTAAAGGAGCATCAAAAGTTAAGTAAGTCAATTATTAAAACTCAAAAATATAATCTAATAAAGGAAATAAAAAACCGATATGATATAGAAGCTTTCTTTTCTCAAAGAATAAACAATTATACTTCTAATGCTTCTATATTTATGATGATGGAAGGTTCTACACCTTCTAAGCTTATGAAGTTTAGATATAATATTGTTGAAGCGATTACTGGAAAGAAAAAATCAAAACTAAACGAATCTCATTCTATATATCAAGAACAAGATAAAGACATTAGATTACTTTCTTATAAGATACTAATAGAAAAGTTTAATGAAAAGTGGGGAGACAACTTATCTTTAAAACAAAGAAATCTTCTTAAAGAATATATAAATAACATTTCTAACACTACTAAGTTAAAAGATTATTTATTATCTGAAATAACAAAAACTAGCAATGTATTAAATAAGCTTTCAACCAAGATAGTAGATCCTATTGTTAAAATTAAATTGCTTGAAGTAAGCACTCAAATAAAAAACATAGATTTAGATAAAAACATAAAGGATAAATATATTATATCTTTAATGAGAACTTACGATTTAATTAAAGAGGTTAAAAATGTCATTAAATAAAAAACTAAATAGATTATTTGAATCAAAGTTTAAGAAAGTACAAGAAGAAGACATAGAAGAAAACAATGTTACTGGTGGAGGCGAATCTTACGATACACCTAAAGCGTTTAAGCCATGCAAATGTGGTGGTGAAGGTGATTGTAAATGCAAAACAAAGGAGACAAAAACAGAATCAGCTTTTAAATCTCTTTCCAAACAAATGTTCTTAGGAGAAGTAAATTATAAAGAATATAAAACAGACGAATCTCTTTCGCAAAGACAAAAAGTAAATAAAAGCATAAAAGAAGTAAATGGTAAACTATTTAGAATAGAACGTATCATAGATCAAAATATAAAACTAAAAACAGAATCTGGAATTGACGAATCTAAATATTGGGAATCTACAAAAAGAAACCTTTTAAAGATAGAAGGGAAGATGACAAGGTTGGCTGAAAAACTGAGAAGCTTCTAAATGAATAAATCATTACTAATAGATTACAACATGTTCGATATATCTCCACAAGCTATATTAGAATCTGAACAAACAAACAATGGAAGAGTTATTGTTTCCGGCGTATTGCAAAGAGCAAATGCTAAAAATCAAAACGGAAGAGTTTATCCCAAAGCAATTTTAGCTAGAGAAGTTGCTCAATATTCTAAGATACAAGTTGCAGAAAATAGAGCTCTTGGAGAATTAGATCACCCAGAATCTTCTATTGTAAATTTACAAAATGTATCGCACAACATACGAAAAGTTTGGTGGAAGGGCGACGATGTTATGGGACAAGTAGAGGTACTTGGTACACCAGCAGGAAACATCTTAAAAGAATTACTAAAAGCAGGAATCAAACTAGGTATATCTTCAAGAGGACTAGGATCAGTAAAAGAATTAGGAGAAGGAACAGTAGCAGTGGAAAGCGATTTCGAATTAGTATGTTGGGACTTCGTAAGTAATCCATCAACACATGGAGCATTTATGCATCCAACAGGAGTAAACGAATCGGTTAACCATACACCGTTTGACAAGTATGAAAAAGTAAACAACATAATGAACCAAATGCTTTGTGATCTAACTTGCAAATGCAGCTTACCAAAGAGAAATAAATAATGTCAAAATTCGATATTAAAGAGTGGAGAAACAAATTAAACGAGTCCACAGATAGACCACAAAGAATGACAGAAGAAGAGAAATCAAAAACTCTTGAGGCTGTTTCAAAATTTAATGAGTATACACAACACATATATAAAACAAATGAAATAAAAGATATGGTTGAAAATATTAGAACTATGTCTGAAAACGCTAGCAAAATGGCTATCGAAGAAACTGCTGATTGGTTTGATGTTGTATCTGTGAAAAGAGATACTAAAGCTATTGGAGAATCTGTTAAGATATTTGAATCTACTGCAAAAGAAATTGGTACACTGCAGCAAAGAATGGAATCTGTTTTTGAAGATATAGGTGGTAAGCTTGGTAAGTACTACGAAATTAAAGAACTTAATGAACACGGTGACGAAGATCACACTGAAGAAGAAACAGTAGAAGAATCAGAAGCTCAAGATAAATACCAAAAATTCTTTAATTCTGTATTAGATAAATTCGGTGTTAAATCTCCAGCAGAATTAGACGATAATAAGAAAAAAGCATTCTTTAATTATATAGATAAAAATCATAAAGGTAAAAACGAATCAACGCGCACATTAGGCAGAATGCTTGAAGGTACAATAGCAGAAGGATTTGCAACTTGGAAAATGTCTTTTGCAGACATGAATCTAGGAGGTGTTGAATTAAGAAAAAATAAAGTATATACAGTTAAAGCTAGATCAACTGTTGAAGCTATAAAAAAAGCATCCAAAGCAGCAGGATTAAGTGGCAATGATTGGATGGCAACACAAACACATAAATTAGAAAAGGTAGGATAACACGAGAAAACAATGGCTGATAGAAAACACAATCAAAAAATGATAGAAAAATCTGCAGATATGATTGCTAAGATAGCAAAAGGTCTACAGATGAATTTGGAAGCATATTTAAAAGCAAAAGAAGACGGTAAAGATGTTTCTAAGTATGTTAAACAAGCTAAAGGTCTTACTTCGTCAAAAGCAAACTGGGTAAAAGAAATGATGTCGTATGTTGAAAAACTAGACAAAGACATAGAGTTAAACGTAGAAGGAACAGAAGGACCTGCCGTATGGAAAAATGCAAACGAATCTATAGCTAACGAAGGTAAATTAAATGAAGCAGAATATGTTATTATAGACACAAGAGGTAATGCAAGATCTATTGGTTCTAAAATACAAGGACAACGATATCTTAAAGGTAAAAAAGGTTTTCATATTGTACTTAAGAAAAATGCTTTGAAAGCTAGAAGAGCTATTGAAAAGAACGGTGGCAAAACAACTGGTGCAAAGATATCTGATACTTTGTACGATATGATGTATGAAGGTACCACGTTGGTTAGCAAATCTTATTTACAAAATATAATCAAAGAAGAATACAAAAAGTTAACCGAAGACAGAGCTATATTAACTGAGAAGTTTGGCTCTAAAGCATTAGCGACAATACGAAAAAGACTTGGTAAGTGGGATGGTAAAAAATTCTTTGATGGATTATCTAAAAAAGACGGCATACAATGGGATAACGTAACAGATGCAGCAATTGGAAAAGCTGCTGATCTAAATCCACAAGTATTAAACTTTATGTTTGTTAGAGGAGATTTAAAAGGAGTATTTAGAGGCAAGAAATTTGTAAACTTCTTTGCCAAACCATTAGAAAATTTCTCAAAAGGTTCTATGGGTGATCAATATTCTAGTAAAGATTATCGTGTATATTATACAAGTTATAAGAGAGTTGTTGCAGATGCAGACGAAATTATAACAATCAATATGGATATAGCTAAAACATTGTCTACTAATGCTGTTGAAGGTAGAGCGGCTGCTAAAGTAGGAGCGCTAGCTCTTAAATCTGCAGACGTAGTAGCTAGAGAAAATAGAAACAGATATCAAGATTTATTAAGACAAAGAAGAGACTCAGCAGGGTTCGGACAAGCAGAAGTTGAAAAACTAATAGACAAAGCAAACAAAGCATTGCAAGATGCTATTGCTCACCACTTATCTCAACTTAAATCAGGTATGATTCCACAACAAAAATGGAATACGCAATATCAAGCAGCAGAACGTTTACTTAAAGACTTAATGGATCTATTCGAAAGATATCTTAAGGCAGGACAAGAAGAAGCAAAAGCACACGAAAAAGAATTATCGTTAGACAAAGACGCTTCAGCTGCAGCACAAGAATCTGCTACTTGGTATATAGATTGGGCAGTAAAAGATGCAAAGAAACATGTATCAGATATGCGAACTAAGCTAAAAGAATATTTTGTAGAAATTAAAAAAATAGCAAAAGCTCCGATGAGAGCAATAGGAGATTACTAATGGGGAATTTCAATATAAAAGAATGGCAAGATAAAAACTTAAAAGAAGGTTATTATAAATCAGGTAAAGATAACGATGTCGCTTCGCAGAAGTATACCGACGAAGACGAGGAGTTAGGCTGGCCGTTACCTATCAACTTCTTTGAAATGCATTTAAACAACTTCAAAAAACAATGGGACAGTTGGATAAAAGGACCAGTATCATTTAAAAATAATGAACCGTGGTCTAATTCTGAAAGAAAAGCTGCCCAAAAAATATTAAAAACTACAATCGATAAATGGTTTAATAAAAATATTAAATAAATAAAACAATTAAATTAAAGGCCGATATATTTTTATATGTCGGCTTTTTTTGTTATATTGTACTATATTAAAACGAATACAAATTAAAACAGAGAACAATGTCAGATTATCAAGGAAAAACAAGGAGTGGTAAACCTATTAAAAGTTACCGAAAAAGAGCAGACTTTATACTAGAAGGTCAGCCAATGGGTGTTAAGGTTCCAGGACCAGAAAGCGGAGATCTAGAAAAGGCGTTAAAAGTATTTAAACGTCAACTTAAGACTCAAGGTATATTCGAAGAAGTAAGAGAAAGAATGGTTTATGAAAAGCCAGCTGCTGCAAGATACAAAGCTAAGAATTCTGCTATAAGAACACAGCAAAACCAAACAAGAAAAAACAAAGCGTTGGACAAGGGATACAAAACTTGGACAGCAATCATAGACGGTAAAGCAATGTAACGTTGTTTTAAGGCTGTTATTACTTTAATAGAGAGGTTTATGCCTCTCTTTTTTAGTCTTTAACGAGCAATGCGTATATTTATATCTACAAAGATATAAAAAATGTGTTATCTCTATATAATACAACGTATCTAATAAAATTTCTATTATAGGTCCTAATACCTATATTTCCAAAACAAACATATTTAAGGAGAACAATAATGTCAAAAAACGACTTATTAAAAGAAGCAATCGCTGATGCTAAAGCTGTCCGTGAGACTGCAATTGCAAACGCAAAGTTAGCTCTTGAAGAAGCTTTTACACCTAAATTACAATCTATGTTATCTACTAAGATAGCTGAAGAAATGGAAGACGAATTAGAAGAAGACGAAGAATTAGAAATCGAAGAAACAGAGGAGGAAGAAACTGTTGCTGAAATTGAAGACGAAGAAGTCGCTGCTGAGGAAACTGAAGTGGAAGAAGCTGACGAAGAAGAATACCAAGAAGGTACTTATGAAGGTGAAGAAGAAGAAGAAGATCTAGAACTAGAATCAATTATCAGAGAGTTAGAATCTGAAGAAGGCTTAGAAGAAGAAGAAGAAATGGAGGACGAAGAAGTTCCTGCAGAATCTTACAATGAATCTGAAGAGCCTGAATTAGAAGAAGACGAAGAGACAATGGATTTAGACGAAATAATTAAAAGTTTAACAGAAGAAGACGAAGAAGAAGTAGTGGAAGGAGAAGAAGACGTAGAACAAGAGCTTGAAGAAGCTTACAGTACTATTAAATCTTTGAAAAACACTATCAACGAAGTTAACTTGTTAAATTCTAAATTACTTTTCTCTAATAAACTATTCAGAATGCATAGCTTATCAGAATCTCAAAAGATGAACGTTATCGAAACATTCGATAGAGCAATATCAGTAAGAGAAGTTAAATTAGTATATACTACTTTAGCAGAATCTTTAGTACCTGCAACATCTAGAAAGAGAACTGTATCAGAAGGATTCGCTTCAAAAACAACAAGATCTACTAAACCATCTAAAAATGTAATAGTAGAATCCAATAACTTTGCAGGAAGAATGCAAAAGTTAGCTGGACTAAAATAATTTTAAATTAACTTAAGAGAGAAAAAATAATGTCACAAATAAACGACTTATTAAATGACTCCCAAGCACAATTTCGTGCGCAAAGAAACGAGACAAAAAGTCTTGTTACAAAATGGGAATCAACAGGTCTTTTAGAAGGAATTAAAAGTGAGTATGATAAACATAACACTTCTATTCTTTTAGAAAACCAAGCAAAACAATTAATCTCAGAAGCAAATGCGATATCTGCAGGAACTGCACAAGAAGATTGGAACGGGGTAGCTTTACCTTTAGTACGTAGAATCTTTGGTGAATTATCTGCAAAAGAATTTGTTTCTGTACAACCAATGAATCTTCCTTCAGGACTAGTTTTCTGGATGGACTTCAAATATGGTACTGACAAGAACGTAGCAAAAGGTGGTTCTTTATACGGTAACACTGCTAAGGATGGTAGAGCCGTTACATCTTCAGCACTTTATGGTGAAAATGGACACAATGCTGGATATTCTTTAAATGCTGTACCAACTGCTGTAACTGCGTTGATCGGTAGTGCAATAAACTTTACTGCTTCTGTTGACCCAGATAAAGACTTAGCTAACGCATTTTTCTTTATTCCAACTGCGGGAGAAGAGGTATTAAATTCTGGCCAAATTTTTAAAGCAACAGTTCACGATGCAACAACAGTTACTTTTGATATTACTGGTGGTTTAACTGCAACTTCATCTGGTATAATGTATTACTACAAAAACACTTTAATAGCCGATAGAAGAGGTGATTTTGAAGATAAAACTCCATCTGACTTTGGAACAACTGCTCAAGGAAGTGTTAATAACAATATTGGAATTCCAGAAATCGAAGTTCAATTAGAACAAGAAGCTTTAGTTGCTAAGACTAGAAAGTTAAAAGTTAAATGGTCTCCAGAATTTGCTCAAGATTTGAATGCTTATCATTCTATCGATGCAGAAGCTGAATTAACTTC
>ENA-OSJC01003940-OSJC01003940.1-marine-metagenome-genome-assembly--contig:-NODE-3940-length-10395-cov-3.146346_pt1 | contig 10395 bp, 1 predicted proteins | sample MGYA00237885_ERZ534234 | MGnify/ENA primary metagenome ERZ534234 (study PRJEB26413, sample SAMN06343907) | marine metagenome | isolation source: coastal waters | place: Atlantic Ocean: West Antarctic... | reverse complement strand
ATATAGGAGATATTAAATTTCCTGATATATCAGATTTAGATAGTGTAGACACTACAACTGTTACAAATGTTAAATATTTTCCTTTAAGTTTAGAAACATCTTGCGATGCTATTAATCCACAACCAAGATCTTGTATTACTACAGGATATAATTTAGGAGTTAAATTTACTTTTAATTTTACCTCTTGTCCTACTTTACAAGATAAAATAGATAGCTATCAAATAGTTCGTGTTAAAAGAGATATTCAAGATTCCAAAAGAATTTGTTCAGGTATTATGAAAGTAGGAGCTCAAATGGCTGTAGGCGATGCTCCTGATAATGATGATGAAATGTACGATTTAAGAGATCCTGAAGGAAGTAATAATATTAATCATTTATTTGCTTACCATAGATTAAGAACTAGTAATAACGTTGTGTCTGGAAATGCTTTTGGATTTAATGGAACATTTGATACTATTAATAATACTAGAATTAACGGTGATCCTCAAGTAGTTAATGGAGCATTTTTACATTTAGCTTCTTCTGATATAACATATAATTATCCAGGAATCAGAGATGCAATTTCTGGAGATTCATGTTTATTAATGACAGGAGCTTACGGTCAATATTTTTCTAGAATAGACGGAATAGACCAAGGTTCCCCTAGTCAATCTTCATCTGGTTCTTCTGAAATTTTTACAGGGTCTGGTAATAATCGTAATATTGTTCAAGAATTAAATTCTGGAGGAGCAGATATAAGAAAATCTTTTGATATTTTACATCAACACAATACAGAGGATGACGAAGATTTAGGAAATATTAAAGATTTTCGTAGAAAATTAAGAAGTGTTGCTAGATTAGACAAAAGTACTGCAGCAAAATCAATGGAAGCTATTAAACAATTTATAAGTACACAAGTAGTAGAATACACATCTAATAAACAAGAAGATAGTGATATGGCAACAAACCTAAATAAAGGGTTAGGTCCTTATGAAGGAAGAGCAGATACGGGAAATGCTATTGTTGATTCATATTTTAGAAATTTTTATGCAGTGTTGCCTTTACAGGGAACTATAGATTTAAACGATCTTAGAAATCCTTCAGGAACTGGTACAACAATAACTTGTCTTTGGGCTCAAGGTGCTACAGGACTTTTAGCTACAATGAAAAAAATAGATAATGATCCTTTAACAGGAGATTCTTTATCTTCTGTTAGTAATTATAATGCGTTTTACACAGGAACTGGTACTAGTTATTCTGGAACAAGTCAAATAAACGTATTGCAAGGAAATGCTTATCCTTTAAATAAATCAGCAGCAGATGAAAATAGAACCAGTACTCCTATATTAGATATATTAAATCCTCGTAAAGAAGTGTACGGAGGGTTTACCGAATCTGCTTTAGAAAATAATATATTTATGCCTGCTTCTCCAGTTATACCTATAACTACATTAACTCCTGAAGTTTTTGGAGGGGACATATTTTTAAACATGTTTACTTTTCAAGAAAGTACTGCTTGGTTAAAACATGATGAACCTGGAGCTTTTTACAATAGAGGCTATGATAGCGGAACTGGTAATAATAATAATGTTAATCAAAGATTTGAAGATAATATGACTAGTACTATTGTAATGCCTACAGAATCTAGAGTTAATATAGATTTAGCTTGGGGATGTACTACTAAAAGAGATGTAGAATTTGATGTTTCTGGAGGCAATAATGGATTTCTTAGAACATATTGGAGAAAAGAAACTAACAATAAAACTACTCAGTTTGGAAAAAGTAAAAGCATGTATATAGATGCTTATAATTTTGTTAATTCTAGAGAGTCAGATACTGTTTCATTTTTTGTAAAACCTAGTAATTTTATTTTAGGCTCAGATTTAAATGACATACGAGCTTTTATTTCTCAAGTAAAATTTAACGGAGAAGAAATAGATTCCTGGACTAAATATGGAATTAACGATTTTTTAGATGTAGATGATCACGGTCCTATTAATAAAATTATTAATTGGAGAGACGAAGTATACTTTTTTCAGAATACAGGAATGGGGTCTTACTCTATTAATCCTCGTGCTATTACAAGCGCAGGTGATGGAATACCTACAGAGTTAGGATCTGCTAAAGGTCTTACAGATCATAAATACCTCACTACTAATAACGGTGTTATTCATCAATGGGGTGTAAAAGAAACAGACATGGGTATTTATATTTTTGACGGTACTCACAAAAAAATATTTAAAGTAGGAGAAGGAGCAGAGCCTTTATCAGAAATAAAAGGAATACATTCTTTCTTAAAAAATATGGAAGGAGATTTCTTGTTACACAAAGACGAAGACGGAGATAATCCTATATTAGGAAAAGGAATGCATATTGCAAAAGACCCTATTAACAATGAAGTTATTTTTACTTTTAAAGGAACACAAACTACTATGCCTTTAACTCCTAGAACTAGATATAATGTAGGAAATATAGTTGTTTATTTAGGTGTTTATTATTCAGTAACAACTACTTATGATTCTTTTACTACAACAGATTTTGTTGCTCTGCTTAGTCAACTACAACAGAATTCTATAGTCTTAGCTAAAGTTCCAATAAAATCTGAAGCGATAGTTTATGACGAAATAGCAGGTGAGTTTACTACTAGATTTTCTGCTTGTCCAACTATGTATTTAGAAAATAAAAACATTTTATTATCTACTAATCCTACTATAGGAGGACAAGGAACTGTTTACAGACACAATGTAGGCAACTGGGGAGAATTTTATGATAATCCTGCAGAGATGTCTATAAAATTAGTTTTAAATGAAAACGCTGATATAAATAAAGTACTTAGAACTATAGAATTTAATTCTATTATAAGAGATAACGCAAAAGTTATTACAAGAAATTCTACTATAACTGCTTTTCAAGTAGAAACAGAATATCAAGATACAGGTAAAATATTATTTAGTTCAGGAAGAATAAAACGTAGATTTGATAAGTGGAGATTAAAAATACCTAGAGACACAATAGATACTAGTGGTAAAGATCGTTTAAGAAGTACCTATTTTATGTTAACTTTATATTTTGACAATGAAGCAAATAGAGAATTGATTTTAGATAGAATAATGTACTACTACGATATTCAAGAATTTTAATGGAAAAAAATAAAATAAATATTAAATCAGAGAATAAAGGCAAGTTTACTAACTGGGCTAACTCTAAAGGCATGAGCGTAATAGAAGCCGCTAATAGAGTAATGGCTAATACTAAAAAGTATTCTCCTACAATTGTTAAAAGAGCTAACTTTGCAAAAAATGCTAGCAACTGGAATAAGAAAAGAGATGGGGGAGATATAGTAAGTACTATGGGGTACAGAGATGACTCTCCTTTTCGTAATTCTGAAAGTTTAAATATTTATTCTCCTGAAGGTGTTATAGATATGTCTAATGTTAGTAAGCCTATAATGGCTAACGGGCAATATCTTAAACCTAACTCAGGATTAAATCAAGTGCCCCCTAGTAGTAGTGGTTATGTTAAAGAAACTCCTATGATGTCAAAGTATGGGGGAAACATTTACAAATCAGGAGGGTATCTTAAAAATAAAAATACATATGTTACTAAAGATGGTAGGGAAACTAAAAGAGGTCTCTGGGCAAATGTTGCTTTAAAAAAGAAAAGAGAAAATAGAAAAGAAAACGGAGGGCCTGTTCCTATTATTCCTATGTATTATGAAGACTCAGGAACTCCTATTTATAGAGATACTACTGATGCTCCTCCTAATGTTTATCAAAAAGGCGGTAATATATTAACTTATAAAAATAACTCTGATTATTTTGATAATCATGCAAGATATAGTGATGATCAAAAGTATGATGATTTAATTAGAAAAAGAGTGTATTCTGGTAATTGGGGTTACGATCCTAATACACAGCAATTACATAAATTAAATAAAAGTCAACAAACTAAAGTAGATCCAAAAACTAAAAAATTAGCTTTAGAAAAAAGAGCTGACATAGATACAAAAAATTTAGTAGCTCATACTATTCCAAAAGAAGATGCTTGGAATCCTTATGGTGAAAATGCTGCAGGTACTACAAGATGGGTCACACCTGAACAGGATGCTATTATGAAAAAGGAAGAGCTTTCTCGTAGTATTGATATTTCTAGGAAGCAAGGAAATGCTATATTTTCTACAGTGGCTTCAGCTACTCCTATTGGCATGGCTATGATGGGTATGCAAGGTGCTGCAAACTTGGCTCTAAAATCAGGCCCTGAGTTTATAAAAAACCCTTCACTATCTACTGCAGGTGCTGCTGGTTTAGATTTACTTATGTCATCTCCTCTTACAATTCCTGCTTTTCCTGCAGGAATTAAAGCTGCCCAATCAAAAGGTTTTCTAACACCAAATACTCCAGCTAGTTCTGGAGCAGGTACATTGAATATGGGAATGCCTATAGATGAACAAACACTTAAAAAATTTCTTGGAAAAGATTATTTAAAATGGAAGAATAAGGATGTAGTATTAAATTCTCCTAAATCAGAAATAAATTGGGCTAAGTGGAATAAAGATATACCTAAAAATAAACCATTAATGGATGAGTATATTGCTATTGAACAACAAGCTAAAGCTAATAATACTTGGATGAATAATCCTGATGGTTCTAAATTTACTGGTACTCCTGAACAATTTGTACAACAACAAAGTCAGAACTTTAAAAAAGCTTTTCCTGACATACTAAAAGATTATCCAACAGGTCCTGTTAATGTTTTATCACATCATTCTCCTAATAAATTTGATTCTTTTGATAAAGCTTATAATTTATCTGGAGTCGGTGCAGCTAAATACGGAGAAGGAGTATATACAGTGCCAAAAAAATATTATGATAAATATATGACTCAAAAGTATGATGATTTTGGATCAGGCCTTGGGCAAAAACCTCTATATGTCAATTATGGAAAAAATAGATATGATTTATACGCAAATAAAAAGGGAGTAAACCAATTTAGACAACGAGAACCAAGTTCTGGAGCCTCAACTGCCCCAAGTCCTGGTTACAAAACAGAGTATCATACTGCTGTAATTCCTTATAGTAATAAAGTAAAATCAGCAACAGGTAATAGCGGCATGTTTGACATGACTAATCCTAATATTTATAAATCTTTATTACCTATAGGAGGAGCAGCAGGTATTATGGGAGCCACAGCTAATGATAAAGTAAATACAAAACAAAAGGGAGGTAACATATATAATGTTAAATCAGGAGATACATTTTTAGGAATAGGAAATAAATATAATGTAACACCAGAAGCTTTAACAACTGCAAATCCAGGAATAAATATAAACAAACTTTCTTTAAATCAAAATATTAATATTCCTAATAATGCAGGTTATGGAATGCCTCAAGGAATTTTTCAACAATATTCTTCAACACCTAGTATTGCGCCTAGAATAAATCAAACAGTAGAAACTGCTCCTGTACAAACTTCTTTATCAAGTACAATTACTCCAGAATTTTTAGAGCATTTAAGACTAAGAGAAGGAAAAAAAGTAAATGATAAAGATCAACATTATTCTTATTATGATAGTGAAGATAAATTAACAGGAGGAATAGGACATTTAATGAGTGCAAAAGAAAGGGCGACTTATCCTAAAGGAACTACTATTCCTAATAAATTAGTAAGTTCTTGGTTATTAAAAGATAGTAAAAAAGCTTATAACGCTGCAATAAAACAAGCTAAAGAATTAGGAGTAGATAATCAAGATTTTGTAAATTCTTTAGCTTCTGTAAATTATCAATTAGGAACTGCTTGGAATACAAAACATACAAATACTTGGAAACTTTTAAAAGAAGGAAAATTTGAAGAAGCTGCTATAGAAGCTGCTGATAGTAAATGGAATACACAGACTCCTAAAAGAGTAAAAGATTTTCAAGAAGGTATAGGCAATCTATATAAATACGGAGGCAGTACTAAAAATTACGCTAACGTTTATGCTAAAGGAGGAAAAATGGATAACAGTCCAATGGTAGCAAGATTAGATAAATACATGACACAATACGGAATAACAAATCCTTATTTAAAAAGTGCTATGATGGGAGTAATTCTTGCTGAAGGAAGCATGACAGGAAAAGCTGAAAATATGAACTACAGTGTTTCTAGATTACCTGAAGTTTGGAGTACTTTTTCTACAACAGGAAAAAGAGTAGCTAAAGGAACTGGAGCAAAATACGCAAATGATCTAGCTAAAAAATATGCAAAAAATCCTCAAGCATTAGCAAATTTTATTTATGGAAATAGATTAGGAAATAGCGGACAAGATACAGATGATGGTTATACTTATAGAGGTAGAGGTTTAAATCAATTAACAGGTAAAGGTTCTTACAAAACAATGGGAGAAAAATTAGGTGTAGATTTAGTAAATAATCCTGAACTACTTAATACAAATCCTGATATACAAGCACATTCTGCTGTAAGATTTTTATATGATAGAATAGCCAAAGAACTTCCTAAATTAGTAAATAAAAATTCTAAGTATAAAAAAAGATTTGGAGAATATGTAGACTTTAATAATATAGATAATTTAAAAGATGCTAGTTTTTTAATGACTAGCGCTAATGCAGGTTTAGGAAATATTCCTAAACAAGAAGCTTTTAATAAAAGATTAAAAGGTTCTGAAAAATATGTAGATTTATTTATAGAAGGATATACTCCTTCAGAAAATATGGAAAATTTTGAAACTACACAATCTACACAGCCTGTTACTTTACAAGCTCCAGAAATTATAAACAAACAAAAAGACAACGCTTTAGAATTTAAAAGAAAATCTAACGTAGATATGTTAGAAAATTTTAACGTTAATAATATTATAAATCAAAACGCTATAGATATTAATATACCTAACGATGTAGCGTTAGATCAAAAAAATGCTTATATTGATAAGCTAAATACTAGTATGCCAGGTCCTAAAAATATTCCTAGATTTGGTCAAGCCCAATTATTTAAATAATACCCATTGCTATGAAATACTCTAACGAATACATGTACGGAGGTAAAAAGAAAAAAAAGAAAAAAAACTCTTACGAAAAAGGGGGTAAGCTTACTAAAGCCGAAGATAGAATTAAACAGTTAGAAGCTGAAATTAATTTTATGAAAAGAGGTGGAAGAATGCCGTATGCAAACAGTTATGCAGATGGAGGTGAAATAGTAGATGCAGTAGGATCAGGGTTATATGGATTAGGAGAAGGGATACTAGATACATTGACTTTTGGTTTAACAGATGAACTTACTGATAAAGGGTATGAAGCTATAAGAGCTAAAGCTGGTTTAGCAGATGTAGAATACGATGAGTATGGAAACGTAATAGGATCTGATGCAGGAGCAGGTATTAGAGGAATGGCAAATGCAGCAGGAGCAGTAGGAGGAGCTGTATTAACTGGAGGAGTAAATACTGGAGCTGCTATATCAGAAGGAGCTGGAGGAATAGGCGATGCTTTAGGAGCATCAGGTAATGAAGATTTAGCAAAAGTAGGAAAAGGTGTAGAAATAGCAGGAAAAGTTGTAGGAGCAGTTGTTGGTGACCCGACTGCAGCCGCTAGTGGAGTAACAGAAGGTGTTGAAGGAGCAACAGATATTGCTACTACAGTAGTAGATAATGCTACTACATTAAGTGATACAGTTACTACAGGTACAGATGTTGCTAAAGAAGGAAGTAAAGTTATAGAAAGTTTAGGAAAATTTGGTAAAGGTCAATTTTCAGAGAACCCTTTAAAAAATAAAGTGATAAATAAAGCAGTAGGCCAAGGAATGGGTATGGCTACTAATCAATTAGGTAACATTTCTGCTGAAGAAGAAGAAAAAAATTATTTAGCACAACAAGAAGCATTAAATCAAAGAAATCTTTACGCTGGTAGTTATCAAAAAGGAGGAAAAATGAATCCTAGTGACTTTACTGCACACATGATGTATAAAGATAATAAGGAAGTAACAGCAGATAGTTACCAAGAACATATGAGATTAAAAAATGCAGACTACGGACACTCTGCTGCATACGGAGGTAACATGTATAATGAATATGCTTATGGAAACAAGATGTATAATGGGTATACTAATATGCATCAAATTGATCCTAATATGGTAACAAGAGATGATATTGGGGGTGTTTCTCCTTTAACAGATATAACTTCTTTAGGAGGAGGGCCTGCTTATCCTATTAGTACAAAGTTTAGAGAACAATATAATTCTCAAGTAGATAAAATGTTTGGTAAAGGTGACAATGAAAAACCTTATTTACCTCCTAATGCTTATTTAACTCGTAATATGTTTGAAGCATATTTAGAAAATCCTACTAGCAAAACAGCTTTTATGAATCAATATGAAGCTCCTTATGAAGAAGAATCGGTTGATGATATTTCTTCTTTAAATAGAGAAAATCCAAGAAACTCAGTTAATAACATAAATGTAAAAAATTCACCTAAATCTAATGTAACGCCTTCTTCAACTAAAAAATCTGTTTCTCCAAAACCTAAAGATTCTAACATAAGAAAAGGTTTAATACCTATGTATGGTAATCAAAGTTTTGAAAATCCTAAAGGTGAACTAATAGGTTATCGTGATATATATACAGGAGGTTTTAAAAATATTGATCAATTTAATTATGGAGGCAATATGTATAATGATTATGCAGGAGGTGGAACTATGTTTAACAACAATGGTTTTGGGGCAAACACTATGAATGAAATTCCTGTTAATGAGTTTAATGCAGGAGGAACTCACGAAGCAAATCCTTTAGGAGGTATTCCACAAGGAATGGGTACTAACGGTAAACCTAATCTTGTAGAAGAAGGAGAACTTAAAATACCAGATCCTCGTGATCCTAATGCTAGTTTTATAGTATCTGCTCAAAAAGATATGATAATTACTAAAGAATTAGCAAAAGAACATAATCTTCCTAAAAAATATGCAGGTAAAACAGTACGTAAAGCTGCTGATATGTTGCTTAGAAAAAATGATGTGTTTACTAGAGAAGGAGATACTATACAAGATAATTCTATTGAACAAAATATGATAGATTTTATGGAACTTCATGAAGATTTAACAGCTAAAAAAGAAGCTGAAGAAGAAGAAAGCTTTAATGAAGAAATGACTGCTATAGCAGAAAAGTATCCTCAACAAATGCAAGGAGCTATGCCACAAGAACCTATGCATCAAATGCCTGATGGTTCAATGATGCCAGGAGCAGAACATGGTGGATCAGAAGAAATGTCTGAAGAAGAAATGATGATGATGCAACAAGGAGCTCCTCAAGGAATGCCTATGGCAAAACATGGTGGAAAAATACATAATCCTTATAAACAATTTGGAGGAAATATTCATCAGACTAACCCTAATATGTCAACTGACCCAATGTTAGTTAATAGACTTATAGATGCAGAAAATTTAACGAGAGGAGAAAATAAATTTCAATTAAAAAGAGCAGTTGATGTAAATGAAAATGCTAGGCCTATAAGTCAAATACAATCACAAAAAGAAGCAGGTACATTCAATAAAGATCTTACTAATGTTATGACAGAAGGACCGTTAAGTAATGAACAACTTTCTAAAAATATAGCAGGTGCTCCTAATCAATTTGATCAACCAGGTTATCAAAAACAAACATATACAACTGTTGGAGGAGAGTCTCTTCCTTATGATAAACTATCTATAAAAGAAAAACAAGGAATAGATCATCTAAATGGTTATAAAGCTACGCAAGATCAATATGGTAATTTAGTTTATAAAGGAGAAGAAGGAATTGAAGGTGCTAGAAGAAAAACAGATCAAAGTTTAGGAACAATGACTCCTAACTATAATAATAGAAATACATTTAATACAGATGTAGATAGAAGCTTTGCAGTAGATTCTAAAGGTAACAAAAATAAATTAGCTCGTACTAATAATGCTTATATTAAACTTCCTGGAACAGGAGGAGCACCTTTTAATGCTGCTATTGATCAAGGTGTGTTTAATAATGCTGGAAAAAGTGTAACAGGTAGAAATATAGCTCCTGTTGACTATCCTTCTGACGGTAATACATTAGGAGGTTACACAATAACACCTGAAGATGCTAATTACGGAGGTATTAATAAAGAATATTATAAAGAACAAGGTTTAACTACTCCTAAAAAAGCTCTTCAAACTTTAACACAAACAACTAGAAAAAACCAAGAACAATCAAGAAGAGATTTAGCAAAAGAAAGTCCTGATTTAACTACTGCAGAAGTAAATAAATTAGCTGCTGAACAATATAATAATTCTATTGTTAATCCTAATAGAACTACAAATGAATTTGCAATGGGAGGAAACATTCATCAGTATGATCCTAATATGTATAACATGCTTAATACTTCTTTAAATACTCCTGCAGTGTATTCTGATTTTGAAGATACTGCTGAA
>ENA-OSJC01003939-OSJC01003939.1-marine-metagenome-genome-assembly--contig:-NODE-3939-length-10397-cov-3.347093_pt1 | contig 10397 bp, 12 predicted proteins | sample MGYA00237885_ERZ534234 | MGnify/ENA primary metagenome ERZ534234 (study PRJEB26413, sample SAMN06343907) | marine metagenome | isolation source: coastal waters | place: Atlantic Ocean: West Antarctic... | reverse complement strand
AGGCCAGTTTGGTTTAATTCCTCTACTTCTTTTTTCTCTTTCTATTAGTCTTTCTATTTCATCCATATCATAATTAGACATTTCTTCTATCCTTTTTTTTAGTATTTCTACATTTATTGTTGTCATACTGTTTCTAAAGTTAATGATTCATTATATAATGAAATTAGTAAATTGTCAAGTTCTTTTTTATTATCTATATTTAATGAATTGACATATTTGGAAAGAATGGTGAGTGTATCTTCTGCTTCATTTATCATATCATCTTCAATATCTAAATCTTGGTCAAAGTTCTCCACAACTGAAATATCAGCCACATCAGCAGCATAAAGTTTATCCATCAAAGTATCAAACCAAAATGGATTCTTTTTATTCACTATTACTATTTTTACATAGCAACCTTTATACACCGAATAATCATCATTTTGAATAGATTCCAGAGTCATCTCTTCATCATTATAATAAATCTTATGAAACATCTCAAATGGATTTATAATATACTCTATCTCTCTGGTGTCTGTATCAAATATATGAAATCCTTTTGTATCTTTATAATCAGACCAAGTTATTTGATATTGATTACCAAGATAATAGATGTTACCATTATCAGACTTGTGATGAAAGTGGCCACTAAAAGCCATATCAAACTTTTTGAATATACTTGCATCAATACCACTCTGACTATACTGACCTGCATGCATTTCAAAACCTTTAACTTCTAAATGTCCAAATAATACTTGAGCAGTTGTTTCTTCTATAGCTTTGAGGGATTGTTCTTTATTTTCATCACATATCCAAGGTTGCAGAAAGAACTTATTACCATCTAATTCAATCTCTGTAGGTTCTTGATAAATGTGAAATTGATGATTTTCTTCTAAGCGAAGACCATCCAAACTATTTACTATGTTTGTATTACGAAAATATGTATCGTGATTACCAACTATTAGATGAAGATTTATGTGTCGTCCATGGCACACATCAAAAAACATTTCTCTCATTTGGTATACAGTTTTCCAGTTGATAAATTTTCGCCGGTCAACGACATCACCCAAATGGATAATGTTAAGGATACCTCGTTCTTCTAGAGTGGGGAAAAATACTTCTTCATAAAACTTTTTGAAATAATTCATAAAAGCTTGACTGTCATTTCTCGCACCGAAATGTGTGTCATTTATTAATGCTACCTTCATGCTACCATAAAATATTCAAGGTTAGTCTTTTTGGCTGGTTTTTTAGCTACACTCTTAGCAGCCTTTGCATCCTCAAAGTTTTTAATAAAATTATACATATTTGCTTTTTGGTCAGTATTCATTGTCTCTTGATTATATCCTTTATCACCGTCATTTGCAGACACTTCTACATTTTCCAATAAAGATGGAGCACTTTGCATAGTTTTATATTTTATATACAGTTGTTTTTTCTCTTTCTGTATCCTTCTAATAAAAGCATAATAGATAATTTGAGTAAAATATGCAAATGGATTGGATGATTTTTCTGGATTAAAGTTCTTTATGTATTGAATACAATTTTCAATACCATCTGAAATCATATCATCTTTAAAAGCATAATTTATAAAATTAGGTCTAAAAGAAAGCCTTTGTGCTATTTTCATGAAACATTCACCAAGATATTCTGAAATCATTGGCGGAAGTTCATCTTTTTCTTTTGCCTCATCAAATCCACGTTTATATATTATCATTTCTTTCAAAAACTTTTCATTATCTACATAATGTATTGGTTTTACTTTTGCCAATCTGCCCTCCTATTAGTTGTTATTTTATATATTATACCATAATAATTTGATAATGTCAACCACTTGACAAAGCTCTTGACAGGTGTTATAATACTAGTGTAGGGGTTAAATGAATAATTTATTAAGTCTTCAATTGTACAACGTATTCAGCTACAGTAAATCGTTCTTCCTTATATATTTTTTTCCTTTCCTCAAAATGATCTAATGTATAGTTGTGATTACTACCATAAGACAGATCATCAGCAATATCATACAATGTAGCTATATCTTTCTTTTTAGATTTCCGTAATCCTCGGCCTATTGACTGAAGATTTCTAACCCGACTCTTAGAAGGACTAGCGAAAACGATGTTATGAAGATTCCTAATATCGACGCCAACACTAAATACGCCGTAACTAGCAACGATGATTGCATTTCGTTCTGATTCAACGATATGTCTAATTTGTTCTCTTGTATCTGCATCCGTTCCTCCATGAACGAAAAATATTGTTCTACCATTTGATTCCTCCTTTATCATATCGTAAAGTATCTTTCCATGTTTTTCAACAAAACGAAATAAAAGAAGTGTATTAGTATTTAAATCTAGAACTAAATTTTTTATAAATGTATTTCTTGCTTCAGAATTTACCAAATAATCCAACTCTTCTTGATAACTTATATTCCTAAGATCATGACATATTGAATCTGGATGTTTTATTAAAATTGCTTTGATAGTAAAGGGTGATAGATATTTACTGTCTATAAGCTTCTTTGTTGAGGTGACCTTATAGACCTTACCAAATAGACCTTCTAGCACCAATTTATGAGTTAGTGTTCCATCTAATGTTCCAGTTGTTCCTATACGATATTTTGCATTAATACACTTGGTCATTATAGATGTGAGAGATTTTGACTTAAAACCATGAGCTTCATCACCAATCACAAGTTCATATTGTTCAAAGTATTTTTGTTGCATCTTATAAATTGACTGCCATGTTGATATTATGATAGGCAGTTCAGAACCTTTATCTCTTCCAGCAAAAACCGTATGACAGTTGTTTGCTACATCAAATCCATATTGTCTAAAATCATTATACATTTGAGAAACAAGAGATATAGTAGGAACTAAAATAAGAGTCTTCAAATTTAAATACCTTATAAGTATATAGATAATCAAAGATTTACCTGAAGCTGTTGGTGAAAGTAAAAGTGTTTTGTGGTGGGTCAGGGCATGGTTGGCAGCAATCATCTGATAATCTCTAGGGATTACTGGTAACTTTAATGAATCTATAAAATCTTTCTTAATCTTTATTTTTTCATTATTAAAATCTGAATCAAACTTAACTTTGTAGTCTCTGGTATAGAGAAATTTACAAAGATGTTCAAACAATCCTCCATAAAGAAGACGATTACGAACATTAAATAGTCTTATCTTGCCGTCCCACATTCTATTACGATATGATGGCATAAATGTGTAGCCAGGAACCATGAAAGTAAAATGGTCACAAATCTCTTGAGCAGTTGAAGCTTCAGAATCTATCTGAATATAGACTTCATTTTTTTTAGATATGTTAATTATTTCCATTTGTAAATTTCAACCAATCCAAAGCATTCTTTATTTGGAATCCCCGATTGTTTATCATCCTAATAACAGAGTCCAGATAGTTTACTTTTTCCTGTAGAACTACTAATTGTTGTTTCAATTTGAGTACATCATCATCTGATTCAATATATTTAGCTATTTCATTCTTGAGAAGTCTTCCCAAATATTGTTCCCATCCACGCCGTTCAAGTTCTTCTTGAGACATTTTACCAGAATAATACTCAGTCTTAGCCCGAACTATTTTAGATAGTTCAAACTCAAACCCCTTTAGTCTGATTCGTTCATCAGTAAAAATTTTAAGATATTTGTCGTGAATTAGTGGGATACGAATGGATTCTGTGCCCAGTTCTGTATAATCAATTTCACGATCTCTATGCCAAAGTTCTTGAATATCTTCAAGTTTCAAATCACCTCCTTAAATAATAATTAAATTAGTTGTTTATGCCCCACTAAGGTCAGTTGTAGGGGGTTTTTCACCAGATGGGTAAGCTCGTGCTCCTTCGTATGATGGGTCATTGTTGAGTAGGTTTTCAACTGTATAAACATCATAACGAAAAGAAACATCTGCAGTAACATAATCTATATCTGTTCCACCACTATCAAATGCAATTGAAGAAAGGCTTAGTGGGAAACATTCTCTAAATCGAAAATTTATCTGTGCATTCATATTACTGGTCAATACAGTTAAAGTTGCGTCAGTAGTCAACTCTGAGTTTTCTGTCAATTTTTTATATTTTGCTTGACCCTCTTCAGTTGGAAATCCAAGTCCGATAATCCAATCATAAATTGATAACCAATTTTTCATATTTTCATCTACTATGAATTTTATTGACAACTCTTCAAAATTAACTTCATCCCCAACCATTGCTATAGTTTTTAATGGTGTAGGAACATCAATAGCAGATATTGAAATCCCAGGCAAAGTAGCAGACTGACAAAAATAGTTTACTGCTGGAAAATTGTTAAGTTGAAATTTAAACCCAATAGGGCTCAAAAAACTAGTATTGATTGGTTGATCTTGTAATGCAGACATAAATGGAATATCCTTTCTGTAATATTTAGTTAGGACAAAAAAAAAGGGTGACTACAATTAAGTAATCACCCTTCTCACGTTCTTTAGGGGTAATAACTCCTAAAGACATAACTTACATCAAATTGTCAACTCTGACCAATCTGTAGTAGTAGTTACCATTGGCGTCAATTGTTCCGTCACCATCGCTGTGTCCAAATGGATTGGATACGATTCCGTAACGTGTTTTGAAACCAATTTTTGGTTGAAAGGAACTTTCACCAACCGCACGAACCATTTGCAATGGAACGTAAGGACAGTAGAAGATACCTGCATCATAAGCAGATGAACCTTTGTAACCTACACAGAAGAAGTTAGTTGCTGACGCACTGAAATATGGATCAACATAAACTTTGTAACGTCCGTTGAGTGTTCCAACGAATGTGTTACCTGTGTCATCAATTCCAGATCCGTCTAACATTCCGCCCATAGCTAGAGCAGAAGCAACGTCTGAGGATGTGATGATGATGTTACCTTTACCGCGACGTGTGGCTTTTGCAATTGCATTCGCATCACGTTCTACTTGGAACATCAGGCCTTTGAATTTCTCAACAGACCAACGTCCGTTTGAGTCAACATCAAGGTCAAAAACACCAGCTGTTGATGTGTTGTGTTGTGCTCCGTGTTGTGCACCAAAATAAATGGTACGGATAACTTCACGGTTAATTTCTGCCAAAATCTCTTGTGAGAGAATGTTAGCAAGTTCTGTTTCAGCATCCAAACCGTGAACGGCTTTAAGATCCTGTGCCAATTCCATCGAGTACTCACCCTTGAGTGCACGTGTCTTAGCTGTAACAGTTACACGGTCAATTGAGAATGACATTTGCTGGAAATCTTCAGCAGCTGTACCAGAAGTTCCAGTAAGACCGAAAGTTTCAGCAGTTGCCGTTGAGTTACCTACACCCAATACTGCGGAGTATGTTCCACCCTGAGCTGCTGCTTGTGCACCTGCTCCGGAGCTGACCATATCATCACCAGCATCACCAGAATGTGTGGATTCTGGTTCTGAGTACATGGCTTCAGCACCACCTTGTGAATCGTAACGAGGACGCATTGCGAAAATAAGTCCTGTAGGCCCTGTCATTGGTTGAACACCACAAACGTCATAAGCAACTAAATTAGGCATTGCGCGACGAATCATGGAGATCAAAACTGGATCTTGATATTGTACTCCACCAGTACCACTTGCTGTTGGGGCGAGTGATGTCAGGGAAGTTGTTGCTTCCATCAAAGAGCCGCGACCTTCTGCAGATGCCTGCTCAGCCATGGCTTTTTCTTGGTTTTCCAAAAGAACGGCGGTAACCGCTTTTCGGTATGGGTCTTTAATCTCTGGCATATCTGGATGGTTCAATACCGGCGCCCACTTTTGTTGTAGTCCTTCAGCTAGATACATTTTTTGTAATCTCCTAAAAATGTTATTTGTTTAAACGAGTTAATGCAGAAGCATATTTACTCATAATTGGATCAACCGATTCAGAAATATCTTGTTCTTTCTCAGTATTTTCCAATTCTTCTGTAATAGTTTCTGACTGTTGCTTAGGAAAATAATTTTCCTTAATGACTTCAAGTTTCTCAGAATATTGAGACTTGTCTTCAAAATCTATACCATCAGCCAATTTACCTAGTTTTTCTTTTTCGGTATCGGCGAGGTCTTCTGAAACTTCTCTCAAAGTTTCAGCCTTTTTATATTCAGCAAGTTCCTTTTTGATGTCTACACTTGTGTTAATAGACTCATCAAGTTTTTGCTCTAGTTCTTCAACTTTCTCAAATAGATCGTCAACAAGGTCAACTTTCTCTTCTGGAATGTCAATGTAATGCTCTGTAAAGAGGTTCTTGAGGCCTGTCATAAAGTCTTCAACCAATTCTGATCGAATTCCTTTTTCAACAGCTAACTCATTTTCTTTCATCCACTCTTCAGTAACATAGTTGAGATATCCGTCAACTTTTTCGGTAACTGTGGACAAATGTTCTTCTTTTGCATCAGTAATTTCTTTTTTGTAACTGGTTTCTAATTCATCAATCCGTGAATTGACTTCAGAAAGTACTTTAGCTGAAACTGCTGCTTCAAATATTGTGGAAGCTTTAGTCTTAAACTCTTCAGAAAGGTCTTCACCATTTACAATGGCTTCAATGTCTTCTTTGACATCAATTTCAAGATCTTCTTTCTTGAGTTTTTTATTTTCCATTGGTGTTTCTTCTTCATCCTCATCAGCTTCTTCCTCTTCTGCAAGAGTTGAACCCATGATTTTTGAGAAAGAATCGGAAAGGTCAGACTTCTTCATACCATTAAGCTGGTTATAAAGAGCCTTAATCATTCCGGCTTTGGTTTTAGGAACAGAAACGGCTTCTTCGACCTCTTCCTTTTCCTCAGCAACCTCTTCTTCATCAACTTCTTCTTTTTCTACCTTAGCTTTGGCTTCATCTAAGATTTCTTCGCCCGAAGACTCCGCAACAGCTTGTTGCTCTTCTTCCAGTTCTTCAGCCGTTTGTTCCAAAATTTCTTCAGACATTGAAAATCTCCTATTTGTATCTGTTTGTGTGTTTACTAATATTATTTATAATAACTTATATTTACAACTTAACAATAAAATCTTTAAAAGCTTCAACAAGCACGTTTTCACGGTCTTTTCTCGAAGATTTTTCAATTTTATCTTTATATTTTTGGATCTGTGTCTCTTTAAGCAGACCATTATCCCAAATCCATTCTTTACCTTCCATAATACCATGAACAAATGCGTCTGGAGCGGAAGGGTCAGCAACTATATCGGCTGCTGTTGCAAGGTAGAAATCTCCCTGCACTTCTGAAATACCATTTTTTCCAGCCTTTAAAGAACCCATACCTCTTGATGAAACTCCTAATTGAGCTCCTTCATCAATAAGGTTCTTTACAATCTTTCCGTATGGTGTATCTAAAATCTTAGCTCTTCCCATGAAATTTTGGTCTACTTCTTCCAACTCTTCTATCATGTGGGAAACTCTTTCCAAATTGACCGTTGGCCCGTCTGGATGTCCCAATTCACCAAAAGCTCTTTTCTTCTTGATAAACTCTGTAGTATATCGTCTTGCTTCTTTTTGAAGAATTTCTGTTGGATATATTCTTCCATTTCGATTCTTCTTATTTGCTTGCATGAAGATACCTTCAATGAAGTAGTTCTTACCACCATCTTTTTTGGCTTCTGTAAGAAATTCTACATTTGTTGCTTCTTCGCTAATTAGTTTCATGGTTCTCTCCGTTTGTTATTTTTCTTTTGCACTGGCCTGACGCTGTTTAAAGGCATCTTTCATTTTCTTTTTAATTAAAGGTTTCAATCTTTTTTTCCATTTACCACCCATTTTTTGTACTTTAAGATCAGCCTTCTTCTCTATACTAGTTTTTACTCCAATTGAAGCTTCAGGGTCTTTATATTTTCCTGCCTTATCTACTAATGTAATTGCTTTCTGTCTTACTGCCTTATTTACTGCCTTATCAATTTTATCCTGAGAAGGTGGTTTTTTCATAGACCTTGCTCTTTTTATGGCAGTAATTTTTGATTTCTTTTTGGAAATAATTGACCTCTTCCTTCTTTGTTGAAGAGTCAACGCTTCCATAAAATCTTTAAAATCCTTCATACAATTCTCTTTTTAATTCTATCTCCACCAAGAGTTTTACCTTGAGCCGCCATTTTTTTTCTTTTTTTCTCTACACCAGAAGATTTCTCTTTCGTTCTTTTCTTTTTCCGAGCAATTGCAATCTTTAATTTATCTTTTTTATAGTCTTTTTTTGCTTCTTTTCTTTTCTTTTTAGCATCAGCACTCTTATCCATTCTAACTTTTACTGGTGCTAATTCATCGAGAAAATCTTTAAATGTTTTCATTAATATGCGTCCGAAAATCCGTGTTGGTTAAATCTGTATCCGAGTTGGCCATTCTTCATGAAATTTGGTAGTTCAAATCCTTCCATTTTTCCTATCTCTATTCCTATCATATAACTATCCTTGTTTGCAGCACCTACCGTTGTTACATTAACATCTCCAAGTACATTACTAGTATTTCCATCTGCTGCTCCCATACCTATTGCTCCGATATGGTTACCTCCACCTGCATAATTTATATAACCGTTACCAGCTACCAAATATGCAATAGTTTGTTCTGTAGTACTTCCATCAAAGAAAACTCTAGTATGAGTAATACCAGATGCTATATTCCACCAAAGTTTTCTAAGATTAATTTTTGGTGAAGCGATAGCTAATCTTGTACTAGCATGAGTAAGTGAAGAACAAAGTCCAGAAACACCCCCTGTTAAAGTTTTTCCAGTTCCAACATCTGTCGCAGTTTCTGCAGTCCAACCTAGAGGGGTTATATCAGTAGCACTTGTAACCTTATAAGCTTTAAAAGTTGTTGCTGCAGGAGTGTAATCTGTAACTCTCAAATATATTACTGTACTGTCATTTGTGGTTAGTACTTCTCCGATACACAAATTTGCAGTTGGTGCAGATGCCAAAGTTACAGTAGCTGAGGCATATTTTAATGCAGAAAGGTTAGCCCAGAGACTAGAAGCAAGTTCAGTTGCACCATCAGCAAGTCCAGTATGTTGTACCGAATACTTTGTGTTAGTGTCTGTTATGGTATTTGTTAATTTAGTTATAGCCATCTGTTATCCTTCTAAAATCAAACTTCATTCTAGCTTGATGTTTAAGTGTTTTCATGTGCTTTTCCTAGAACTTTCATAAATGCACGTTCAGTTCTTTGGATTTGTTGAATAGTTCTATTTTTTTCTGAAGAGCTTAGCCCTTCTATATATTTAACCAAAATCTGCGATGTAAGCGGATCTATCGGTATATCTGCTCCATCATCTAGAGTAATTTCACTATCTTTTTTAGATTTACCCGCTTTGAGTAAATCATTCATTACACCTTCTGAGATGAACTCTCCAAATTTTAAAAGTTTGGAATTAAATTGTTGTTTTGAAATATCTTTTCCACCTTCTCTTTCTTTTTTACGTTTCAACAATTTTTCCTTAGTTTTTGCTGCTTTTGCTTTTTCAGCTGGTGTAGGGCCTTTCTTTGCAACTTTACTCCTACGTTCCAATTCCTTATTATAATCTTTTGTTGTCATCAATTCTGGTTTATCTTTATTCCCAGCATTTCTCCATCCGGCTGGAGCTTCACCATTATTTTTAAAATAAAATTGTGTATTTTAAAATGTTTTAATAACTACTCAGTGTTTTTTATTGTTTGTATCATATGTTGTTTTATAGTATCATAATGAAAGTGTATTGTCAATAGTTTGTTTACTCTTTTTATTAAAAAATCCCTACTTTATCCATAAATTCATCCTTGTCTATATGTTTAACATTTTTGGGCATAAATTTATCTGCCCATGATTCCCAAGAACTGTCTGTCCAATAAAAAACATTATCTCGATATTTTTCAAATACATTATTCATTTGAACAACCCAATTTGCAGGATTAAAACCCTTTGCACTATTAGGAAGATAATTATCTGTTCCCTTGTAAATATTGTTAAATGATAAGTTATAATCGCTTAAATCAAATCCTAACAAATATATTTCTTCGGCACCTCCTTCACAAGCAAGAGATAATGCTGTATTTCCTGCTGACCAACCATAATAATTTTGTATGTTCTCTACATAATCTTTTTCTTGTACAGGAGTTATCCAAATACCCATGTCCTTTTCCATCTTGAGTTTTAAATCTTTTATATCAAGATGAGGAAATTCTTTCATCATCTCGGATACTCTATCTCCAAGAATGGCTGGATCTTTACCTGATATAACACATTCTAATTTAGAATTAACTTCTTTCGCAAGCCATGACATTGGCCAATGAACAAATTCACTGGAAATACCAAATCCCAACAACATCATTTCTGCAGCCTGTATTGGTACTTTATTCCAATTCGCAAACCAACATTTATTATGAATTGGATACCCTGACATATAGATTTCTTGTTGCATAGCATAATCCATTGCAACAAGATTATCTACTCTACCATCA
>ENA-OSJC01003936-OSJC01003936.1-marine-metagenome-genome-assembly--contig:-NODE-3936-length-10400-cov-4.003778_pt1 | contig 10400 bp, 27 predicted proteins | sample MGYA00237885_ERZ534234 | MGnify/ENA primary metagenome ERZ534234 (study PRJEB26413, sample SAMN06343907) | marine metagenome | isolation source: coastal waters | place: Atlantic Ocean: West Antarctic... | reverse complement strand
TCAAGAAGGTCTTGAGAAAATAGTGCTGGGTACTTGTTGGGTAGAATTACCAGATGTTCTTATAGAAAACCAAAAACATGAGATGATGGATAATATTGAATTCTTGCAAGACTTCAGAGATTCTAAGCATGATAAATCACTAATGGAGGATACTTCATACTCAAATCAAGACGATTTAAGACAATTATTAACTTACGTAACTGACTTAGGTTGGCTACAAAAACCAAGCAATAACTAAAGCAAGAGTAAGATGGACGAAGAAAATAACAACACAGAAAAGCAACGTGATGTGATATATTTGGTAGTAAATGACGATATGATTGCTGTTACATCTGCACACTGGAAATTAGAGGACGCTAAAAAAAAAGTAGAGGATTGGCATGAAAATCAACCACAATCTTATTTTAATGTAGTTGAGATTGAAATAAATTAGGTAGAAAATGCAGCTGAATTAAGAATGGGTGCTTAAATATAAACTATGGGTAGTTTTGCCCGACTTAAAAAATAAATAAAATGAAAAACAAAGTTAATTTAGACGAACGAATCAACCAACACTTAGTGACAATTTGTAGTGTTTTATTAGTTTTTGTAGGTATTGCTTCCCTTTTTTGCTTGATAATTAAAATATATTTTTGAATAGTATTTAATATTCTATTTTTAGAAGTAAATGTAAACAAAATTAAATAGACAGAACAATGAGCGAGAGAGAAATAGATCACATGTTAAGTATTGGTTATTGGATTCAAGTGAGTCCTTTAGCCAACGCAGGCTCAGGCTGGGTTTGTGGAGTGTATAAACGAGGCAAGAAAACTGGTAATTGGATTACTGAGGTTTCTAGAACGTTTGATCACCCATATGAGTGTTACATCTGGGCAGAAGAAGAAATCTACCAGCTATTACATAATACAAACTAAATACGAACGGGTGTGGATAATATAATAAACGATAAAATATGACATGTAGATGTAAAGTAGAAATACCAAAAGGCAGAACGGATCTAGGTTATAAAACCTGTATAGGTTGTGCTAGAACAGAGCGATATGCTTGTGTTCCAATAACTAACCACAAAACAGGTAACACTATACAAATAGTTAGCCAAGCTCAAGCAGAAATAATCATAAAAGCCGGAAGGCGAAAAGGTTACGGTACCTGCCTACGTTAAAAACCCGGTCAAGTAGCTCAACTGGATAGAGCAATTCCCTCCTAAGGAATAGGTTGTAAGTTCGAATCTTATCTTGATCACTAAATTAAACAAGAAACTATGAATCAAACACTAAAAATCAACGGTATAGTCATAACTATGTCTGAAGAAACGAACATGATGTATTACCAAGTACCTGAAGACTTAACTGGTAAGGAGTTCGACAAGTTCAAAAAAGCGAATATAGATCGCATTAACCAATTCTTTAATAGACCATATGGTAAGTACTAGAAAACAAGCAGAAGACATATTCAATATACTAGGTATAAAGGATATAACCACTAAAACGCAGAGTAAGAATGGTACTCAAGTGTGGAAGTTACCTATACAAAAGATGTATAGCTCAGGTGTAAAGCACGAGATTAGGTATGCAAGCTATAAATCAGGTTACATGAGAAATGTAAGTCCGTATAATAGCTCTTGTTGGCAGATCAATAAGAGATATGTAGCAAAAAAGATAGTGTGGAACTCTCGTAGTAAGACGCATATGAAGTATAGGTCTTACAATCGCGTGTTAATCGAAGACAAAGACGATAGAATGGTATACATAGCCAACTATATACTAAAAAACGATTACAATAGCGGTGATTTATTAAGTGTAAATGAGTTCACCGTGTCTAATATTAATAGAGCAAACTATGAGCTTAATAATAATGTGTTAGTAACTCGTGAATCATGGACATCAAGAATAAATGGAATAAGAGAAAACCAAAAACTAAATCAGTACCTTAGCGACCGTGTTAAACTGCAAACTACAGCTTTATTCGACCAAGACGAAGAGATTAAAGATTTAAAGTTACAAATCAAAGCTGAGAGTTGGAAAAGGGATGAGATGTGGGCTAAAGCTGCGAGGAATCACAAGCATAACGCTAGTTTATATGCACCTGATGTTTCAATTACTATTAATGGAGTTAAATATACTGAAGATGAGAACTAAATGCGATATAGAAACGGTACCTTTTGTGTGCGAATTCTGTGATAAGGCTATGGAAGAAGAAGATCACAACTTCTGCGATATATGTGATGAATGTAGAGATGAACACTTAACATGAAGACTATGAGTAAAACTAAATTTAACGGATTTGAGAAATACGTAATACAAGAAGCGCTAAAGCTTTGGATAGAAACCGCAGAGGATGAGGTTAAAGAAGCGTCAGCAAGCAATAAAAGATTAATATATGCACCTGGTTATTTTACTATGGTTGGCGAAGAGCTTTCTAGGAAGATAAATAGTATGACACTTAAGAAAGATAAGCTATGAAATTATATCTAATTACAAACTAAATACGATCACCGTTGGATAATATATATGTAACGAAAAAATAAACAATATGAACAGTATAGAGATACTAAAAAGCGGGAACTTAGTTTTAACCTCGCAAATGACCTTTGCAGGTGAAGAGCTAACAGTTAGAAACCACTACAGACCTTACTTAATAGGTCATTTACCTAACAATTTCGGTTGTATAGAGTATGGAACTAAACACTATGATAATGATAACAAGTTATTAAACGGCTCTGACTTAGCCGAAGGTATTAGTGAGTGGATAAACCACAAGGGATTAACTTATATAAAAAGAGACTAATGTATACACTATGGGATAAAATAAAACCTGAATACAAGAAGGTTATAAGTAGCGAGAGTAATAAGGCTACAAAACCGCATGTAGCAGATCTAGTAGGTAAGTTAAGGCTAAGTAATTTTTGGCCAGAACTAACAGTCATGGATGTTATGAGTATTGTTAGCATGTGTGATATACCAACGTATAAAGTACATACCTACATGTGGAAATTTGGAGAAGACATACTATGCGACGATTAATATACGATATGTACTATGCTGATGAGCTTCACGTAGATATAGCAATCAAATTACTAGACAAATTAAACGAGGAATCGGAAAAACGAAGAAAAAAACGAAGATAATGACAGAATTAGGACAACCAATAACAACAAAGGTGAAAATGCAAGAGGCTATAATAGATTCACTCAAGGCAGAGCGAGAAGAATACCAAAGAGAAATTGAATTACTAAAACTACAGCTTGATGATAGTACAAAAATAGCATTAACATCTAGTCAAATGGATCACATGCTTGACAAGATATGTGAATCTCTTGAAGAATACGATCTTTCAGATACTAGACGCTGGGAATTTGAGTTTGATATTGACTATGACAACCGCATAGCTGTTAACAGCATGCATATGGATGACTCAAGCGATTTTGCCCACGAAATATGGACTAGGGTTTGTAGTTTATTCAAGGAAATAAAATAATAATGGTTGCTTTAAATGCTCAAATGAGAGGTATTAAAGCGGATTAAGTGAGCAAACTTCAAGGTTCGGCTGATTCTGGTCTCGTATTGTGTAAATAGATCCAGATAAGTGTGAAAGAATAAGGCTTACTAAACAGCTAGGTAATGGTTACATAAATGGGGTTCGATTCCTTACTAGCTACTAAAAATAAGAATATGAAAGAAAAAGACTTACCAAAATGGTTTAGAGGAGAAGAGTACACAGAAGGTGATACTGTTCAAAACAGATTTAGCGGAGAAGAAGCCGAGTTAACAGCAAAAGAGCTAAGTATGTATGATTTTATCATGGGTAGTGAAGCTATGATCGAAATGATGGGTGGTTTTATGGATCCTCGTACGGCAAAGTTTCAGGATGAGATGTCAAAAGGTATTAGCTGGTTTAGAAATGCCAATCCAAGTGCTTATATGGCTATTTTAGACTAATGATATACTACATATTAGGGTTTGTAGCGTTCTATCTACTAGGAGCTACGCAAGTAAGACAAAGAAAAACTAAATTTAAAGAATATGACAACAAACGAAATAGAAAAGCAGTTAGCTAATAAAGCTGATAATTATATAGCAGATAAGGCAGACGAGATTATGAAAGTGCTTAACAGTATTACAGATGGTCTTAGTTATGAACCATCATTTTACAACTACTTGAAAGATCACGAAGTTGGCGGAAGTGAAAATCACTATTGGAATTACTGCTCTAAACATGAGCTTGGGGCTAAGCTTAGAGAAGAGCTAAAGAATAACTTCAAAGAAAAACTTATAAAGCAGTATATAACAGAATTATTAAGTAAAATAAATCTACTAGGATGATAACAGGAGAACAAGTGGAAAGGTATATAATAGAGGATTTAAACTCTGATATAAAGCATGATTGTCACAACCTAGCTGCAGCTATAAATGATGTAGCTTGTGAACTTAAGTGTGATGTTGTAGATTTAATGCAGTTACTATTAGAAAATAAGCCTATTGATGATATGCACACGCATAGTTATGGGTTTCAAACAGCTAATGGTAGAGCTATAATAAGTAACGTAACAGATAAATACTTTGAATATGAGCACTAGAGCACAGGTTAGATTCGTAAAACGCGAAGCTGGAGTATCATTTAATGAGCACACATCAGATATTAGAGCACAATTCTATGTTCATAAGGATGGTTATCCTGAAGGTACTGGTATAGATATAGCTAAATCACTATTGGATGGTATTACCTTAGTGGATTGGGAGATAGATTATCTACATACTCAACGAAATGATATCGACTACATTTACTACGTATGGCAAGATAACCACAAGGATACTTGGATTAGTATATTTGATTGCAGGTTGAAAATTCAAGATTCCTCAGCCTGTATATTTGTAGGTGAACCACTAAGTTTACTTAAGAAATGGGCATTTGAGTATGCTACAATTGATACAATTAAGTTAGTCACAAACTAAATACGACAACCTTAGGATAATATATCAAACGAACGAACGATGACAAAAGACGAATTAAAAGAGCTAGGTGCTAATATAGCTGAATCACTAGTCGAATTATCACTCAACTCTGATGGGAATAAGTGGAAAGACCTAGATAATAACGATTATTTGTTAGGAGATTTAGCTAAGTTCATGACACTAAAGAATGTATACCTTGAAAGAGAGGAATACGAAAAAATAATACCAATACAAATCAAACTCGATGAGTTAGGTAGTAAACTTGACTTAGATAAAGAGGATTATGATGGAGAAGAACGAAAAAATTAATAAATTATGAGATACAAACCAATGTTAGCGCATCCAATGAAGCTGGATCGAATAACTGAAGAAGAATGGAGTAAGGGACTCTATATTCAACCTAAACTTGATGGTGTTAGGTGTACTATACAAAAAGATGATGATAATGTGATCAGAGCTTACTCGCGTACTGGTAAACCTTGGTTAAACATCGAACATATTCTAGAGGATTTAGAACCATTCTTCAGAATACAACCTAATACCGTACTAGATGGCGAGTTGTATAATCACATTCTAAAGGACGATTTCGGCAAGATCATATCATTAGTCAGAAAGACTAAACCAACGCCAGAGGATCGTCTAGAATCAGCAGAGATGACACAGTTTCATTGTTACGATTGTATACTACCAGACAGAATGGTTAAGTTTGTCGATAGAGACGATTTCATTAAAAGACACTTGTGGAAAGAATCTTTTCTAACGGTTGTTACGCAACCTAGTCTAATAGTTCACGATATTGCCTCTGTCAGAGCAAAGCATAAGGTTCTTCTATCTGCAGGTTTTGAAGGTTCTATTCTTCGTAAGAATGCTATTTACGAAACTAAACGTTCCTGGACTTTAATGAAAGTGAAAGATTTCAACGATACCGAAGCCTTAATCACAGGCTGGGTTGAAGGAAAAGGTAAAAGAATCGGTACAATTGGTAAATTTACAGCTGTAGACCCTGATGGTAACGAGTTTGGCATGCCAGTAATGGATAAGTTCAAATATTTACAAGAAAACTTCGAAGAAATGAAGACGTGGGTTGGTAGAACAGCTACATTCACGTACTTCGAGCGAACAAAAGCTAATAGTTATAGACACCCACTGTTTAAATGTATAAGAGATTATGAGTAGATTAAGAGAAATTATTAGAGCTCACGCATCAATGGTATGCGTAGCCGTAGGCGCAATAGTAATATTTTTAACACCTATAGACACCCATTTATGGCTAGGTTTAGTAGGTAGTTTACTTATATTATACGGAGTTTCACAAAACTAGACATATGAATATATTTTACTTAGACAAAGATCCTGCTAAAGCAGCTAAACTACAGTATAATAAGCATGTAGTTAAGATGATATTGGAGTCAGCTCAAATGTTATGTACCGCACACCACTGTATAATGGGTGACGATGCTGATGTACCTTACAAGATAGCTCACAAAAACCACCCTTCTACTAAATGGGTTAGGCAATCAGGCCAGAATTATGCATGGTTATACTACCATATGATGGCTCTTGGCAAGGAATATGAAAAACGTTACAATAAAAAGCATTTATCAATAATAAAGTGCGAAGATAAACTATCGATACTACCAGGTGGTATACTTGAGTCGGGTTTTGAACAACCTCCTCAGTGTATGCCTGATGAGTATAAAGACGAATGTAGCTTACAGGCTTATTGGAATTATTACATTGGCGACAAAAGCCATATAGCAAATACTAAAACCGAAAACGTATATGAAGAAAGACCTAAAACAACGAATTAAGGAATTTAATGAAATTAAATATCCTAAGGATACCTCAAAGAGGATAATCCTAGCAACATTAAAACCAGAGACTGTGACAATAGGCTGTATATATAAAGAATAACAGGCTTATGTCACAAAACCACGCACTAGGAGCACTAAAGAAGGTGATTCAGGAACAAGATAGACAGATGAATCTATTGAGAACAAAGATAAGTAGGTTAAGGAAAGAGATACGTTTCGCTGAGTTGAAAAGGCTAAGAAGAGAAATGGGATGATAGCAGATAGGAATTTAAGCTACCTTCATCGGAGAAAGATCGTCTATCGACGAGATCCTACCGATACGCCTGACTTTGAAGATCATAGATACATGTACTTTATTGATGGTACTTATCAGTGTTATGACTTATTTAAAAGTAAGGCTAGGATTAATACTTATAAAAGTCTTAAATGGCATTTATTAGTATTATGGTACTTAAACCCTGATATGAACCCGGATGAGTTTAACGACTTATCGAATGTAATAGCTGATAAAGAATTAGGTTTTACAACATTTAACATATCTCAACAAGCATTAGATAGAATTGTCCATGACGTTTACATGTGTGATCTTGATAGACCACCAAATAATAAACTACGGAAAGTTATATTTAAGATGGGTTGCGGACTTGATAAGAGTGAGAAACTTAAGATCGTAGGACAGCTGATAGGAACATCAAAAAAAGTACACGAAGATGATATTTATCAATGCATGATAGATATTAATGATATGGAGCAGAAGATTACTATCTCTAAGATGGCTAAACTACTAAAATGTTCTAGCAGAACCGTTCATAGGAATATGCCCGAGGAATTAAAGAGAGAAAAAGAACTACTAAACAGATCGATAAGATGAGCAACAGATACAAAGAAATAGAAGAAACTGAAGAAGATAAAATAGCAAGAGCAAACGCTGAAAAAGCTAGATTAACTTGGGATAGTTGGATAGTAGATATGGAAGAGAAAGATCAACCAGATTCTTGTGAGTTAGACAACGAAGACTGTGGCTCTTGCGGTAGTTAAATATAAAATGAGTTTATTAATTAAAAGTTTATCATGAAAAAGTACAATATACAAAATTACCTTAGATATAAAGACGATGTTAAGATCAGTATAACTAGAATAGGTAATAAGGAATTTGAAGATTATACTAGAGATGAATTAATAGTAACGTTTTTACCTCTAGTAGAGAATTTATCACGAAAGTTCTCGACAGCTCAGCAAGCCTCAGGTGTTATGAGTATCAATGACTTGATACAAGAAGGTTCTTTTGGCTTAATAAAAGCGGTTGATAACATAACTTGGGATATACTACTAGCTTCTGATGACAAAGAAAGAACATTAAAATCCTTTCTAGCTAAGAGAATACGTGGAGCTATAAGACGCGCTATTGATATGAACCGCGGAGGTATGAGAATACCAGAACACAAACTAAACGAGATAAGGAAGGACTTTGGCGAGGATAAGAAAATGGTGGAACTATTTTTTAATTCAGTGTTCTTAAGCTTAGATTCAACTACTGGCAGTGGAGATTCCGTGATACCTGACGTAGAAGACAAACCCGACGGGTACAACAAAGAACTATTATCTTCATACGTAAAAAGCTTAATGTTACAATACTTAAACCCTAAAGAATACCAAGTATTAAGGTTATCTTATGGTTTTGATTGTGATAAATATGCAGCTAAAGAAATTGCTGATGTTCTAGGTATAAAGGGAGATAGCTCTTATGTACGAGTTTCGCAGCTCAAAAAGCAAGCAATTGACAAGCTTATAGAGAACGTTAAACGAGAGCAAGTGATTGATTATCTGTAGATTAAACCCATAAATACATTAAAACTAGTCCGAGTATGTGTAATTATATATATACAATGTTAAACCAAAATACCAACATATGAGCAAAGATTTAAACAAAACCTTAGCTGTAATACAGACTAAGTTGAAGGCTAAAAAGTCTTCATACAATTCCTTCGGAAAGTACTATTTCCGCAAAGCAGAGGATATTCTAGAAGCGGTAAAACCGTTCCTAGTGGAACATTCAGTTTCAGTCACATTAAACGAACATATAACTAGTGTTGACCCAGTTCCCATGCTTTTAGTAACAGCCATCTTGTCTGATGGTGATGATCAAATAACAGCAACAGCAATGGTAGGTGTAGACCTGAATCAGAAAGGTATGCAAACCTCTCAGCAATTCGGTGCAGCATCAACTTATGGTAAAAAGTATGCTTTAGGGAATCTATTCTTGATAGATGATACAGAAGATGCTGATGCAACTAGCAAGGGTGGCAACTCTAATGCTATAGTTAAGAAGTCTATAACAAAAGATCAAATGGTTAAAGCAGCAGCATTCATCACTAACGGTGGATCAGTTGAAGATATTAAAGGTAAGTATATATTAACTGCAGCACAGGAAAAAACCCTAGCAAATGGATAAGGAAATCTATGACAAGTTAAAGCTCGATGAGCATTATTACGGTAAATTCGGTCAACAGTACTTGAGTAACTCTAACATCAAAACTATACTCAATGATCCTGCTAACTTGAACGTAGATAAAGGTGGTACGAACCCGGCATTTTTAGTCGGGGGATACTTCCACACTTCTATACTAGAACCGGAGAAGCGAGGTAATTTTAAAATTGTAGATGCTTCTACTAGAAATACCAATAAGTACAAGGAGGAAGCTAAAGATGAGCCAATGCTACTTAAGCATGAGGCTCATAATGCTGACAAGATGATAGATGCTTTAATGGCAAATGATATATGCAGAGACTTGATACAACCTATATTAGGTAATGTCGTCTATGAAGAACCTGCTATAACAGAGTTGTTCGGCAATCAATGGAAAGGTAAGGCTGATATTATTAACCACGATGAAAAACTGGTTATTGATCTTAAAACTACCGGTGAAATTGATAAGTTCAAGTGGTCAGCATCTAAATACAACTATGACTCTCAGGCTTACATTTACAGTAAGTTATTTGGCTATGATATGCTATTTATAGTTATAGACAAGAAAAGTCATAAGATCGGTGTATTTGAATGCTCTCCAGACTTCTATAGACGTGGAGCTCAAAAAGTTAAACAAGCAAGTGAGGCTTATGACCTGTATTTTAAGTCTGAAAACTTTGATTTCAAGCAGATTCATACGACTGAAATGCTTTAATACAAACTAAATACGATGACTTCGGGATAATATATATGTAACAAAAACATAACGACAATGATTAAATTTATTACTAACCTGCTAAAACCTAAAACCATGGCAAGAGCAAAGATGAAGACCTGTACAATTTCAGGCAAAAAGTTCAAAAACGATAATGAAAACTTTTATGTGAATAACAATGCGCGTGATGGGTTGCATCCGTATCACAAGAGTTTTGATAACTTCCGGCGATCAACTAACGCAACAGTAGAGCAAGTTAGAAATTTAGTAACAATGATTAAAGCATAACAAGTATGGCAAGTATTATTAAAACAAGCATTAATTTGCAAGATATACCTAAAGATAAGATCTTCAAAGGTAAGAAAGGTAGTTATTTACCTATCACAATTACAATCAATGATGAGGTTGACCAGTTCGGCAACCAAGGTCCAGTAGTAGTTGAACAGTCTAAG
>ENA-OSJC01003935-OSJC01003935.1-marine-metagenome-genome-assembly--contig:-NODE-3935-length-10400-cov-4.674707_pt1 | contig 10400 bp, 12 predicted proteins | sample MGYA00237885_ERZ534234 | MGnify/ENA primary metagenome ERZ534234 (study PRJEB26413, sample SAMN06343907) | marine metagenome | isolation source: coastal waters | place: Atlantic Ocean: West Antarctic... | reverse complement strand
GGAATACTCTATCGTTTTGTTGCTTTGTTTTTTGTTATGTCTTAGAACTGAGAAGAGAGAACTGGGCGATCAAATTTTTAGACATTGACAATAACAGACCGGATAACTCTTTGAAACAGATCATCGTTTTAGAACCTAAATTAGACAAGCAGATGGATAAGCTCAATAAGATGTATTTCTATGGCCTAAGTGTGACATCATGTGTTTATTTCATTAATGTTTGTTTAATGATTAATATCTTGAAGAATGATTATCATAGTATGTCAACGATATCGTGTTTCATCTCGTTTGTTTTATTAGTTCAGATGAAATTATATAATTCATTGTCTGTCGCATATCAGTCTATAAAGTATGATAAGATGATGAGTGCCTTCATGGGAGAATTTGTATCATACAATGTATTAGATTCAGATTATTTAGCTGCGAAGGGATTAGAAGATATGGTGACGGAAAGACCTTAACTTTTATATGACTTATTCATATAAATGAATCTCTTGAATCGCATTCGTTCTATCTATCCTATGACGGTTTATGTTTCATATACAGTCTTTGTAACGTTTATACCGGGTCCGGTCGCGACATATTTGGTGAAAGGTAAAATCAATTAAAATTTAATATCTTTTCTTGAGCGTTCTCTTTTTCCTTTTAGAAGTTTTCTTTTTCCTTTTAGAAGTTTTCTTTTTCCGTTTAGAAGTTTTATTTTTCCGTTTAGAAGTTCTCTTTTTCCGTTTCGTTTTACCACTCCCCCCCACCGCCGCGACTCTTTGGTTAGATCCTTCAATGGCATGCGGTATTACCCCTAGATGGGAATGAGATACCTCCGGTTGCGCGGCAACGACTTCATCTGATTCATCTTTTTTCTCTCTTAATACCGGATTTTCCCCTCGGATCCATTTTATCCATCCTTTTAAATATTCTACAGGAGGGACGGGAAAGTTATGTTCTAAACTCCTAAACAAGGAGTTTTTATCTGTCCTATCAAGTTCAAAACCTCCATTTACGAAATTTCTGCCGAACTTTTCTAAAAGTTCTCCATTTAAATCGTCCATTGTTTTCGGCACAGCAAAGAACATCTTTGTATCTCCAACTTGTTGCGCCTCTAATTTCTTAAATGGAGTTGTGAGTGTCATTTCATCCTTGCCGACAAATTCCACCTTACTCGCATTTACCACACTCAGTGCTTCCCTCCACTGCCGGTCTTTTATTGTTTGTTGTTGTTCGCTTTGCTTTCGGGCCGATTTGAAGTTGGCCATTTCATTTTTTAACGTTTTTTCGCGGTGTTCTTGTGCTTTATTTTCTGCTTTTATAGCCGCCGTGTATGCTTGTTTCTCACTTTCGGCGACTGCTGCTGCTGTTTTAGAATCGGAAATGGCTCTGGCCGTCTTTAGTTTTGTTTGTTGCTTTTGAGCAGAAGTCAATGCCCGATTCCCCAACGCACCGGTCACTCCCGCAGCGAAACTCGTCACACCTTCTCCGACCTTTGCTACGTTGCTAACCACAACTAATCCCGCGCCAGCCACCCCTGCCGCAGTATCCTTTGCATCTTCGCCCAGCTTCACTAAGCGATTAGGTCCTCCAGCATCAGCCTGATCCGGGTTGTTATCATCCGCTGGTGGGTTGTTATCATCCGCTGGTGGGTTGTTATCATCCGCTGGTGGGTTGTTATCATCCACTGGTGCCGGAGTGTCTCCATTACCCGCACCACCTACTTTCCGCATTATATATATATACAATATTTTATTTTATAATTAAAGAAAAGTCATCATATTAATTCAATGATGGAACGTAAAACTATTCCAAAGTCTTTAAAGACATTAGTATGGAATAAATATATTGGCGAAGAGCATGGCATCGGTAAATGTGATGTATGTGCCACAGAAATCAAGGTTTCTAATTTTGACTGTGGTCATATTATTTCGGTGAAAGAGGGTGGTGAAGATATTATTCATAATTTAGCACCGATCTGTAGAACATGTAATTTATCGATGGGAACAGAAAACTTAAATGAATTCAAGGAAAAATATTTCAGCAATAAATCGCATCTTGATATCTATGTACAACATTTTGTAGTTACAACGAATGAAATCATAACAAAAAAAGGCTTAATGGGTTATGAATATGAATATCCTCATTTTATAGAATTCGGTGAAATATATAGCGATTACAGGAAATGGTTATATTATAATCATATCCGATATTATGAAAAGATGGGTCATACAAGTTGGATAAAGTCCCCGGAAAAGAAAGAATTACTACAGAAATGTATTGATACATTTGGAGAGATAGCAACCGATCCCATGACCACATCGGGTTCATCAGGATATGGTTTCATTAATATAAAATTCAAATAGTTATTTTTTATTCTGGATTAGTATTTGAGTATGATCAATAAAACGACGAAGTGATTCACATGTGGGATACATTGATCTGAAACTCTTCAGAGTATTAATTTTATGATTGGATAATTCGGCTTCGGATTTAAGATGGTCGTTTAGTTTTTGTATTTTTTCATTATTTTCCTTTATCTTCTCCTGACATTTAAGTTTTTCTTCTTCTGAATCTGTTTCTTTACTTTCAGGTTGTTTAACCTTCTGAATACCTGAAATAATTTTCTTCTTAAGTTCATTGAATTCATTAAAGATAATTTCTTCTTCTGAGATGATTTCATCAAATCTATCAATCTGCCACCAATAAAAAAATTCATCAAATGAATATTCTTTTTCATCAATGGTAGCAATAGTTTCATCTTTTGATGAAAATGTCACTACATCTTTGAGTACTTCCTTGACATAGATTGCCAAGTGAAGTTCAAATTTAATATCAAGGATTTGTTTATTCTCTTTCTGAAATGTTTCAATTCTATCCAACCACATTATGAGAGATAATTATTTTTAAAACTTAGTTTAAACGTTGTTTACTAAATGTTTCATTAGGATTGCGATTGTGAGAGGACCAATACAACCAGGAACGGGTGTGATATAGTTAACTTTATGAATTACATCATCAAAATTGACATCTCCTACAATTTTGTTAGATACATGATTAATACCGACATCAATAATAATGGATCCTTCTTTAATCCATGATTGATCAACTAAATGAGGAACACCACAACATACAACTAAGATATCGGCATCATTTGTGATTTCTTTTATTCTTTCGGTGTGAATATTACAGAGAGTAGTCGTCGCTCCTTCATGAAGGAGCAATAGCGATAAAGGAACACCTACAACCTTACTTGAGCCTACGATTACGCAGTGTTTACCTTTGATAGGTATTTCATGATAGTTAAGTAATTCAAGACAACCTTCTGCTGTGCAAGGTATCATTTTTGGATTCCCGAGGGTAAGATTACCAACATTAGAATGATGAAATCCATCAATATCTTTTTCAGGAGATACAGAATTCAGAATTTTATATTCATCATCTTGTGAAAAGTTATCGGGCAAAGGAAGCTGAACAATAATTCCACTGATAGATTTAATCTGATTCAGTGTATTGATTTCTTTGATAATTTTGTCGATAGTGGGCAACGCGGGATATTGAAACAAAAAACATTGAATACCCAATTCACGGCATTTTTTCTGCTTTAATTTGATATATGTTAATGAATCTTTTCTTGATCCAACAAGGATAATTGCGAGACCAGGTTTATCATATTTCTCGCGTGTTTCCAATTGAAGTGAAATATCATCATAGATTAATTTGAGGAGAGGTTTACTTGTTAATATTTTCTTTTCCATTAATAAAACATTATGATAGTTATATTTAAATATGGAAAAACTAGTTCAATCATTACAAACAAGTGATTATGTTAAAAGTTTGTTGATGAATAATATCCATATTCGTGAGAAATTACCGGTGAGATATGTTCCTCTAGTTTGATGGATATTTTAAACAGAATAATACTGTGATAAAATACACTGTAAATAGGTAGAGATAATAGGAAATCTTAAATAGATAATATTGATCTAGGGGAACAATGAATACAGCGAATAGTGTCATGATAAAACTCGCGATAATCATGGATACACATAAATCCCAATGTTCTTCTTTTTTGTCTAGATAAATACATTCTTTTAGCATATCCTTATGAAAATCACGACTAACTAATTCTTTCTTGAGAAACTCATCCAGAACACTCACGTGTGTAACCCTAACAAAAGGATTCTGGTGTTCTTCCTTGTATCGTCTATGAAAATAGTCGTAATTCCATTCACTTTGCTGAAAGGTTGGTTCTTCCGACATTATTTGAATCTGTTTGATGAGTTACTTAAGAAACAAATCAAATTTATTTCATTAATTGAACTACCTTCTCTGCCGGCTTCAATTTGTAACCTAAGAAGACGGCTAAACCGACAATTAAGGCAATAATGAAAGAACTCATTACAGGGACCTGATTATGATGAACCATCATGTGCATGAACTGGCCTTTGGGACCGAGTGATGCGGCACCATTGGGAGGCATTTTCTCTTCTTTCGTGGCGAAAGGTTTTAGAACCATCGGTAAGACAATATTCAGAACGACACCCAGTAAAATAGCATTCGCAACGCAGAAAACTTCAGAACCCATTATTATTATTTATATACTCATATAGAAAAAAATTTCAAGTTGGGCACTCCGATAAGAAAAAAATTTCAAGTTGGGCACTCCGATAAGAAAAAATTTATTAGTGACCGGCTCCTCTGGCGCTGCGCCCTCCTCTGCTATGGGGGGCACCCGCGGCCGGCGCGCTGCGAACCCGCTCCCGAGCCATGTGAGCAGCGCTTAAGGTGTCAAACGCGACTCCACCTTCGGATGTAGCACACGAACTACGTTCAGCGTACGAAGATCCATACTGTGCACACTGTGATTTTTGGGCTACGGCGGTCCGGGTCAAATATGCACAGAGGTACGGGTCTCCTGATTGCAGATGACCCTGTGTCCTCGGATTGTCTCTAAGCCATCCATGCATTCCCGACCAAGATATATAATCACACAACGCGAAGCTGTCGCCGCTATGCGGTGGAGGCAAATTCTCGGAGCCACAAGTTGTTTTAGAGGCGACCACCGCCGTATTACAATCCTCTGCATTAGCGAATTCTTCAAATTGAACTCCAAAGAAGGAACATAAAACTAAACCGCCCACGATACCTAATAGAATTTCTTTATTCTGTTTTAATAAATTGGGGACATATTTTCCACCGAAATAAACATAGACAACAAAAACGATAACAAGGATCAATTGATTCATTATATTATATATATAGAAAAAAATTTTTTTTGTCTTTTTGTTTTTATATTGTTTTTATATTGTTTTTGTTTATTTACCATGTGATTTCCCGGATCTTCCTGTAATCATCACTCTTACACGGTCTACCGGGATAACCCGCAATTTTCATCTTGATACCTAATTCTACTTTCAATTGTTTTTTTATTTTTTCGGTGTCTTCTTTTGAGAAGACACTTTTCTTCAAGAAAATTGGCACTGGCTCATTATCTTCTGGTCTTTTGTATGAGTTGATTCCTGCTCTCGCGAGTGCTTTCACAGTTTCAACGAATTCGTCAAATGTGTCCACATAGTATCCCTTTTTGGGGAGAGAACCAATCACAAAGACTTCACATTCTCCTGTAGGAGCATTGGTAGTTGAACTCTCTCCGACCTTTGTTCCTGAAAAGTTCTGACTACTTCCACCGGAAGGATAAGAATCCACAACCTTATGTGATACAGGGGTGGAAGACTCAACTGAAGGTTCTTCGCTCCGAACATAATTGCAGGCAGGAGCAACCTTCGGTGTCGGTCTCTCAATCTCATCTGATGCATGGATTTCGCGATAGAGGACCCATCCCCCGAGATAGTAATCGGTGCTACCCTTGCGCTTGTAGAGGATAAATGGATTCTCCTCAAATGAGTATTTGTGAGGGTCATTTGTCACAGATTTCAACTTGCCAGGGCGAACACGATTGTGGTCTCTCACAGAATCCTTAAGCATTTTCTCATCTTCTTCGTGATTCGTTCTGGTTGCTTTGTGAAACTTTCCACTATCAAGTAGTTTCTTCATGATCTCTCCAGCATCATCTTGGCACTTGATGAGACCGGGGTTTTCCTCAAGACACTGATGAATCTGCCAACCCAAATCAGAATTGGGATCAATTTCAAGGAGGTCTCCCGGAATATGAATGGGATGGATGGGCATCATTTCAATTCCATCCTTGGATGTTGCCTTGAGAGTTGTCTTGCGACCTCCGCTCAAATTCATTGCCTTAGAGATTTTCCCGAGGAGTTCAACATCCCCCGATCCGACCCAAGCCTTAGAATAATCTGCGATGTGCTCTTCAGATAGCCGAGAAACATACACATCAATGCTCACAGTAGAATTGTATCCACAGACACGACCAACGAGACCCTGTAGCAATGTGTCCGCGTTCGGGTTGTTGCTGGACTCATATACCATACCCAAATAGGTCTTGTCAATCACTTGTCCCATCCGACACCGACCACTGATATGAATCACCGTCGGATTGGTCGGTTTCTCGCAGAGAATATTCTTGATTCCGATTTCTCCACCGAATGAGTGGATACAATCATATCCTAAGCGAGTACATTCTGCGAGAATGATGGCGTGGGTTTCTTTGCGTTCAAACGTCCGAACGATACAGTATTTCCCCAGGTATATCGCCTTGTTTGCCGCGAGAACCTGAAAGAAGTGATCATTCGGTCCTTCAATCTTTTGAGCTTCAAACTTGATGCTTTCAGCGCGATAGAAATCCATGACACCAAGAAATCCAGGTCCAGGATCCATCTGGTGAATGTATTTCTCAGAGAGTTCCGTCGCCATTTCGGATGGACCGAGACCTTCGCCCTGAGCGTGATTCGCCACGATTTCGGAGAACGGGGTGGCGCTCACACCCAGGATGAAGTTGGTTTTTGAATTCAATTGAGAGAAGTCTCCAAGCAACGCGCCGTCAAATCCGTTCTGTTTGTAAAACTCTTTGTATGGTTTGTTGGTCTTGGATTGCGCCATGTGACATTCTTCATGAATCACCAGTGTCCGGGTTGTGATACCCTTGATGGAGGTGAGTTCGTTTGAGAAGTGAACATCAATGCGAGCCTTGAGTAATCTCATCGCCCCTGCCGTATCACCACTCTCAAGGAGTTCCGTCTGATATTCCTTGAGAGCATCATGAGCATCATCCTTCGCCTGCTCTCGCAAAGAAGTTTCAGCTGAACCGCAGATGATGACGACACGGTCAATGAAAAGTCGGCGGATCATCTCAAAAGCGGTGAAGAGGTAAGTGCCAGTCTTGCCACTCTGCATCTGAGCGAGGAGGATGGCGTAAGGTTGACCGTTGGTCATCTTGGCGATGATGGAAGAAGCGGCCTGACGCTGTTCATGATGAAACGCCATGATGAACGAAGAGATGGATAGATGTATAAGTAAGAATTAGCGAGGGGTAACCGTTTCCGGTCAGAGTTGTGTTTGTCTAATGAAATTAGTTTTGTTCTCAAAATCAAATTTGTGAACATCGGAAAAAAATTTATACCCTTAGAATTTATTCGGGTCAAACATTAAAGATATAGAAAAGCCATAAATTTGATTTAAAACTACTATTATCATAAATCATAAAATAATAATGGAATACGAAACGGAACTTAGGGAATCGGGTGAATATACGGAAATTGAGATCCAAGAGAAGTTATCAGATAAACAATCAATAGATTACCTCCTTAATTCAGAGGGAAATACTGCTTTATTCTCTCCCCCGAAAACTCAAGAAGATCATTATCGGGGCAATAATTCACATAAAAATATTATCACCCTAGCATCAATGGGTGGAAAAACATTCGGTGCTAGGGCAGAAGCGATATTTAGACAGCATCTTAATATGCGAAAATCGCCTGAATCTGGTTGGGACCATATAAAAATGGATAAGAAAATAGAACAAAAATCTATTAGGAAAGATAAAAATGGACATTTCGGTGCTTACATGCACGTTGAACCAAAACACGAATGGGATTATCTACTTGTAGTAAGGATGGAATATAAATCTTTCACTACATATATTATAAAAAGGGAAAGTATCCTTCATTTCATTGAAAATATCTCCGTGTATAAATTTATTTCGGTTCAGGGAAAAAATAATGGAGATTCGTATCAGGGATATTTACTCAAAGATAGTATTCCCGATAATATCAGACAAGAACATTATACACAAATTAATTCGGAACAAGATATTATTGACTTTATTCATTATGATTTAGCGAATACATAAGTAACATCCCCATCTGTAGTCTTATTCTTCTGTGTATTCTTCTTAATAGAGAATTGTCTATCTAATAGCCAACCATTGTCCAGATGAATCTGAATGACATCATCTAACAGATTATATTTTTTATCTGTTTTGATATTTTTGACTGACCAACAGCTATACTTTGTAACATGATTACATACAAAATCAATAATAGGTTTAATGAATTCAGTTAACCATTCGTCATAAGTTTGATAGTTTTTAACAGATTGTGTCTCTTCGTGTGAATAGACTTCAAGATCATAATAAGGAGGACTTGTCAAACACATATCAAATCGTTTCTCTGGGATCTGTGAAAGAATATCTTCAACCGGGGAATGATAAAGAGTTACTTGATTTTCTAGACCGATATCCTTGGTCATCTTTTCTAAACCTTGAAATGTTTTAGTGAATGGTTCGCAACCAGTATAATGATAATCCTTACCTAAGCATGTTGTACCGATCATTCTCCCTCCCCAACCGATACAGGGATCAAATACAGTTTTGCAATCAAGTTCCTTAACAATGGACTTAGTCATAATTGGGGAATAGATTGTGACTGGATTAAATTTTAGAGCTCTTTTAATTTCTGAAAACTGACTATTCACGGTTCTATTTGGTTTATCCAATGATTTGAATGCTTTCTCAAGTTTTTCTTTTTGCCAAAGACTCACAAGATTTACACCTTTATGATCTTCAACTTCATAAAGATGTGTCATATAGTTTCTAATAATCATATTAGATTTACTTGTTTTTTGTGCCGTAATTTTATCAATATCAACCGCATCTTTTATTAAAGATTTATATTCTTGGTTGATATCAATTTCTTTTTTAAAATATTTTTCGGTTTCCAAGAAACCTGCTTCTAAAAATTCATCTATGATTTGTGGTACGACTTCATTATATTTTTCTCGCGTAATATGTTCGTGTTTATGACACGCTGTAAATTTACCATTACCATCAATGATACCTACTCTATCTTTATTATTAGGATCTACTTTTTGATATTCTTTTAAATGAAGACCACATCTACAATTAATATATTGTTTGGATATTTGAAACATGGTATACTATTTATTATTACTGTGATACTTTAAATCAAATTTGTTTACTATATATATATAAATAACTCTATGAAGAGTAAGAATCATAAATACAAGAGTAAGAAGAGAATCAGTAAAAGAAAGATAAAAAAGAATAGAAAAAGAAAAAGTAAGGTGAAGAGTCGGAAAAAGAAGAGTCGGAAAAAGAAGAGTCAGAAGAAGAAGAATCCGATAAAAAATATAAAATTAACAAAGTTAGGTAAGAAATGGGTAAAACAGATGGAACGATATATGAAACTTATAGAGGATCAAGGATAACCTGATTAATATCATCATCGGATACAGGGACAGCGATAACTAAATTTTCATTACGAATCTTAGAAACGGATTCCCTGATACAGCAGGCGAAGCTGGCTCCACTATGTCCTGTTGAAGATGTCTTTTGTTCTAAGATATCCGAATAGAGTTTATACCGATTATCTTGTGAAAAGATATAACCGGTTGTTTCATCGGGTTCAAATGTAATAAAGAAATCATAGATATTATTATCACTTTTGATAGCGTTACTCATTTGCTCAATAGCTTTCTTCCACATTGTATCAAAATCAGACATTTAGTTAATGATCTATGATATCAATAATATAAATCAAATTTATGATTATGTATGGACAAAGAATTTATTTTCAAAATCATACCATAATGCAGTTCCGGGTTTCTTTCCAATTAATTCTGCCTTATGATATCTAATTCTTTTTTTAAGAAGTTTATTAATAAAATCTTGATCATTTTTTTTGTGAATGTGATTGATAATTGAAATAATATTCGTCTTTCGCTTGCGGTTTACGTCGTGTATAGAGATTATATATTGAGAGGGCGGATAGTGATTCCATTCTACTACGGAACCGCACGGTGTGAGAGATTTTACATTATAAAACGAATAACCTGGATCTAAATCGTTATCAATCGTAAATTTAGAGGTTTCAAAGAGTGCGGTTTTGATTAATCCTGGATATAGCAATTGAATATCATTTCTCAGAGGTGATGAGATTTTGTTAATCTTATCTCTGGCTTCAATGATTTCTACGTTA
>ENA-OSJC01003934-OSJC01003934.1-marine-metagenome-genome-assembly--contig:-NODE-3934-length-10404-cov-3.631258_pt1 | contig 10404 bp, 10 predicted proteins | sample MGYA00237885_ERZ534234 | MGnify/ENA primary metagenome ERZ534234 (study PRJEB26413, sample SAMN06343907) | marine metagenome | isolation source: coastal waters | place: Atlantic Ocean: West Antarctic... | reverse complement strand
GTTCAGGATTATTTAGTTGATAATGTGTCTAAAAAAGTTCTTAGGATAATTATTTCTTATGTTGACTATGTTAATAGAACAGTCTGGCATAAAGAAGGATAGATTTATATAATTAATTTTTAAAAATAGGGGTTATTTCTTTGAAACAAACAGTACTTATTCTTGGTTCATCAGGGTTGACAGGGCATCAGGTTTATAACTATTTAAAAAAAAATTGTGATTTTAATTTATTAAATATTTCTTCTACTAAAAAGCTAAACGATCAAACAATTCTACTAGATGCTAGAGAAGAGGTTAAATTTTTAGATTGCATCAAAAAAGCGAAACCACAATTCATTGTCAATTTTATTGGTGTCTTGATAAGTCGCTCTTCAAATGACCCAGAGAGCGCAATTTTTTTAAATGCTTACTTTCCTCATAGATTAGCAAGATTAGCTGATGAAATTGGCGCTAAATTAATACATATATCAACTGATTGTGTATTTTCAGGAAAAAAAACTACTCCATATGTAGAAACTGACTTAAAGGATGGCAATGACGTGTATGCAAAAACAAAAAGCCTTGGAGAGGTAATGGGTTCTAGACATCTGACAATTAGGACATCAGTTGTGGGGCCAGAAATATATCATAGTGGGGAAGGGCTTTTTGATTGGTTTATGCATCAGTCTGGAGTAATAGATGGTTGGACTAAAACCATTTGGTCTGGAGTTTCAACTATTGAGTTGGCAAAATCAGTTAAATGGTTTATTGAGAATAATACGACTGGTTTATATCACCTCACAAACGGTGACAGTATATCTAAATATAAATTAGTTGAATTATTCATGAAGCATACTAAAAAGGATATTAAAATTAAGAAAGTAGATGGAATTATTTCAGATAAAAGTTTTATTGATACAAGAAAAGAAATAGACTATAAATTGCCAGGCTATGATCAAATGATAGGCGAGATGGTTGAATCGGCAACTCTCAATAAGATATTGTATAAAAATTATCATTTATAAAGATTATTTGGTGAGTACGTAAATTCTATTTTAATAACCTATGAATTTTATTTTATTAACAGATTACTATTATCCAATTGTTAAATCAGGATCAATTATAGTAGGAGATCTTGCCGATGAGCTATTATCAAAAGGGCATAATATTACAGTTATTACTTTTGATGATGATCAGAAAGATAAGTATGATATTGAGGTTAAAGGTAGATTAAGAGTTATTCGAATAAGGTCTCTTCCACGAAAGTACGGCAAAATTGGTCGTTTATGGGCTGAAATTAATTATTCTAAAGAAATTATCAAAAGTATTGAAAAGCTCAAAAAAATTGAATGTAATGGGGTTATTTGTTATTCACCCTCAATTTTTTATGGTTCAGCGATAAATTGGTTGAAAAAAAAATATCAATCTAAATCCTATCTAATTATTAGAGATATTTTTCCAAAATGGGCTCTTGAGGCAGGACTATTAAGTAAAGGCCTACTTTATAGATATTTAAAGTATGTTGAGAAAAACTTATACAGTTCTAGTAATACTATAGGAATTGAAGCTAAATCAGATCTTAACTACTTTAATAGCCTCGGGCTTAATAAGTCAATCAAAATTGAAGTTTTAAACAACTGGGGCTCAACTTCAATTCAAATAGATCATAATTTTCCTAATAATCCATTAGATGTAAAAAAAGTAAATATAGTTTATGGAGGCAATATGGGAGATGCTCAAGATTTATTGGCTTTGGTGCGTATGATTGATTTCTCTATTTTAGGCGAAAGGGCCCACTTATTTTTGATTGGAAGTGGAAATCAATTTGATAAAATTAAAAGCACCATACTCCAAAAAAACCTTTTAAATGTGACTCTTTTGCCATCAGTTAATAGAAAAAAATATCTATCAATAATGGCAAAAGCTGATGTTGGGCTCGTTTCTCTTAGTAATAAAATGTCCTCTAATAATTACCCACTCAAAATGATTGGATACATGCAACTTTCAAAGCCAATATTAGCATCTGTCAATAAAAATAATGAAATCATTTCAATGATTCAGAGAAATAATATTGGTTTTGCATCAAAAGCTCTTGATAAAAAAGGCTTTGATAATAATCTAGATGAAATATTAACCAACACAGCTTTAAGAAAAACGCAAGGGAGAAATGCATTAAAATTATTCAATAAAGAATTTACTGTTGAAGTTGCTACGAAACAAATTCTCAAAAATTTCAATAATCAATAATAATGTTGTTTAAGATTGATAATTTAATAAGCATTATTTTCTTTTTTAGGTGTTATTAAAGAATATTTATTTATCGATCAGATGCATTAAAAAATATTGGTACTGTTTAATTAATTATATTTAACTTATTTGCATAATGGTTGATAGCTTTAACATACCCTTCGACGCTTCCACAATCAAATCGCTTGGCTTTAAACTTATATGCAATTACTCGTCCTTGTTTTGCTTGAACCTTTAGAGCATCAGTAATTTGAATCTCACCATTTTTATCAGGTTTAATTTTTTTTAAAATTTCAAATATATCAGGAGTTAGAATATACCTTCCTATTATCGCTAAATTACTTTGCGCATCATTGATTTTAGGCTTTTCGACTAAACTACTAACCTTAATGAGGTCTTTATTGTCATTAATTGTCGTACCACTAATAATTCCGTATTTGTTTGATTGTTTTATGTTTATTTCCTGAATAGCAATAACAGAACATTGATATTTTTTATAAATATTGATCATTTCCTTGATTACACCAACATTATCGCAATCACATAAATCATCAGCAAGTATTACGGCAAATGCTTCATTTCCAATAAGAGGCTCTCCTGTTAGTATAGCATCTCCTAGTCCATTCATTTTTTGCTGGCGAATGTAAGTAAAAGTTGCTCGTTCAATAACACTTGAAATTTCATCTAGGTAGTGTTCTTTTGGAGTACCTCTAAGTTGTGACTCAAGCTCAAAGGCATTGTCAAAGTGGTCTTCAATTGCTCTCTTGCCTCTCCCAGTGACAATCGCCATATTATGTATATTAGCCAATAAAGCTTCTTCCACTGCATACTGAAGTAAAGGTTTAGTAAGTATTGGGAGCATTTCTTTTGGAATTGCTTTTGTAGCTGGAAGAAAACGAGTTCCATAACCAGCCGCTGGAAAAAGACATTTTTTAATCAATTTATATTTCCTTAGCTAACATTAAAAAACAATTAGTTTAACATCAACCCCTTAGGGTTCATTTACATGTAATTATATCGAAACTAATGCTTTGCATATCTTCATTTTGTTCAATGTTTTTTAATACAACCATGCAATTTTGGTTTCAACTAATATCCCTGTTAGCCAATGTTTAGGAGGATAATAGTTGAAATATAATCAACGTAGTATTAAAACTTTCATAATAAAACTAATTGCTACTTTCTTTTATAATAAGCATTAATATAAAGTATAGTTTCAATTTATTTAGAATAGGGTGGGTGAGTTAATGAAAAGTATCTTGATTTTTGGGGTAGGCGTACATGCAAAGGTTATTGTTGATTTTGGAAGTTTAGATCAGCTTACGAAAGCAAAAATAGATGTAAAAAACTTATTGAAATGATTAGCAATAAGTTTAATTTGGAAGTTTTTACTTTGCAAATCTCAAAAAACTTTCTATGAGTAATAATAATTTATTGATATTCTTGTTTATGGTTTATTTGATAAGCTCCATTGGTACAGTTTATTATCAAAAATTAGCAATAAAATTTAATATTCTAGCTAGTTTAAATTTTCGTACTTTGCATCAAAAACCCACGCCCATGGGTGGTGGAATTGTTTTTTCTGTCACTTTTATTGTTAGCGTGGTTTTATTAGGTTTTTTGGGAATTATTCAAAAAGACTTAGTTACTATATTTGGTTTTGGATGCACTTTTGCATTAATTTTGGGATATGTTGATGATATTATCAGCATCTCTTCACTAAAGAAATTTTTATTGCAGTTTGGCCTAGTTTTTTGGATAATGTATTGCTTTGATGATGCAATTTTTGGCCAACATAAAAGCTTAATTGACTACATCGTTTGGTTTGTTATTTCATTGCTTTTAGTGTGGCTGATAAATGTCTACAACTTCATTGATGGTATTGATGGAATGGCAATTTTAGGTGCGATACTAATTTCAAGTACTTTATTGTTAACTCTGTTGCTTACGAATTCAAACTCAGACTTGAAAATTCTTTTATTGGTTCTTTTGGCAAGTTGCTCGGGTTTTTTATTTTTTAATTGGCCTAAAGCATCAATTTTTATGGGAGATGCTGGCAGTATTTTTTTGGGATTCTGCTTTTCTGCACTTATTATTTATTCGGTAACTTTAAAAGAAATAAGCTTGTTAACTTGGCTTGTAGTATTTGGATATTATCTCAGTGACACTTCAATAACAACTTTAATTAGGGTGTGTCTTGTTAAGAAATGGTATGGGACGCATAGAAGTCATGCATATCAAAACCTTGCTAGAATTAAAAACAATCATTTTATAGTTACAGTTGGTGTGTTATTCTATCATTTAATATGGCTGCTTCCTTTAGCTATTTTGACGGTTTTGAAACCTAATTTAGGCTTAATCGCAGTAACTCTTGCTTACTTACCGTCAATTATATTGACTATTAAATTTGGGCCTTTATTTTCAAGGGAATGAGATGTGAAAAATAATCAAACAGCTAATCCTATTGAGGAAATAAAAAATAACAAGAAAAAAATGCTTCTACATGCTGAAAATTTATTAAAAGAGGGCGTTTTTATTGCTGATCCTGAAAGAATTGATATTCGAGGTGAATTGACTTGTGGAAAAAATGTAAGTATTGATATTAATGTAATATTTGAAGGAATTGTTAAATTAGATGACAATGTTTCAATCGGGGCAAATAGCATCATAATAAGTTCTGTAATTGGACAAAATACTGTTATTAAGCCGTTTACTTTAATAGAGGGGGCAGTTATTGGAAAAAATTCCTTTATTGGCCCATTTGGAAGAATTAGAGAAGGGTCTGTTATTAATGATTTTGTCCAGATAGGTAATTTTGTTGAAATTAAAAATACAACTATAATGAATAAATGCAGAATTAACCATCTTTCTTTTATTGGAGATGCAGATCTAGCTGAGAATGTGACAATTGGTGCGGGAACAATTACTTGTAATCATAATGGTAGTAATTCTAGTCAAACTAGTATAAAAAGTGATGTTTATATTGGTTCAGGCACCAACTTAATTGCACCTCTTAATATTGGAGCAGGATCAACTATTGGAGCAGGATCCACTATTAATAAGGATATTCCTGATGGGAAATTAGTTATTGCAAGAGCTAGACAAACTGAAGTTAAAAACTGGCATAGAAATAAAACTAATAAATAGTATGTCAATAATTAGATGAAAGTAATTAATATAGCAGTTTGGGGTTTAGGGAGGCATGCTCTTGTAAGAATCCTTCCAGCAATTAAAGCATTTAAGAGGCTGTCACTAATAGGTGTTTGCTCTCGTAATGAAAAAATAGTTATTAAGACTGCATCTGAACTAAATTGTAATGGATGGACTAGTCCAGAAATAATGCTTAATGATCCAAAAATTGATGTAATTTATATTTCTACACCAATAGGAATTCACAAGTCACAAGTTTTTCGAGCCTTAAAAGCTGGAAAACATGTTTGGTGTGAAAAGCCTTTAACTTGTAGTTTTGAAGATTCCCAAGAATTAGTTTCTCTTGCAAAAAATAATAATAGAATGCTTGTTGAGACTTTTATGTATCTCTATCACCCTCAATTTGAAAGAGTTCAAAACTATGTCAATGACAACGGTAATGAGAATATATTTTCGATAATTTGTAGGTTTGGAATGCCCCCATTAGAAAAACCTAGTTTTAGAAATAATAAAAATCTTGGTGGTGGTGTATTTTGGGACATAGCGTCTTATCCAGTCTCTGCAGTAATTGCTTTATTCTCTAACCAAAGCATTAAGGTTTTATTTTCAGAAATTCTCATGCAAGATAATTCTTCTACTGATAATGGAGGTAGGGCTATATTGAGGTTTTCTAAAGGGCCAGTGGCATATCTTGAATGGGGAATAGGGGTTGGCTATAAAAATGAAATTGATCTTTGGTCAGAAAAAGGATCTTTCTATACAGATAAAATTTTTTCAAAACCAGAAAACTTCCAAACTAAATACAAGATTCGTGATTCAAAAGGCAATGAGAATGTTGAGGATGGGCAAATCTCTGAACAATTTGAAGATATGTTTCATTTTTTTTATAATGTTTATTATTCGTCTGATTTAATTCAACAAGAGTATAAACGCACCCTTAATCGCGCAAGAATTATGGACCAAATTCTCAAGACTGCAAAAGTAAGTGAATGACTTTTTTTGTAATTATTAAAGTAAAATTGTAATTTTTTTTATATGGAAATGTGATGGAAAAGTGGAAAAATATTAAGCTTGATAGTGAAGAAATGTGGCCCAAAACTGGCATTGTTGATCTTGAGGCGCCTCATAAGGACGACCGAGGATCAATCCAGTCTTTAGTTAACTTTCCCATGAAAAATCTGTCATTAATCTCCTCAAAAAAAGGAGCGGTTAGATCTAATCATTACCATCTTACTGATTGGCACTATATGTATGTTTTATCTGGATCTTTTGACTACTATTACCGGCCTACAAATACAAATGAGGAATTGAAATGTGTCACTGCTACTAAAGGTGAAATGATTTTTACACCTCCAATGGAAGATCATGCAACAGTATTTATAGAGGATTGTGATCTTTTAGCTATGAGTCGAAATCCACGAGATCAAGAGGCTTATGAAGAGGATGTTCGTCGTGTTATCCTGATTGATCCAGACAGTATTAATTAAATGCCTAAAAATAATTTTTATTTTCGTGACTCTTGTAGGATGTGTGATGGCCATAATTTAGAGAGGGCTATGTCATTAACGCCAACTCCTCCCGGAAATGATTTTCTTTCGAAAGATGAATTAGGGAGAAAAGAGGATGTGTATCCACTTGATTTATATTTTTGCTTAGATTGCTTTCATATTCAGCTAGGCCATGTAGTTGACCCTAAGATTTTATATCAGAAAAACTATACTTATGTTTCTGCGACTTCAGCTCAATTTGTTAATCATCTTGCTAAATATGCCAAGGAAATGATAGGGCGATTTAATTTAAAGCCTGAATCTATGGTTGTTGATATAGGATCTAACGATGGAACCTGTTTAAGTTTCTTTAAGTCCTATGGAATGAGGGTATTAGGGGTTGATCCAGCAACAGAAGTGGTAGCAATTGCTAATCAAAATCAAATAACAACGGAAAATGATTTTTTTAGTTATGAGCTAGCAGTTTCATTGCAAAAAAAATATGGGAATGCTGATTTTGTAACTTCGCATAATGCATGTGCACACATTGACAATTTAATTGATATTGTAAAAGGAGTAGAATATTTACTTAAGGAAAATGGTGTTTTTGTTCTTGAAGTAGGCTATTTTGCAGATGTATTTGTCAACACTTGGTTTGATACTATTTATCATGAGCATGTTGACTTTCATACAGTCGCCCCATTTGAAAAATTATTTTCAAGAGTAGGTATGGAACTTATCAGCGTTGACAGAATATCCCCCCAAGGCGGTTCTATAAGAGTAATGGCTCAAAAAATTGGTGGTAAGTTTATTCGTGATAACTCTGTTGACTTATTAATTGAAACTGAAAGAAAATTGAAGCTGAATGAGTTACAAACCCTTATAACATTTGAGAAGAAAATAACTCTAGTTAAAAATAACCTCCAGAATTTGCTTCGTAAATTGAGAAAAGATGGGAAAACTATTGCTGGTTTTGGGGCTCCAACAAAAGCAACAACTCTGATGAATCACTTTGGTATTGATGAAAACATACTTGATTTCATTGTTGATGAGAACCCATTAAAGCAGGGTTTATATACCCCTGTATCAAATATTCCTGTATTACCATCTTCAGAAATTTATAATAAAAAACCTGATTATGTATTAATCTTGGCTTGGAATTTTGCCGAACCTATTATGCAAAATCACATCAAGTATGCAAAGGAGGTTGGAGACTTTATTTTGCCTATGCCTGAGCCTCAAATAGTTAAATTGGATAAATAATGATATACAATATATTGTTATTTAAATGGGTAGTTTAAATTATGTCTAAAAGAGTTCTTGTTATTGCTCCTCATCCTGATGATGAAACTTTAGGGCTTGGGGGAACAATCACTAAGTTTGTTGAGCAAGGCCATGAGGTACATTTATTAGTTGTATCTGGGCACTTACCCCCAGTATATAATCGTGAGGATTATGAATTGACTTTATCAGAAGCAAAAAATGCTTTAAAAATTTTGGGTATAGAAAACTCTACTTTTCTTGAAATCCCTGCTACACAAATTGGAGACCTACCAATAAATGAATTAAATAAGAAATTTGCCGATGCTGTTGATACTTTAAAGCCTCAAATTGTTTTTTGCCCATATCCTGATAGACATATAGACCATCGATTGGTTTTTGAAAGCACTATGGTTGCGACAAGACCAGTTGGTTCTGGTAAATATATTGAAATTTTAGGAGCTTATGAGACTTTATCTGAAACTCATTGGAATGCCCCTCATATAGAGCCCAACTTTACACCAAATTGGATAATTAATATTTCAGATCAGATTGAAAATAAAGTCAAAGCCCTGGAATGCTATAAATCTCAAATTTCTGAATCTCCTGGACCAAGATCTATAGAGGCTGCAAAGGCTCTAGCACATTTTAGGGGGACTCAAGCAGGTTTTGCTTATGGTGAAGGTGTTCATATTATAAGAAAAATTAGTTAAATCTTTTAATAGTTTATGAACAAATTCAAGGAATTATATTGATAAACCTAATCATTTCTTCCCCAAGGATTTATAAGCGATCACTAATGATGCTTGTTGATTCCTTTATTGTGATTCTAATATTATTAATTTCATTTTCTCTAAGACTTGGAGAGTGGTTTTGGCCAGAGCAGGATATACTATGGACTATAATTACTGCTCCAATTTTAGCAGTTCCTATTTTTATTAGTCTAGGCCTTTATAGAACTGTTATCAGATTTATAGGATTTCAAGAACTTTGGGTTGTATTTCAAGCTGTTTCTTTATATGCCCTATTATGGGGGATTATTGGATTTATGGGATCAATAGAAGGTATTCCTAGATCAGTAATTATTATAAATTGGTTACTACTCGTTTTGGCATTGATGGCGACTCGAGCAATTACTAAATGGCTATTTCTAACTTTAGCAAATAATAAAAATCTTTCATTAAAAAATGTCTTAATCTATGGTGCTGGCTCTGCTGGAAGGCAACTATCTAGGGCACTTGAACAGAGCTCTGAGTATAGACCCGTGGCACTAATTGATGATTTAATTGAAATTCAAAATCAAACTATTAATGGTTTAAAAGTTATTTCAATAAAAAACTTAGAAGAATTAATTAATAGGAAAAATATTACTGAAGTATTTCTAGCTATTCCATCCTTATCAAGAAAGCGTCGTTCTGAAATTATTGAATTCTTAGAACCTCTTCCTGTTATTGTAAGGTCATTACCAAGTGTTTCAGATTTAGCACAAGGAAGAGTTGAAATTGACGATTTAAGAAAAATTAATATTAAAGATATATTGGGTAGAAAATCTATTGCCCCAAGACATTCTTTGCTGGAAACAAAAATCACTAATAAGGTAGTTTTAGTTTCAGGTGCTGGAGGCTCAATTGGTTCAGAGCTTTCCAGACAAATTTATAGTTTGAAGCCACATAAACTTATACTTTTTGAATTAAGTGAGTCTTCTTTGTATCATATTGAACAGGAGTTAAAATTATTTGAGCAAGACGGTATAGAAGTTTTTCCAATCTTAGGGTCAGTTAGAGATCAAGCTAAGCTTGAAAATATTTGTAAGCACTTTAAAGTGCAAACAATTTATCATGCTGCTGCATATAAACATGTTCCATTAGTTGAATTTAATCAAGCAGAAGGAGTTTTGAATAATGTTATTGGGACACTTTCAGCTGTGCAAGCAGCTATTGAAGCAGAAGTCGAAACCTTTGTATTAATTTCCACTGATAAGGCTGTAAGACCTACAAGTGTAATGGGCGCAACTAAGCGGGTATCTGAATTAATATTACAAGCACTTGCCCAAAAAACTTCTAAAACATGTTTTTCAATGGTTCGTTTTGGGAATGTTTTAGAATCGAGTGGTTCAGTTATACCCCTATTTAATAAACAAATAAAAGGAGGTGGACCTATAACTGTAACAGACAAAAATATTGTTAGATATTTCATGACGATTCCTGAGGCAGTACAACTTGTTATTCAGGCAGGGGCGATGGGTTCCGGTGGAGATGTTTTTCTTCTGGATATGGGAAAA
>ENA-OSJC01003931-OSJC01003931.1-marine-metagenome-genome-assembly--contig:-NODE-3931-length-10409-cov-3.092528_pt1 | contig 10409 bp, 8 predicted proteins | sample MGYA00237885_ERZ534234 | MGnify/ENA primary metagenome ERZ534234 (study PRJEB26413, sample SAMN06343907) | marine metagenome | isolation source: coastal waters | place: Atlantic Ocean: West Antarctic... | reverse complement strand
CCAGGACGATGACGAAGCGAAAAGTACACAACCTGCGATTAGCGGGCTAGACTGGAGAAGTAACTGGCAGAAAAGTGTCTCTTAGAAAACGGGCTGATTGGTCCCAAATGGTCTGACGACGTACACTCGCACGGTATCGCCCGACAGCCGCTTCCTGCCGGCTTCCAGGAAGTCTTTGCTCCATCGGTAATACAAATTGGGATTGATTCCCTCGCGACGACAGAGTTCGGCAACTGAACTCTCTCCCCTGAGGCCATCCAGCACAATACGGATCTTCTCCTCGGTGGAGAACTTGCGTCGAGTGTTGCGACGGATATCCTTAACTTTCTTTTCGGTGTTTGACATGCTCATAGTGATACTCCTTTGCTTCAGTTTAAAAGTAGCAGAAGTCTCTCTTAGTGAATCAGGTCATTTGGTACCATGGTGGCTGACGCCACACATGGTGAGGGTATAAGGGGGGTCTAAAGTCTAGCCACCGGCCTCCGGTATACCGTTAGGGTAGTCACATTTTTATACGTGCAAAATTAGAGCAAGGGCTTCGTTGCAGAGGGGCGATGTGGGGATGACCGGGATAGATCTGTGAGAGAGCCGATGCCAGCGCGATTTCGAAGAGGGAAATGCTAGAACGTTACTAGACTGTTACAGCCACTTCCAGTGTATTTGATGCATCCTCAATGCTTATACCTATTGAGACCAGTGTTGCAAAGGTTATAGCGCGGGCAACCCTGTCCTCTTCTTGCTGTGCATCCAATGACAGCGTACCTCTGAGTCCGGTGAAACAATAGTCGACACGGTATTGGCTTTGCACGTCTGTGCTTATTCGGATCCAATTTGTCAGGCCATCGGTGAGCGAATCTGACTCCGGTAAATCGTCATGGAAAATAGCAACCACTTTTTCAGACGTATTTTGCAGGCACAAATTTAAACCTTCTATAGAGGTCACGTATAGGACGGCAGCTTTACGAGTACATCCAATTAATAGCTGATCGGTTTTTTGACTCGATAGCCCGGCAGGCCACATCGGTGTGATGATATTTTGATAGTCAGTCTCGGCTAAAATCGCTACATCGCAGGATCCCGAGCCGACGCCATAATCGGCCATCTGTTCACTGGTTTTATTGATAACCGCTGCGCCGACAGAGGGATTCCTAAGTAACTGTAAACTTGAATCTTTATGCTGGACGTGGTCCGGGCGTGTTATCACGCTGCCGGAAAGAGTGATGCCACTGGAATTCACCAACCCCGTAGCAAACCCTTTTAATTCGAGTGCATAACTCAAGAGTGACTCGATTTTCCCTGACAAGACGCTATCTTTAACTATCACCACGGGGACGCTTCCGTAGTGCACTTCGGGCGCGAGGCGTCGGATAATCCGATGAGCATTATCCATAAAAACTTGCTTTTTTGTATCAAAATAACTCCCCACATTGGGTGCGTGGTTCACCTCAATGATTGTTAACGACTGATGAAGATGTGATTTAGTGATATCTTCGGTAATCACGTCGATTCCAAGAATATCGATGTTTAAGGCACGAGCAACTGCTTCTGCCAATCTTCGGTTGTCGGCATGAACGTCTTGTGTGACTAGCTCAAAGGTACCACCGCTGGACCAATTCGAGTTGGCACGTAACCGAATTTGCTCGCCAAGCTTGGGAATGCTTTGCGGAGTAAACCCTTGCTTGACTAATGTTGCCAACTCTTCCTTCTGCAGGCTTAAGCGGACATAGCTTCCCTCAGGATCTCCCTCACTACCGCGATTGGGGTTTTCGTTTTCTGTTGTAATCAGTTGGCTGATTGTTTGCTGACCATCACCAATAATGGTTGCCGGGATCATCTCATAGGCATCAAAAAAACGATCTCCGACCACTTCCACCCGATAAACGCTACCCGAGATAAACTCTTCTACGACAATGGGAAGCAAGGCAGAAGGTCGGCTTGAGTTTTTTTGAGTAATCAGATCAGTAAATTTTTCAATAAGCTCATGAGTATTTCTGATATCTGAGTGAACCCGCTTACCTTGTGTGCCTAAATCACCCTTTAACACTACGGGTAATCCAAGTTTTCCTGCGGCGGATACGGCTTCATCGACCGTGCTGACAACGCGCTGCTTTGGCGTTGTGAATCCCAGTTGTGACAAATAAACAACACTACGAGATTTGCTGGTAGATATCTGAACGCCTAAATGAGAAGAAGAAAATGCAACGCTTCCGCGCATTACTCGTTGTTCTCTGCCAAAGCCAATTTGGTAGAGATTAATCTCGTTATAACCCCGCTCTAAACTAAGCCAAGGAATAACGTGCTCAGCTAGGCTGCGCTGCAAATCTTGTGTTGGTCTGGACTTCGCCAGCCCGCCAGCAGACTTAATGAAGGTATGCATTTCATCAACAGCGTCATCATATTCTGACACGCTAGAGCTGCTATTTACGTTAACGGTCGGGCGCTTAGCCTTGAAAAATGCAGCAATGTATTTGATGGCTGATCGAAGTATTTGCACTGTCAGAAATCGACTTTTTCCAGGCAGTGCAACACATAAAACAGGACTGCCGGATGTAAAGTCAAAGGTCATTACTGGCTCACAATACACACCGTATTGAGCCATTAAGCGCAGCGTAAGTTCGGTTACCAGTCGTGCGCGCAGAGGTAGACCTTTGGCGAACTGATTTTCTGCGCCTAAAGGATTTAATCCTAGCGGCTCTAAGGCTTCTAGCACACTGTCAATTTTATAATTATCGGCGTTTACAAAGTCGTCCGAGCTGCACTGAAATACGCCTAAAACACAAGCTTGATCGCAGAATAGTGATGCGTCGCTCAGAGATCTTATGTCGATTGAAAGCATGTGATAAACCGGAGCTCGAATTCCACTGAGAAGTGACTGCGGTAGTCATGTTAGTCCTGATGGAGCCAAGTCGCCAGTGTAGTTTTCTATGGATAGCTCGCTTTTAGGTGCAATAATACATCGGGTAACTGTCACGGTGGATAAATACTTGGGTTTAAACCTCAGCCCTAGTGGTTTACTCTTACTTTACTGCGTGGCGAACTTGCATCTAAAAGTGGGTTGGTTTTTTATGGCGAGGCCTCTAGTGTGTATCCTATTGCTTGAGCTGTAATAAAGGCCCATATATGGTTATGCATGTTTTTATAGTCAATTTTTGTGCATTTGTAGCTGGGGTAAGAGTTGTTTTCAAAGCATTTAAAGTCTGTTGGCGGCCCAATGGTTATTGAGGCTATTGCTCAAATAAAATCTGGCGGCGCTCTTCAAGTGCTGACAAATATGAAGACATGGGAGCTTGAGCTGCAGAAAGAGCCGCCGCGTCGCTTTACCGAAGGTTTGTGTTATGCCTACTTAGGGCAGCCCCTCGAAGCAATCGCTATTTGGACTAAGCTAATCGCGGAGGGTTATTGGAGCCGCGAGCTGGTTTTGCAGGCGGCACGTTGCCAGCTGTGCTTGGGACAACCGCTCTTTGCCCGAGAAATATTGGAAATCGACGGTGTGCAACTCTACCAGGCGTCGACAAGCGAGCTCTTTAAGCTTTGGTGTGATTCATTTTTTCATCCTGCGAACAAAGAACCCTTAGACCCATTGCTATCTTTTCTGCGGGCTGTGGACCGTCCACTGTCGAAGCAGGAGACACTAATTTTGATACGAGCATTAGTGGTATCGGGCGATACTTTAGGTGCCCTTCAAATATTTTCTGATGAATTACCGTGTCCACTGATGCCAGACCTATCAGCGCTGGCTCATTTCCTTAAAAGTGAAAGTGCGATAGTTGAGGCTATTGCGGTGCTGCGCTGCCTTGTCGCGACGGGACAGGCCACCATTGAGCATGAGATCGAACTGATTAATTTGGAGCATATGTCGGGAGATATTGACCGACTAGATCATACCCTGGCCGATGCTGTCGAGCGTTATCCAGAATCGCTAGAGATTATTAAAATTATCGTCAGGCACTCGTTACGTGAGAGCAGACTGCACGTTGCCGCAGTATGGTTCGCCAGGCTTGAGGCTCTGGTACCCGAAGATCTGACTACAGAGTTAAGGCCCCTTGCTGCACTCGTACAGCTAAAATTTGACGATCTGCAGAGTGTGGAAATGACCATAAACGAGATAGAGGAATCTGACCAATCCTATGACGAAGTCCGGGTTGAGTTTTTCTCTAAGATCAATAACCCACTCCTCGCCCGACAATACCAAGACCGGCTTCTCAACAACAGCCGGCGTTCTATCGCAAGTGTTATGAGTAGTGCACGACTGTCGCTACAGGTTGGTGATACATCAGATGCACTTAGTAAGGCCTATGAGGTATTGGCGCAGATTCCTCAGCATCTCGGTGCTGTTACCGTTATCGTAGATACACATGGCAAAGATACTGAACTCAGATGGATACAGATACTGCAGGCTGCGGTGCTTGATCATAAAATTTGTGCTTCGCATAAGAGCTGGATCAGTCATTGCTTGGCTGACTACTATCACAGTTCCCAAAACTACGCCCTCGCCTCACGGCTTTATGAAGAGAGCAATCTCTTGGCTGCTAAAGTTAAGAATAATCCCTACAACAGAAATGAACACTCAAAGCAGTGTACAAACATAAAGAAGCTTTTCCGATCCGAAGAGTTGCCACGCCTTCCCCGTTCAAACCAAGCCAATAGTCCGCCCTGCGTACCTGTATTCATTGTTGGGGTGCCTAGATCAGGCACTACGCTCACTGAACAGATGCTTGCAAAACACTCGCACTGCATCGGAATGGGCGAGAGGCCTTACATTCAACATTCACTGAGCTGGTTAAATAACGCCTATCCAGCAGTTAGCGCTCAAGATTTTTTGAGAAGTTGCTCCAGCCGACAATTAGAAGGCATGCGAAATAGTTATTATGGCTTATTGGAGCCTCATTACAGAGATTATCGAGGGGGTGGGCGACCATTTTTGATTGATAAGTTGCCGGATAACTATATGCATATTGGGTGGATACGCTTGTTACTGCCGGAAGCAAAAATTATTTATGCGTACAGAGATCCTAGGGAGATAGCCTTATCATGTTGGCGCGCTAATTTTGGGGCCATTAACTGGGCGTTCGACCAAGAGGATATCGGCGCTCGAATCATTGAGCATCAGAGGTTAATGAGCGTTTGGATGGAAATTTACGAAGACGCCATCTTTCCAAGCACCTACGAGGATCTTGTGCGATCACCACGCACGCAGATCCACAATATTCTAAATTTTTTGGGCCTCAGCTGGGAGGCGCGCTGCCTCGATCATGCCGATAATAGCAGCGTTGTGGCGACGGCCAGCATAAGGCAAGTTCGGCGCGAAGTTTTTCAATCTTCTCTGGGCAGTTGGACAAAATATAAGGATGCTCTCCGGCCCGTGCTTGATATGCTTGAGTGATGGCGGACCTACTGTGCATACGCGGCACGTTTTATGCTTTGTCGAGCGCCCTCATGGGGCGGTAATGGAGCCAATTTTTGCTTCGCAGTAATACAAAAAGACTGTTTGTATGTTTGTGGTAAATAGCCGATACTACCGCCCAAATAGCGGTGCTGTGGTAGGGTTATTATCGTAGCTTTCACGCAGGGTTAGTTTCTATATCGCGTGCAAAGTATTTACAGGCACTGATCAAAAGCAGGGAGAGTTGACATTATGAAGAACGTTTCTGGGAAAGACCGCCTCAACCAACTGGCAGCGGGTGTCACGCTTGGTGCCGGGGTCCTATTGGGCGCTGTTCCCGCTGGAGCCGTCTCAACAGCGCTTCTGCGCAATACCGGCGCGGGAAGCGTTAGATGGGACATCTCTGCTGTTGAAAGCGGTTACTGTGATTTGTCGGACGCCGACCTAGGCCGACCAAGTTCCGGTGAGTTTATCGAGAGTAGAGGCGACGCCTTTGACAGCGCGTTATACCCCTATTTACACTCGGTTACCAACACAAGTGATACATCAGGTTCGGGTACTTTTGAATTCTCCGAAGCGCCTACATTGACCCCATTTGGTGTGGATAGCGATGCGAGTGTCTCCGGCACCTGCAATGCCACCATCGGTTCTCAAACGTTGTCAGGCGTCTATACATTATCATTCGATAAAGACACGGCAAAGGTGACAGGGCAGATAGTTGTCACGAATGGTTCAACGTCGTCTTTTTCCGGCGCAGTCAGTCTTGTAACCAACTTGGGTTCCGATGAAAATACAGTAGTGCAAGATACCTCCAGTGGGGACGACGTTTTAACGTCAGACGATACTTGGGTTGTGACTTCCGACCAGAGCGATTTTAAGCCTGTCATTCTATCGTTTACTTCCTCTGAAGGTGCTTACGTGGGGTCCTATACCGACGTAAATTCGGGCGGTGACAACCTTGTTTGGAAAACCAATGTGTCTGATTTGGCTCCCGGAGAGAGCATTACGATAAGTGCCGGACATCAACTTTTCAGGACTGTAGCCGAAGCCAAGGAAGCCGGCCAGGCACTGAATCCGGCAGCTCGCGCAGTACCCGTCATGACAAATTTTGCGCTGCTGACGCTGGCTGGATTCTTGGGATTATTTGGTGGGCTGAGCATGCGCTCCCGCAAGCGCTAAGCAGCCATCCTTAGGGTCAGAACTATAAGCACGTCTTATCCATTGAAAATCACCAGCGCCCCTTGCTTATTGTCTCGGTACCGCCGGCTTGCCTTATTCTAGCTAGTGCTCCCAGTACTATGAATACGCTTGGTATCGCAAGCTCATATAAGCGTAAACATCGCGTTGTTATACCGAAGTCTACAGGGCGTTATACAGGCGGCGGTACGTCATCGGCAGCTGGGATAATAATTCATGCCATATGGCTTTTAGTTCTTCCTCGAAGGCAGCAGAGAGTGTCGTTACAGAGGGGCAGTTTTGGTCTTTACGGAAACTGATAGAGCCTTGCTCACTAAAGACCGGTATCAGAGGAAAGCTGCGGCAATCAATAGGACGAATATCATAAATGCCGCATTTGTTTTGTTTGGTCAGAAACGGGCAAGGTTTTTCGTTAGTCATAAAGCCGATATTGATGACATTTTCGTCTGTGAATTCAATACTGGTTCTATGCATTAATTCCCGATCGCTATTTGCCTTTTCAACAATATATTCAAGTTCGAAGGGCAGCATAATAGCCACATGTCCTACTGCGTCTTTTGTGTTAGCGCTATTCTTTATCTTTGGGCAGCAACGCGCATTGCAGCGCTCCGCACATTCCAATCCCGAGGGTTCTTTTATCGACTGATAGGTCCGCTCTAAACGTGCAAACCACTCAGACCGTAATGCGCTGTTTTGAGTGGCATCTATAGCCCTATTATTTTTGCTGCTCAAGCAGATTTCACCATGATGTTAACGTAAGACCTATGAATTGTCAGATGCAGTATAGTCACTATCGCACTATAGTAGTATCCACGCGCAAAGATTTAGTGTGGTGATGATAACGTGCGGGTGCGTATTTGCTGTAAGCCATCGATAGTATAAGATGTTCGCCCCACTCTTTATTGAACTCGCCTTTATGCCGCCGTCTGTTCACTCAGCGCAAAAAACCGCAGTAACTCCGATGGGTCGGCATCTCCTCGTCGATTATTGGCATTGCAACCCCTCGCTTTTAGATGATGAGGAGACGCTCGTCCAGATTCTGACTATAGCGGCACAGGCGGCAGGCGCAACCGTTATGTCAATACGCTCTCATAAGTTCGACCATCAGGGAGTTACGGCGGTTGCTATATTGGCAGAATCCCATATCTCGATACACACGTGGCCAGAAAATGGCTATGCAGGCGTGGACGTGTATACCTGCGGAACCTGCGATCCCATGCAAGCGCATCACAGTATTTGCAAAGCCTTGTCGGCTAAACGCGCGGAGTGTGTCGAAATGATTCGCGGAAGTGAGCATTCTCAACAGTCCATCATGCCGAGCGCACGTAATGTCGGACCACTTTTTGGATTAGAAAAAGATAATTCTTGGTTTATGGAGAGCTCCGTGCCTGGAAAAAGGAACGGCAATGTACGTCATGGCTTTAGCATTAATAAGCTGGTTTACAAAGCGCAAACAGCATTTCAAGACTGCCTGATTTTTGATGCGCCAGTCTACGGGAGAGTATTAGTCCTTGATGGTATTGTTCAGTTTTCCACATCAGACGAGCATATTTATCATGAGATGATTGTTCATCCGGCGATGTTTTTACATCCCAAGCCTAAAAGAGTTGTTATCATTGGGGGTGGAGATGGCGGCACCTTGCGCGAAGTCCTGCGGCATAATCCCGAAGAAGTGCTGATGATCGATATCGACGAGGCTGTTATTAACGCGGCTACTAAATATCTTCCAAGCCTTAATGATGGTGGCTTTTCTGACCCGAGGGTGAAGTTAGTATTTGACGATGCAGCAGAGGCTTTACGCCGCTATCGCAACGCTTTTGATGTTGCGATTATTGACTGCAACGACGCCGTAGGAACGTCTGCAAGACTTTTCGAAAGTCGCTTTTATCAAACGCTTACAGAAGCACTAGACGAAAATGGGATTTGCGCGATACAGGCCGGATCGATGTTAGATGAAGAGTTTTTGATCGAGACACGTAAACTTGGGGAAACGCATATTGGCAGCACGATAGGTTTTAAACTGACCATGCCGAGCTATCACTGTGGTGAATATGTATTTTTTGTTGCATCGAAAGTCGTTGAGCCGCACTGTCCTAGTATTGAAAATCTTAGCGAATTGCAGACCAAGCGAGGCGTTAAAACTAGACACTGGTCCCCCAGCATGCATCATGCGGCACAGGTGCTGCCGCCAAACTCGAGGTTGTGGTAGTGATTCATATGCATAACATTATCAAGCGTTAACTTAATGTTGCATTCTGCCATTGCTGTTCGAAGTGAAGGAACCATAGAGGGAGATGGTTTATTTGCGACGGACTTGATTAGTAAAGGAGCCATCATTTGGCAATTAGATGAGCCCACCTTTACTCGGACAGAGGTCAGCAGTTGGCAACGCGAAAAACGCAGAGATTTTAGGCGCTATGGTTTCCAGTGCGGCGTAAATAGTTTTTCACTGCCAATGGGCGCTTCCCGCGAAATGAATCATTCCTGCGATCCCAATACGTGGTGGGGCGGCAGTGAAAGAATCATCGCGCGCCGTGATATCGATGAAAACGAAGAAATTACCTACGACTATGCTTCATGTGATATCGATCTTGAGTTCCATATGGTGTGTCATTGCGGGGCGACATGTTGTAGGGGCCACATATCGAACAATGATTATCGGCTACTGAATTGGCAGCAAAAATACAGTAAGAATCTGCCTGCTCATGTTCTAGACGCTATTGCAAAGCTTGAGTAGCTAGACAGCATGAAAGACCTTATTGATGCCAAGCACAGTGATGTTTACGACGTATTGGCGTATTTCGCCTATGCCGTGAGACACACACCAGAGCGGAGCGTGTTAAGTGGGCGAAGCCTGCTATAGCAAAAGCCTTCGCAGACTATAAACAACAGGAATTTATTGATTTCATCCTGAGTCGGTATATTCAGAATGGCGTGCATGAACTCGCCGCCACTAAAATGGTCGGTCTAGTAGAGCTGAAATACAACACCAGCAGTGATGCAGCGCGTGAGTTTGGGTCAACCAAGGTGATAAGAGAGACTTTTATGGGGTTTCAGAAGCACTTTTATCAGGTGTGATTGGCTTGGCTGCTAAGGTTGTAGTGGATGACAGATCAAGTAGACCGACTAGAGCGACCGCGATGATCGCCAGCGAAGTCAGGATTCGTCTCTTCAACGTCATTCCCCGCCCTCGACCGATACTTCTGTCGGCAGAGGACGGCCCTGCATGAAATCGATCATCAGTCGCGCCAGTTCCGGCCCGGCATCTTCCTGTACGAAGTGGCTTGCCCCACGGATCGTCACATTCTGCGCGGTGGGGACCCGCTCTAGAAAGACAGCCTCACGCCCAGCTGTAATCGGGTCGGCGTCCGTGAAGGCGACCAGGAAGGGCTTGTCCCACTTATCGAATACTGTTTCCCAGGCCTCTTCGTTTTCACGCAGTTGGGAGAACACCAGGTAGGGCATGATCTTCGCTGCCGCCTTGTAGCTTTGGTCCGGGAAAGGCGCCTCGTAGGGTTTGCGCAATTCGTCGCCGCCGCCCAGCAACGTCATCACTTCGCCCACCGGCAGATCCTCCACGTTTTGGCTGTAGGCAACCCAGCGCGGGAAGGTGATGTCGGCCTTTAGTTCTTCGGAAGTGATGGGCCCGAGCCACCAGACCGCCGCCTTGAACAGCGGATAGCCAAGGCTTCCGGCCACGCCACCCGCCGAGGCCAGGCCCGTGTTGGACACCACAACGCGTGCGAAGCGGCCCGGTTCGGCGGCCACCACGGGCAGGCCGATCAAACCACCCCAGTCCTGGCCGAAGAACGTTGCATCACGCAGGTCG
>ENA-OSJC01003930-OSJC01003930.1-marine-metagenome-genome-assembly--contig:-NODE-3930-length-10410-cov-3.534598_pt1 | contig 10410 bp, 16 predicted proteins | sample MGYA00237885_ERZ534234 | MGnify/ENA primary metagenome ERZ534234 (study PRJEB26413, sample SAMN06343907) | marine metagenome | isolation source: coastal waters | place: Atlantic Ocean: West Antarctic... | reverse complement strand
ATGTTAAATATAGCGCCTTTGGCCTGTGGTTCGTAATGACCGCCCCAAACGTGACCGTATCGGTCAGGGGAGTGCTGTTTATCAAACTGTCGTTCGTCTTCAAGTTCTTTCGGAAACCACGGATTATCATAATGGTTGACTTCGATAACCGCTGAATTTTTAGGAACGTCCGACCCGCGCAGCAACTTGTCTACCGGGTCGCTGGCGCTGCGGGGGTTCCAGCCAAACCAGAGTTGTGAACCGGGGGCGCGGATAGTTGGTCGAAGAAGCTCCAATGACTTTGTGCTAAGTGTCTGGGATTCTTCGCACCACGCAATCGCTGTGTTTTCCACGCTTTTTATTGATTCTGCCGTGTGATCTTGCATCCCCATAAACGTCACGCCGCCGCCCTTAAAAGTTTCTATCCTGTCATTCAAAACTCTGAACCGAGAGCCAACGCCCAAGGCTTCGATCTTGTCGCACAATAATCTGTACGCCGATTCTCTAAGCGACTTCTGCACTTCACGAATGGCAATAATGCGTTTGGTTGGGTCGTTAATAAGTTCGTCAATGGCGCGTTCTGCAAAGTGATGAGATTTCCCGCTGCCTCTTCCGCCATGCGCTCCAAGGTATCTTAGCCCGTCCTCAAACAATGGCTTGAAGACTTTTGGTGTTTTAATCGTCAGAGTTGACATCAATGAACTCGCGCCGAATTGTTTCAATAGAACCGGAGTGATCAATCTGGGTCGCGCCCTCAACGCCAAACATCTTCGATATATGCGTTGTAGCAGCAATGGCAACATTTAACTGCGGCGTGTCTAAATCACGCGCCGTCTGCCTGTCTCGTTCGTATTCTCGCATCTGGCTTTCGCGTGTGATTTCGCATTTAGCTGCGTGCTTCCTGGTGCTTTCGTCAACGGCTTCCTTTACCTTGACATACCTTAACAACCGCGACGCCGTTTGCTCTGCTGTGTTCTCACTATACCCTGCTCGGATAGCTGCCTGCTTTCCGTTTTTGTCAATCATGTATTCGCGCACAAATGCCGCCTGCTTTACGTTGAGACTCATAAAAAAAACCTAAGCAAAATATCTGCAATAAATTGAAACATATTATTTCCAAAAGACCCCGGCGCTAAACTGGGATAAAGCGCCGGGTAGTTCAGGGAGAGGTAATATTTTACAATTACCATAATTTATTTTAATTGTCTAGCCTGCCACAAAATTGCGTTGGGCCTTGGTGCTTTCCGTCAAACAAATACCAAGCTGAATTTTCCATGCCTGCTTTATTATCAAACCATTTTACTCTGCCGATTGATTGAATTGTTACGCAATGTTTCATGTGCTTTGCCATGCGTTTGTTGTGCATCATGTCGGCGGGTAGCAGTAACCAAGCTGGAGCTAATTTGCACAGGTGTTCTAGAATCGGCTCTAACAAATCCCACTGGTAAGGCGGGTTGGTTACAAACGCATCACCAAAACACTTGTTTAAATCCATTGCGTCTATTCGGTAGATGTCGTTCCGTTGTGGCTCAATGTCGCCTTTGCCTTTAACCGTAAAGTAATGATCTTCTAAATGATTGATTAACGATCCGTTGCCAGCGCAGGGTTCGTGATATGTTTTATCGGTGCTTAGATGCTGGAACAATGGAATTACCGCTTCGTATGGCGTTGGGTAAAAATCTTTTTTTATTCGTTTAAAGTCAGATCGTTTGCCCATGCGGTTGCCTTTATACATTCCGATTGATTTCAAAATGGAACCTCATTATTTAAATCATCCATTAAAACTTTTGTTACCTTTGAATCTGGCAACACATTTTTAATTGAGTTTACCAGCTTCATGCTATCGCTTTCAAGTATGCGTCCTATTTCATCCAGCGAGTAAACTGCAACGCCTTCCATCTCCGGGGCTGTTCTTATTGCCTTGATGGCATCGGCGTTTCCTTGGGCGACTGCAAACTTAAACCCGAACTCGGTAGTATGTGACCAAATGGTAGGTTCTAACGCTGTGTGACCGCCTGAGGCCGCTTCCTGATCCATCTTTTGCCAACCCTTTATCAACACGCTGGCCTTCTTTGCAACTGCGTCTGCATCGTTGTCTATGATGGCTTGGTCTAGTTTAGCTTTTGCCGATCCGAAGCGTTGGGCAGTTTCGCATGATACAAGTGATGGGAGTCTGTCGCATCCATATTTTAATTCCATGCGGTTTGCAATCCGGTCAAGGGGTTTTATTGCGTGATGGATTGCGTCAGAGATTGGGTTGCCATATTCAGCATGATTAATAAACTGATCTGGATTTGCTCTTTTTATTTTAGTTGCCATTTTCATTGCCTCTCATGTTGCCGATATAAGATAGATTTATATTATCCGCACACACGGCGGAGATATATATATATATACGTGTCGTGTGTAGTCAGTAACGTGTTGATATTGTTGGATATTATGTCTTCCTGTGTAAGCCTTACACCCGACAAGCTATTATTGTTTACTTTCATAGACTTACGCCTTGTTTAGCCATATTTCGACACGGTAACCTTTTCGGTCTACGTGTACGATATTGCCATCATCAATCAAATCATTAAAGGTCTTTAGTATCTTCCCTTTTTTCTCATCTGGGAAGGCTTTCGGCAGTGCGGTCTTCACAGTACGCCCGTTTGACTTGTTCGATTTATAGGGTGTTTTTGCACACCATGAGGCCTCTACTTCGGACAGTATTTTCTCTTTTAACTGCTTGCTACTGATCCTGTCTAGCTGGCTTTCTGTTGATGGAATGACTAACGCGCCGTCGTCCCATATCAGGGTAATGTCGTTGTCGCCACCAATGTCAGAGTAGTTAGATTTCTTTCTTGATAGCACCCTAAGTTCGTCGCTGTCTGCCACCCGCTCTAAGTACGCTCTAGAACGCACTGAGTTCTCCCACGCCGTCGATCCTGACAGCCCGGAGCCACTTGCAAGCCCGGACAATGATGGGTGCGCTAGAAGGATCACAGTGGCGTTAAATTGCTTGGTGAAACTGCCTAGATACGTCTTGCAGAAAGTGTTGACTTCACGCCGAACATTCTCGTTGCCACCAAAATGATCTGCCGCCGTGTCTAATATAATTAAGATGTCTTCGCTGTCTCCTTTGACTTCTTTTATTTTGTTACAAAGTATTTCATAAAAATCCCCGGCCTTGTCCTCTCCTTGATTGGGAAACGTCACTAAAATGTTATCACTTCCCACTCTAGGCCACAGGGTCAGGTCAGTTGGGCCGCTGTCAAACTCTGCAACACCCAGCCACTTGTTTATGTCTAGCTGTCGGCGCTTGAGTTCTAGCGCATCATCCTCACACATAACGCACAGCACTGGCATCTGCTTAACTTCGATCCCAAAGAAGTCTTTACCCATTGCCACGCAGTTTGCGAGCTGGTGAATGAGTAGGGATTTACCAACGCCACCAGCGCCAAAAAACAAGGCGGTTGCTTTGTAAGGAAACCACTGGTCTAGCAGCCATTCACGATCCGGGAGCGGCCCGACAACGCTAGACGCTGTAAAGCTGCCATCGTCAGTGAATGCCTCTGTATCGCCAAATTCTTCATCTTGGCCTTTGTCGGCCTTTCCCGGCCCTTCATGGTCTGCTGGGCCGAAAGTGTCCACTTGGTGCGTGTATCCGTTCTGCATTGCCATGTGGAATATAGTGCCTGCGCCGATAGTCGCAACGTCACCGATACTGTGCCACAATCGGTCACACTCAGTTGCATCATACTTTGATGATCGTTTAGACCATCTGTGAAAAAGCTCTAGCCCTTCCTCTCCTACGCTGCCTTTAATGGCGTGTGCAATATAGACCCAATCGTCATAATGCAAATCGTCGTTGTCTATATGCGCGACTGCCAAATCAATCTTCTTGAGGTCTGCCATCTTTGATTCTTCGGCAAAGGCGTAATTAAAGTTTTCTTGTTTCTTGCCGCCCGACATTGACTTGGCCTTAATCTCGCCACGCTCTGCGAGCGCGTTGTTGCAGCTTGCAATAAAAGCAGAGATGTCGATTGGGTTAATTTCTGTAAGTTGTAGCGGCGGGATATCCATCAGGCTATCGTCGGGCCACTTGTAATTCTGCTTAGTGTCCGGGTGTGGGCCAGAGGCGACGAACTGCTGCCCTTCGGCTAACAGTTCGACGGCTGCATCCTGCCCGTCTATTTCGTAGACGCCCGTTTTGACTTTGTAGAACGGCTCAGAGCATTTGAATACAAATAAGGTTTTAGGGGCGTTACCAATCCGCTCCGGGGCGAAGCCTAACTGGTCAATGACCATCTGCTTAATTAGCTCTGATGTCGCCTTATCCTTAACGTCAATATCAACAGCGACAATGTTATGAGCGCCGCCGCAAAGGATGCCAATGTTGCTGTTACCGTACTGGGAATGTTCGTGTGCTGGCCTAGTCTGCCATGCTTTAAGAATTGGAACTTTGCCCTTCAAAGGCGTTGTGTCGTATCCTAACGTTGAAAGTTCGCTGGCATATGTAGCGTATCTTTGTTTCATGGAGTAGTACCTCATTAAGCTGTGGTAAGGTTGTGGGGAGCGCCGCAATCACAACGGTCACTCCCCGTCCCCGTCAGTGGGCGGGTACTAAGCACCCACCAACTTGATGATTAAAATTCATCCTTTGAACCATCATCGTCAGCATTAGAAGCCGGGGCTTCTTGCCCTGTCAAGCACTCTGGACGGTCTGCCCACTTCTTGACTTCAAACTCTGGGGCTGATGTTCCGCCCTTTGCAAATTTAATGTCTTCAACTCCGGACATGGTAGCGATAACTGTTTCGCCTTCTCCCCCGTCTTTCTTTACGGCCTTCATTAAGCTAACAAGCCCCTGCCACGCACCAGCGCCAGCCTGTGACCACGTAGCCGCTTGGTCTTTGCCAAGTGCAAGACGGATCGTGAAGCCTTTCTTCCATCGTTCCTCGCCCTTGTCTGCTGGCTGCGGCTGGTCGAAACGTGCGGGTGTTGTATTCCACACCCACTCCGGGGCAACGCCGGGGGTTCCGTTTGAGAAGCACCAGCCTGTTTTAAGTGTGTCTAAATCAAAGGCAACGCCCTTTTTCATTTTGTCTGTGACGTTCTTTGCCCCATCTTCTGAGCGCAAACTAAAAGACCGGGAAGGCATGGAGCCATCTAGTTTTTCGCGTGCGTGCCAGTTTAGGAATGGGCCTTGTGCGGAACCGCCGTTGTCGCCTTCATCAAAATCGTATGACATATTGTTTTCCTTTGTTGTTGTGTTGTTGTGCCGATATCGGCTTAGTGGTTGTAAACAAGTTGTTCCTAATAATCAAGCATTAACTAAAACTAATTTCATACCATAATTATCAACTCCGATTTTATAGTCACCTTCGGCTTTCTTTTTTAGTTTATTTTTTTTAAATAGGCTATAGTCCACTTGATGATGCCAACGGTTAAACTTCCAAACCACTTTCGCAACATCTGGGTGCTGCTCGGCTAGACTTTCCGCAAACGCTCGCCGTTGGTCGCCTCCCCCATAAACTCCGTCCGTGTTACCGCCCTTCATTTTCATGGTGGTTGATTTATCAGCTAGAAACGCATTGAATTGAATAGTACACCATCCGTCTTTCATAGCCCTAAGACATAAATCTGTATCTTCGTTAAACTTCCCGCGCCAACGGTAAGGAACATTATTGTTAATTAGCGTGATCGAATATATTCTAGTATTTGTTTGATATGGTAATATTCGTTCGTTTCTATCTGGGGCGAACGCTATATTGTTTAGGCCGCTAAATGCCACATTTTCATATCTATTCGTGAAGTCTTCCGCGCATTTGAAAATAGTCCCGTCGCCCACGGGGATTCTTCTATTTAAATTTAGCCTGTAAAAATTAACAATATTATCATCTATAAGCCAATGACGGTCATACCCTTCTTTTATTGAGTGTTCCCACACCCAATTACGAACGGGGATAGAGCCCTTTCCTTGCTCGCTAAAATTATCGGGTAGTTTTAATAATTTGTCAGCGTGGATAACATTATTGTAGTTGTCGTATTCTTTAGGCTCAACAGCTACACGGTATGGAACACCTAGCCGATCTAACGCCTTGCTTGTTAAACGGCTTTCCCATCGTCCCAATGATGGAATGTATACGGGGTATTTAGGATTCATCTGTAATATACCTATAGTTTTTAGGGGCCGTGTAATCTCCTTGTTTAGGGAACCATATAGAGGTTGTTTTTTTAGTGAGCGGCTGGCCCAGTAGCTTCGCAAATTCTTCAACATCTTTAGCAGTTTCAAAACTAACGGTTATTTTCTGGACAGGTTCCGTGTTACCCATAACAAACTCCGGCATCCCCATCCATTCGCGCTCCCAGTCTTTCGTCGCCCCCATTGCTTCTAAAAGCGTGGGGGTTTCATCAAACGTTATTTTCTTTAATAGTTTTTCTCTTGCTTTATCGGTCATAATCAAACTCCAAACAGTTCAAGACGCTTCGCTTCATCACCATTCCAATAGAATGATTCGGGATCGACTGGCACGATGTCGCGCAGGGTGTCTTTGCCGCCCATACGCAGGAAAGCTTCCTGTCTAGTTAGATGGTTTTTAATGTCTTTCATAAGTTCCGTAACATCCCCATCTTCTTTGTACTCTGCCTTCTTGGGGGTAACGTACAGAAACTTAACTGCCATGTTGCCGTTGGCTTTAGCGTAGAAGGCTCTTTGTCTTTGGTGTCCAATAGACATTGTACCGGGCATCCGTCCCGTTGTTTTCAGATCAACGATCAAGCCGTGTTCTTGGAACTTAAAATCAATGTAGCCCATAAACTCGATTGCCCAATCCTTGCCCTTTGCTGTTAAACTGACACGGTGTTGGCTTCCATCTTCCGGGAAGTCTGGCACGCCGTAAGGCTCCAACGCCTCGACTGCTAATTCAGTCATGGGCTGAATGTTTGACCGTTCCTTTTCGATTTTGTTATCACCGAAATCAAACTTGGAATCATAGTCTTCTTCGGCCTTTTTGATTGCCTCATCCATTGGCAGCTTATTAGTTATCGTGTCGGCAACCGCCTGTTCGATGAAAACGCCGCGCCACATTGCGGGGCTGCTTCCGCCTCTGTTGCCGTAGAGATAATGTGAAACCCAAGCGGAAGGGCAACCGATCCACTTGTTAAGCTGGCTAATGCTGGAATGCGTCAGTCCGTGTTTTTCAAACCCGTTCATTTTTCGACCCCCGCAGCTTTTTCCAAATGTTTTCGCCTGTCGTCGTTGCCTACATCCATCTGGCTGAACGAATATAAAAACATTGCGTTGATGGCAATGTGCGCCATGTGATGCAAATTCGTTTCTTTGTCAAAGCTGTCGCAGGCGTTAAATTCGGTCATGTGCCGATCCATTGCGTCTGATATGCGCGACCAGTCGCTGCCCTTCAGCCAATTCCATTCGTCGTACTTATCGGCTCCAAATTCTAAAACATCGACCATCTCATTAATAAAATCTTGAATCAAAAGACTTCTCCGTCGTTTGCCAACGTCTGATTTTTGAAAAGTATCTGTCATTTCTGCTCACTTCCATATTTTGCAATTAGTAATGCTTCAGCCCTGCCGTCATCTTTTACCCGCACAAATTGGCTTGCTAAGTCTGGGTACAGGTGCGTTGCCAACAGGCGGCTGTGGTCTTTCTCTTTAGATAAACCGTAAGATTTTTTCCATTTTTGAGGAGTAACCAAAGTGTATGGAATTAGCAAAGACTGAAAAACGCCTTTTAAAACTCCAACACCCTGACCAAAATTGTAGGCACTTGTGCGGCCCATGCCAAAGCTATTTACTTGCTCTAAAAATATGTGATCTGGCTTAAACTCCACAAAAATGTTTGCCACTTCTGTGCCGTTTACTTCTTTTCCCAGCATCGGCATATCGTGAATTTCTGCAAAAGCTCCATCTAGCAAAGCAATAGCGCCCTTTGCTCCGGGGTCAATTCCGCAAATCATTCGGGGCTGTCCTTATAGAAGTCTTGCGGTTTCACTTCGCCGCCTGTCCACATTTGAATCCTTGCCATTTGCTCCGGGCGGGGAATCCGCTTGCCTTTAATCCACAGGTCAATCGCCTGTCGAGTTACCCCAAGTGCTGTCGCCGCGATCGCCAGTGCCAGCCCCTTGCTTTTAATGTATGTGTTTAATTCCATGAAACAGTTTGTTGCATACTGCGTAACAAATGTAAACAGAATGTTATTTAATTATTATTACAACAAGTTGTTGACAATGATGATGTGGGTCTCTATATTTATAATTAGAAAACAACAACACAACAAAGGATTAGCAACATGACAAATCAAGAATATAAGCAAATGTATATTGAAAGCTGCGTTGAATCAGGAGCAAAATGTACATCATCTGGGCTTAGACAGTTTATTGTCTGGAGAAAGCATGTTGAAAGTTTCTTTGACGAAATGAAATCAAAAACTTAATAATTTAAACGGGGCTGCGGCCCCATTACCGGGAGAGATAAAATGACCAAATTAATTCCAACAACTGACCTTTTCGCCAACTATTGTGGTTATTCTGATGTAGAGCCATATGAGATTGTTCGGATTGTGTCTGACAAGTGCATCGAAGTCCGCGCAATGGACACTAGCAAACAGAAAACAAAATTAGATTTCCATGTCGGTGGTTTCTCCGCTCACTGCTCTAATCAGCACGATCAAAAATATGATTACACTTCTAATTCCGAAAACAGCGTTCAAAAAATTCGCCTTCGCAAAAACGGTGGGTGGATGAATAAAGACGACCAACGCTTCAATATCGCTGAAGCTCCTTACAAATTTTACGACTACAACTTTTAGGCAATCAACGGGGCTGCGGCCCCATCACCGGGAGAGTAAAAATGACTAAAAACGAAGCAGAAGAAACAAGAGTGTGGATTGAATTTGAAAACCCAAAAGACGACCACTTCAAAGATGAAAAATTTGAAGATGTAACCAAGCGCCTCGCGCAGGAGTATACCGCTTTTTTTCAACGTCTAGGCTTGGGTAGTGGCTACAAAGTTTGGTGGTACACCCACAAGAACCAAGCGTGCTGGGCTGTGGGCGATAGCTGGGGATTTAAGACTACTGATATGAAGATGCCGGGAACATGGTTTAACGTCAATTATTTAGCGTTGCCGAAATAAAACAGGGGAGCTTCGGCTCCCCACTTAGAAAGGAATTAAAATGAATATCAACCAAGCAGTACAACGACACCTTGATATCGATGCTAAAATCAGAGCATTGACTACTGAAAAGAAAGCTTTGAAAGAGGCAATCGTTTCAGAGATGGAAGATCAAAAGACTAATTTCTTTGTTGGCACTGACGATGATCATGGCCTGAAATTAGTTGAAGCTATTCGCATGACGTTAGACACCAAAGCTGCCAAGGAAGAATTAGGTGAAGAGTGGGTAGGTGCACATTCAAAGGCAGCACTTGTTGTTTCACTTAAACTTTCGAGGGGAGATGCATAATGAGAAAGCTATTCGCCACGTTACTAGCTGGGGCAGCACTCGCTGGGTGCTCCTCCAACACGGAGCCACCAAGCATGGAGCTTAACTTGCACAACAGGCAGGTTGAGATGATGGAGCGGCAGGAAGTTATATCTGCTATTGAAGAATGCAGATCGGCAGACCTTCGCCCAGTGATGATCTACTCCAAGATCAAAGTAAACAATTACATCACACCAATTGTAATCAATGTTACTTGCATGACATCCAGTTTGGTTGAGGCTGCACGAAGAACTGCAACCAGAGTTGGGGACACAAAATGATAAACATGATAATCATTGCTGTCATTGTCACCCTGCTAACTTCTGGCTGTGGCAATACAATCGCTGGTCTAGGCAAAGACATCCAGACCATTGGGACAAACATGACTGACAAGGAGGAAAAGAAATGATAAAAATTTATGTCTCTGGGGATACAGAAAAAGTTATTCCTGAATTTGAAAAATTTGGATTTGATTATTTTTCACCAAGAGGTCTGATAGCTTCTCTCTCTCCAGAGGGAAGGACAGATAAATCAAAAATAGTTTTTGCTCAAGGCCAAGAGATGGTAAGCTCTAATATTTTATTGGCTGTTGGAGACAGCACAGAAACTGCTTATGATGTTGGATATAGGGGTGTAATTGCAGGATTGTCAATCGATGTGAATGCATATTATAATAAATATGAAGATTTTATTGCAAGTAAAAATGCAGCGGCACCATTGTATGGGAATGTAAATCTTTCAGACATGGTAGATTTAGGTCCAGTAACAGGAGGAGCAGCAGGAATAACACCAATTTCTTTAATCGCTGTGGGTAACGGAGATTATAAAGGAGTTGCTTTTGATTCTAATTCAGGTTCAGACATTAGTTCTTATGTTTTTTTTTTTTTTTAATGATACGGCGACCACCGAGATCTACACTCTTTCCCTACACGACGCTCTTCCGATC
>ENA-OSJC01003929-OSJC01003929.1-marine-metagenome-genome-assembly--contig:-NODE-3929-length-10411-cov-5.218212_pt1 | contig 10411 bp, 10 predicted proteins | sample MGYA00237885_ERZ534234 | MGnify/ENA primary metagenome ERZ534234 (study PRJEB26413, sample SAMN06343907) | marine metagenome | isolation source: coastal waters | place: Atlantic Ocean: West Antarctic... | reverse complement strand
AAATAAACAGAAGTTATTCCAATATTACCTCCAATATCAAAAATGACTTTAGGCTTAAGCTCTTCTGGAAAATAATACTCTCTCATATATTTTGATTTTAATAATATTTCATAAATTAAAATCATGTCACTTGAACTTGTTCTATAGTATATTTTTTTATTGTTCCATGCTAAAGAGTTTATGCGATGACTTTTATCATTAAGATCTTTAAGAAACCTAAAAGATTTTGATCTTATTAGATACTTTAATTTTCTGCTCATATTAATCAATCTCCTTTTTTAGTTTTACTCTATATCCCTCAATATAAAGCTCATCTATACTACAATCAATAAAATCAACAACAGCATCTTTTGGGGTTCTTACAACAGTTCTTCCATGTAAATTGAATGAAGTATTTAAACTAACCCCATAACCTGTAATATTTTTAAGTTCTTTTAAGTATCTATAGTAACTTGGGTTGTCTTTTTCTTCTACAAATTGAGGTCTAGCTGTTCCATCAACATGGACTGCACAAGGAAGGTCTTTAATGAACTCTTCCTTCATTCTAAATGCAATTGCCATATGCTTATGTGCAAAGCTATTTTTAAAAAGTCTTTCTCTTTCTTCTTCTAATATTGATGGACAAAATGGCTGGTAGTTTGGACGTCTTTTAACAGTAGAATTAATTCTTTGTCGAATATTTTCACGCCCAGGATCCGCCACAATAGAGCGATTACCTAAAGCTCTTGGGCCAAACTCCATCCTCCCATGAAAGAGTGAGCAAATCTTACCTTCCGCAACTGATTTTGCAGCTTCCTCAGGCCAGTTTTTTTCAACATCTTCAAAGCTTATATTATCAAACTCTTGAAGAGCTAGCTTCACTTGGTCACGAGTATAAGAGTCTCCAAAATAGGGCATTTGAAAATCCCTCAACCAACTTACATCTTGATCAAAATCAATTGCAGCTTGTATTGCACTTCCAATTGCTAATCCATCATCTCCCATGGGAGGGAGTACGTAAATATTCTTAAAATTCGTTCTCTCATAAATATTAAGGCTCATAATAATATTTGCAGCTACACCTCCTGATAGGCATAGATTACTTGTTGGATATTTTTCATACGCATAATTTAAGTAAGTAATAATAGTATCTTCTAGATAATTTTGAACTGTAGCACAAAAGCTCTCATTACCTATTCTTTTTCTTTGTTCTTTTAGCCAATCGATATTATGGAAAGGTTTAATCTTATGGATATCAAAATTAATACTTAAACTATTTTTATCTATAGGGGTTGCTAGTATTAACTGTTGTAATAAATCTTTATCAGCACTGCCAAATGCTGCTAATGCCTCAACTTTACCTTCGTCACTATTAGGGCGAAGATCCATCGCTCTAGTGAAATTCTCATAAACACGGCCTATTGATAAATAATCACCATCACCAATAAAGTCAGCACTTGATTGGCCAATTAAGTTGTAATCTTTCAACCCATTAAAAACATACAATTTACTGAAAAAACCATCGCCCTGGCCATCAATTGTCAAGGCAAGTGCCATTTCTCCATTAAAGGGTGAAAGGTAATAAGAGGGTGTTGCATGGCACAAATGATGCTCAAAAAATAATATTTTTTTGGGTTTTAAATCAAATTTATTGAAATTTTTGAGGATATAGCTTGTAAACGCCTTTCTATTTCCATTAGGCGTCTCTTTTACTAGCGCTCTATTAAATTTAGCTGAATAATATGCTCTTACTGCTGAAAAATTGCTAAAAATCGACTTAAAAATTAATTTATTTTTTTTGAGCTTAGATATGTTCATATCTTTAATATAAGTTGGCTTAATTATCAGCCTGAGTGCCTTTTCAATATCCTTGTTAAATGTCATTTTTTCTCTTAATTCACCATCATTTGCAAAATCACTATATGAGTGAGCAACATAATCAATATGACCAAAATTATAATTTTCTAATATGGGAGTTATATCAATCTGATCATGCTTTATTCTCGTAACTCTCTCAGTACTTATTGCAAAAATAGTTTTCTTACTTGTATCTATCAAACAAACAGCACTATCGTGTCCACAGTATTTAGTTCCTAAAATTTTCATGCTGATTTTTCCATTAAAATTAGATTTGTATAGTTAATAACTTTTTTTACATCATAACCAACTAAACTATTTTTTTCAGTAGAAAAAACAGTCCTACTGAGGTATGAAGTTGGAGAAAATAATTGATAACTATTTTGATTATTTTCATGTATTGAAACAATTGGTATATTAAAAGCAGAGGCAATATGAGAAATTGAAGTGTCAGGAGTAATAATAATATCCAATTTTTTAATTAATGCTGCAACATCTAATATTTTACTAGTTTTATAACTTGGACAAACAAAACTAAGGTCCATCTTTTTGACCAACTCATTAATTCTCTCTATTTTTTCTGGAGATGTAATAATAATAATTTGAATATTTTTATGGGTTTTTTTAAGTCCCTTACAAATATTTTCTAACTCGATATCTTGAATTTTTTTTCCTTTAACAGCACCTTCCATATTTATTCCTACTTTAAATTTGCTTTCATATTTCTTTAAGAAGATATTAGCAACCTCCTCTTGATCATTGGATGGAAATAAATCATAGCTATTATTGGTTGGCTTTATGCCAAATGGATGAAGAGTTGACAACCAAATATTTCTAAAGTGCGTATTAGTTACTTTCTCAGTATAAAAATCATACATAGATAACTCATCACCAGTAACACCATAACGCCCATCCTTTCTTACAGAAATTATTTTCTTTGGATTAATAATCCTCAGCCTAATAATTGCATGAGGAACAACTGAATGATCAAGCTCAATGCACACATCAAGCTTTTGACGTCTTAATTTAATTAATGAAGTAAGATTTTTCCAAGTGTTATTTTTATTATTGATAATGACTTCATCAACATGCGGATTGTTTTGAAGCACATCTTTATTGATATCACTTGCTAAAACTATAATTTTTATACATGGAAATGACCTCTTTAGCTCCCTAAAAACTGGCGTTGTGATCACCATATCTCCAATCCGATCATAACGCAGAAACAAAACACTTTTGGCATCTACAAGTTTGAAATCAATAGAGGATTTATTTGTTAATCTTCTTAAAAGGTATGCTTTTAAATTGATACTAAATGACATTTATAGAAACTTACTAATGCCATTCTTACACCAGTCAAGTTTACTATTGATGGTATTTTGAAGGATTGCATCATTCTTAGTTAAAAGAGCTCGTGAAGATTTTTCATGCCAAAGATGAAATTGAATCAAGTTGAAGTGAACATTTTTACGATTAATTCCAAAGTTTAATAACCTTACAGCAAACTCAGTATCCTCTCTACCCCAACCTACAATATCATTATTAAAGCCATTAACTTTAATTAAATCCTTCTTGTAAAAGGACATATTACAAGTCTTTATTCCTGTAGTATAATTTTTTTTCTTTAAAAATAATTTTGAAAAAAATGGTGAATATATTGCATTTTTACGATTACTTAAACCTTTAGAAAAGAAAGAGAACTCACTTAAGCAAGCTTCAAGTGCTTGATTGGTCCGTTTTTTATCTAAAAAAACTCTAGATCCCTGCACAAAAAAACCTAACTCTGCATGATTTAAATGGTCTTCAATAAATTTATGATGCAATATCATATCCCCATCAATCATGATAATATACTCACAAGTTGATTTTGCGATTGCTTTATTTCTTGATTCAGCAACTCTAAAATCTTTATCTTGCTGCCAAGAATGAATTAACTGTAAAGTCGATGATTTATTAAACTCAGTAATACATTTTTTAGTCTTATCATTACTTCCATCATCCGCAATAATAATTTGATTAGGAAGTTTAGTCTGAATTAGAATACTTTCTAAAACACAAAATAAAGCATCTGGACGATTATAAGTTGAGATGATTAGACTTACACTCATTTAGTTGATTTGCATATAGAATAATTAGGTAACATTTAACCACATAAATTTGGATTTGAGCACAGAGCCATTAAGATATCAGCCTATATTATTGCCTATAATGAAGCAGAAAAGATACGTGACTGTATTAATAGCGTTCTGTGGGCAGATGAAATAATTCTTGCAGACTCTTATAGTACAGATGGTACTTCTAAAATTGCTGAAGAACTTGGTGCAAAAGTAATTCATATTCCATTTGATGGTTTTGGTAAGCTCAGAAATGAAGCTATTTCTCATTGCTCGGGTGACTGGATCTTTAGCTTAGATTCAGATGAAAGGTGCACAATTGAGGTAAGAGATGAAATTTTGACTCTTATTGATGATGCTGAGTATGATATTTACAAAGTTCCTAGAAAAAATTTTTTTATGGGTAGATGGATTAAATATTCTGGTTGGTACCCAAATTTTAGACAACCGCAGTTGTTTCGAAATGGAAAGATGACATACTCTTTAGAGCCTGTCCATGAAGGCTATATTAACCATAGCTCTAAAAAAATAGGCCTAATCAAAAGCTATATATGGCAATTTCCATTTAAAAATATAGAGGAAGTTCTACATAAAGCTAATCGTTACTCAAGCTTAGGAGTTTCAAAACTTGAAGATAAAAATAAAAAGGGTGGCCTTCTAAGGGCTTTTCTTCATGGATTATGGTCTTTTATCAAACATTATATATTTAAATTAGGTTTTTTAGATGGTGGTGCTGGTCTAGTGATCGCTTTTGGTAATTTTGAAGGCACCTTCTATAGGTATGTCAAGCTAACTGAAAAACAATCTAATTGGAAACCACCAACCGTAAGTCCCATTAAAAAAAATAATCTATGATCACACCAGTCATTTTATCTGGAGGCAGTGGTACAAGATTATGGCCACTCTCAAGAAAACATCGGCCCAAGCAATTTATAAACTTAATTGGTGATAACTCTCCATTTCAAAATACAATTTTAAGATTGCCTAACGAAGTTATGCGTCCTTTAATTATTTGTAATGAGGATCATCGTTTTTTAGCTGCTGAACAGCTTCGTCAAATCAATATTAGTCCAGAAGGGATTCTTTTAGAGCCAATTGGAAGAAATACTGCACCTGCAATAACTCTTGCTGCACTAAGACTTTTAAAGAACAATAAAGATTCAATATTATTGGTTTTACCCGCTGATCATATTATTAAAGATTTAGCTGCCTTTCATAAGTCAATTGAGCTTGCAAAAACTCTTGCTGAAAAAAATAATCTAGTTACTTTTGGAATAATGCCTAATAAGGCTGAGACTGGGTATGGGTATATTAAGTTCAATAATGTTAGTAAATCTAATTATTTCAACATTGAATCATTTATAGAAAAGCCTAATCAACAAGATGCTGAAAAACTCTTTCGTGCGAAAAACTATCTTTGGAATAGTGGTATGTTTATGTTTAAAGCCTCAGTTTATCTTGAAGAATTAGCTAAATATGAACCTGAAATACTTTCCATATGTAAAAAATCCTTAGTTGAAGAAAATAAAGATATAGATTTTATTAGAATTAATAATAAAGTTTTTTTGAATTGTCCAGAAATCTCAATAGACTATGCAATCATGGAGCACACACTTAAAGGTTTAGTGGTTCCATTGGATGCTGGATGGAGTGATATTGGCTCATGGGAGTCACTGATGAACGCTAAAACTAAAGATACATATGGTAATGTTATTGAAGGTGATGTAATTCTAGATAATGTTAAAAATACATATGTATTCAGCTCAAATCGACTAATTTCTGCAACAGGAATTTCAGACTTAATTGTTGTTGATACGCAAGATGCACTTTTAATTTCAAGTAAAAAAAATTCAAGAAATATAAAAAATATTATTAATACACTAAAAGAAAATTCTAGGCCTGAAGTGGAATATCATCGAAAAATTTATAGGCCATGGGGTTACTATGACTGTATTGATATTGGAATTGGATTCCAAGTAAAAAGGATAACAGTCAATCCGGGAGCTAAATTATCACTCCAAAAACATCAGCATAGAGCAGAACATTGGGTAATAGTTAAAGGTATTGCAAGAATTACTTGTGGGGTGAAAACTTTTAATCTGGAAAAAAACCAATCAACCTACATACCCAAAGGGGAAATACATAGGCTTGAAAATCATCAAAAAAGTCCTCTTGAGATTATAGAAATTCAAACAGGTAATTACTTAGGCGAAGATGATATTATTCGCCTTGATGACCATTATGATCGAAACTAGTCGCCTCTAAATAATTTCTAATTATGTTGGCAACTGAAATGTTATTTACATCTGCTATATCAAATAGTGAAAAATCTTGGCATGCCTTGGTTAATTGCATTTCAGGCTCAAGTCTAGCAAATAATGGTATGACTTTAGTTTCAACAGAATTTGCAGCATGCATTAGGCCTCCATCACAGCATAAGAGTAATTTAGCATTACTGATTAATTCAGCTGTTTGATTAAAAGTAAACTTATCAACGCAACTCCAAATATTAGAGGTAGGGAAATTTTCCAATATTATCTTATTAATAGAATTGGCATTATTAGAGCCTAAGAGTATTATATTTAACTGATTATTTTCCATTAATAAGTGCTCAATTACTTTAGGCCAATGATCATAAGTCCTGTAATTCCATTCGCCTCCAAGAGCAATTGCCATGTAATCCTCTGGTAGGGATAATCTTTGAATATGTACTTGATCTTCAATTGATACTGATATTGAACATTTTGCTATTTTATTAATTTCAGATTCACTTTTTATATATCCGAGTAGGCTATTCATACGATGAAAACTATAAAGGACTCTATTTACCTCAGGCCCATTATAGTAACCATACATTCCTAAAAATGGGAGCAGTGGGAAAGCTTTATATTTAATTTTAATACTTCTTGTACTATATGAATCTACTATTGCAAGATCATAAGAATTTTTACTCACATCACTTATTTTTGAGTAAACAGAAGAAAATATCTTATCATCATTATAGAGAATTACATTTTTTTTATCAGTCAGCAAGTCAATTTTTCTATCACTTAATAGAGTCCGACTTGATAGATCCATCAGACTATCTCCCAGGCTTGGTGCTGAGAAATTTATCCATAAAATATTCTGATGCTCATTTAAAATTGATAATTCCTCTAACGATTTTTGTCCTTTTAGAAATATATATAAGTATCTTTTAATGTATTTAAATAAGGACTTAGAAAAAGACCGTTTATCTAAAAATTCTTTAGTGTAACTTGGAATTTGAAACTTGAAAGGTAAGATATATGTCGCTTTAAACCGGAGCATCTTCGTACCATTTTTTGACTTCTTCAAACACTTTTCTTGGATTAATATAGTTTAAACATTCACTTACCCCACTATCTTCACAGCCTGCCTTTCCACAAGCAACACACTTCATATTTGCCTGAAAAATTGTTATATTTTCATAGGTTTGTATTGGCATATCAAAATATGCAGATTTTTTTAACTTATTAGACCAGGGAGACCACATTTTTAAATTAGTTGGACCAAATATCGCAAAAATACGTTTATTTTGAGATGCTGCTATATGCATATTTAGTGTATCCATCCCAATATAGGCCATTGAAAGCTTACTTAATGCAAAATACTCTTCCAAGGTAGTTTCACCAATAAAATCAAAAATGTTATCTAGAGGGGGAATCACTTTTTTTATACTTTTATCAATTACATTCTGACTTCCAGTAATGAGAATAGTAACACCCAACTGACTTAAACTAATTAACAACTCATCCCGAAGGTTTTGTGGAAGAATCTTATACACATATTGCGCAGATGGATGAAAAATAATAAAGTCTTTTATACCTCGTTTGTTTAATTTACTCTTCACACTTTCTAAAGCACTCTTACTTATTTCAATTGAATTTTGTAAAATATCATATTCAATCTTCAATAACTTGAGTGGAGTTAAGTTTTGAATAAGTATGTGCCTACTATCATCATAATAGTAATGTAAGCTTAATAATTTTTGCTTCCACCAAGATTTTTTATAATCTTTTTCTACAATACTAATAGATTTCTTACTTGCAATTAATGCATATAGGACGCTTCTATCACTAGAAGTTAAGTTAATACTTAAATCATATTTTCTAAATAACTTAAAGCATAATTCCCTTTCTTGAGACCATCTATTTGTAGCTTTTTTTTGGTATGAGAAAGTATGAATAGAGGTAATATTTGGCAAAAGCCTTGCTACTTGATAAGTATCATCATTAACAAGTATGTCTATTTGTGGCGAATTATAATGATTAAAAATCTTGTTAATTAAACTAACACTTAGAAAAACATCTCCATTTGAGCGCTGAATTATTAGTAAGATTTTTTTCGATTTACTCAAAATATTTATAAAAGAATGCGCTAAATGAAATTACTATAGTAGCTATAATAACCTTAATTCTAAAAACAGTTATTGGAATAAAGACCTCTTGGCTTTTTGATAAATATTGATATGTTTCTCCTAGATTAAAGCTACCAGACACATCATTCCTTTAAAATTACTTTTAAAATATCTAATAGATTATACTCACCTTAATTTATGACTATAAAAACTATTTTCCTTGATCGAGATGGAGTAATTAATAAGGAAAAAAAATATCTTTACAAAATTGAAGACTTTGAATTTATTTCTGGTGTTTTCAATGCTTGTAATCATTTTAATAATCTTGGATATAAAATTATTATCATAACTAACCAATCTGGCATTTCAAGAAAATACTACAAAGAAAGTGACTACCAAATTCTTACTCATTGGATGCTTAAAAAATTCAAAAAAAATAATATTGATATCCTAGATATTTTTCATTGTTCTCATGGTCCAAATTCATCATGTAAATGCAGAAAACCTAGGCCTGGGATGCTTCTTGAAGCAAAAGCAAAGCATAATATTATTATGGGTGACTCTTGGATGATAGGGGATAAGGAAGCGGACATTGAAGCTGCTAACCTCGCTGGTATTGCTAATACTATCCTTGTCAAAAGCGGTCATAAGATAAATGAAGCTGATTCAAATGCTAAATTTATACTTGAATCAATAAATCAAGTAGATGAAATTATCAACTTATAGAGATGTTTTAGAGGGACTATTTAGAAGTTCTTCTGATATTTGAATAATATCCTTAATAGTGATTTCTGAAATAGAAAAATCACTCTTATTTAATTTTAAATGATCCACCTTTGAGCTTGATTTAAGCGCCCTATGATTTGGAGTTATGTATAGCCTCGTTATTGGAGTTGGTCCAAAAAGAGTTATCGATGGAGTGTTTAAGCCCCAGGCCATATGAGTAGGGCCAGTATCATTCCCAATTAACAAGCTTGCTTTACTTATTACAAGCTTCAAATCTTCAAGAGATAATCTTGGTAAGACATAAATTTTTTTTGACTCACTTCTCATCCATTCAGCTTTTTCTTTTTCTTGCTTATTTCCCCACAATACTAAGCAATCTATGTTTAGAGCTTTAGCAACTTCCACAAATTTTTCTTTTGGATAATTCCTACTTTCCCAATTGGACCCAATTATAAAAATAACATAGGGTTCCATTGAAATTATAAATTTACTCTTAGAAAATAAAAATGGTGTTTTATTTATAATTTCATTATTCGTAACATTAATGTTTAATGACTCACTTATTAACGCAATACTTCTAAGAATTGTATTTTCTGAATAATCAATAGAGATTTTTTGATCATAAAGATAAGAGGCCAAACTCTCTCGGATTGAAGCTTTATCAAACCCTACAATTTTTCTACCTTTTAACAATTTTGCCACAATTGCAGACTTAATAAGGCCTTGTGCATCTATAACTAGATCATAAAATCCAAATCCTCTTACTTTGTTTAACTCACTAAACAATATATTAACTGATTTTTGTTTTTTGGCTTTGTTAAGATTAATAGTATGAATCTTGTTTATATGAGGATTGTTTTCTAGGATACCTTTAAATCTCTCTTCTACAATCCAGTCTACTTTTGAATATGGATAATTTTTTTTAATAAACTGGAGCATAACCATGGATTGAACAATATCACCTAATGCAGACAACCTAACTATTGCTATTTTCATATAAACTATTTTACTATGGGTATTACAACCAGAGCAGGACATATTAAATCAAGCTTTTAATGATATAATTGAGTATGCTTTAATTACTCTTTGAATTGATATAAATGAATTCTCAAAATAAAGAAGGGAAGGCCACTAACTTCATACGAAATGTTATAAATAAAGATCTTTCATCAGGAAAATATGAGAGTATTAAAACACGTTTTCCACCTGAACCTAATGGATATCTTCATATTGGTCATGCAAAATCTATCTGCCTAAATTTTGGAACAGCAGAAGATTATGATGGATATTGTAACTTAAGATTTGATGATACTAACCCTGCTAAAGAAGATATTGAATATGTCAACTCTATAAAAAA
>ENA-OSJC01003915-OSJC01003915.1-marine-metagenome-genome-assembly--contig:-NODE-3915-length-10442-cov-4.603087_pt1 | contig 10442 bp, 8 predicted proteins | sample MGYA00237885_ERZ534234 | MGnify/ENA primary metagenome ERZ534234 (study PRJEB26413, sample SAMN06343907) | marine metagenome | isolation source: coastal waters | place: Atlantic Ocean: West Antarctic... | reverse complement strand
TGCTGAAATTGGAGAAGGTCCACAATGGGGCGAGTCTAGTAAAGGTGGAAGAGCACCTCGCAAGAAAGGCGAACATACTAAAAGCTCAGATAGAGCTAATAAGCCAAGGAGGGAGCATCCAGAACGCACACCAAGGCCAGAAGGTTCTATTCCTAACGACACACCAAAGAAGAAAAGAGAGCCTTCAAAATATCAACTAATATTTGATGCGCTTCCAAATACTAAAAAACCTGTTTCTTCGGAAGAATCATCTTCACCGGAGGAATAAATCCGAATTTTCATATGGACAACTCCCCAAGTCGAAAGACTTGGGGAGTTGTTGTTTTATTTGAATAAACCCGTCTTTACATTTGATAAGAATTTATCGAAGTCATAGCCGTGTAATTGGAGAAGGACCTTTATTTTATGTCTTTGATTATTGACATATTGTGGTGACACATTAAGAAGAACCGCAATTTCTTTGGACCTAAACTCTAGTGCGATTAGCTTGAGTAACTGAGTTTCCTTTTTCGATACTAGTTTTTCTATGGACTCGAAAACATCTCCATTCAGGTCGTCACAAAATTTACCAATCTTGAATCTAGTTACACCTTCTTGGTGTGTTCGGATGATGTTAAGATCCTTGAACATCAGTGAGCGATTTGTATCTGTATTATCTAGATCTTTCATCAGTATTCTTAGCTGGTCTAGTTTTTGGATATTTTCGCGTGCGATTGAAGTGAGAGATTTACGCACCTCACTAAGCTCTTGTGATAACTCTAATTGCTCAGCCTCTAAGGAATTATTTTTAATAGTGAGCACGCCAACTTTTTTAGTTTCTTCAATCTTAGCTCTTTGAATGATAACTATAGCTAAAAGTATGAGTGTGAGGATGGTGAAAAAGAGATAGACCAACCGCTGCTGTGATTTTTCTGAAACTATTTTTTCTGCGCGGTATTGCGCTACCAATTTTTTTAAACGTTCACGAGACGAATCTATATTTTCAGAATTTAGATCAGGGTCGTTAAGGTACGTTAAGATATTTTTTCTGGCTTCAGTGTTCGTGTTAAAGTATATCCGAAGTAGAGACTTTGTTTGATCATCATCAATTTTCTTGTAAAGAATATCGAGCACCGAGTCAGTTACGACTCCACTTAGTATCGTTTTACTCTTTAACAAGCTGTTTACGCCTAAACGAAAATATGGAGTGTTGGGCTCAGACATCAGCCTCGAGATAGCTCCGGTTGTTTGCCAATTGTTAATAATGAAAATGTCTAAGAGTGCGGATGGCACATCTGAAACAGCTGGGTATGCCGTTTGAATAATGAGGCTTACGCTATCGATTTTTGAACTGTCGTTTACTGCTGAAAAATAATATAAGTTGCTTAAGTAGACAGGATTAATACAATTTGGGTTTTCTTTATTGATGATGGCTATTTGTTCAAGTGCGAGTGCTGTGTCAGAAATAGTAGTAGCAAGTCCTAAAATATTGGCTTCTGTCATCTCGTTGTACCACGAAGCGTAGGATTGACATTGTTTAAAAAACAACAGCGCACTGTCTAGGTTTCCTATTGCCCAATAACCGGCGCCTAAATTATTGGAAACACTCGAAGCATAACTACTGTCCTGCAGTGAAACGAACTTTTGGAAACTATAGCGCATGTACTTCAGTGCGGTCTGTATCTCCCCTTGATTGAATAAATAGACTGATCTGTAATGGAGCGCATATGGATTAGTTACAACATCATTCGGGTCATAAGTATATGTACCTCGAGCGACCATTCTTCTTGTCTTGAAAGCATCAATTGCTAGCAGATCCCCGGTCTTTAGATCTGCTATGTTAAGTTTAGATTTGAGATCTACTAGCTCAAAGTCGGTAGGGACTAAATATTGAAGAGCGGCCCCAAGCGTTACGCTTTTTTTGAATGGTCTGTGCTCATTGTTCACTCTATTAGCAAGACTATCTAAAGTATTTGACTGCGATCTGCCTATAAAAGAGCATATAAATAAGAAGAAAATGACGGCTGCCCTCATAATGTAATGTTAGGATGTTTATAGTATGAAAGTACTTAATAATATTTAGTTATTGAAGTCGCGCACACAATATATTAAAGATGTAAATAACTAGTTAACAAACTGTTAAGTGTTTTTTATAGACTATTAATTATTGTTAAAGCAGATTAAGTGCTTAACTGATAATGTTAGCTAATAGTATGTTATGAGTCCGGTATTAGTAAGTCCCGACCACAGATGGGAGCATGAATAGGTTTAGATTTAGCTAGGTGTTAAACGGTTTTATCGTTTCTCCATGTGCAATATTTAAACCCACGACTTTGATTATCAATTTCTTCATCCTAGTGTTATCTTTTTTCTGTCAAAAAGACAGAAGGCGATCTATTCAAGAAGAGCTCACGTTAGAGCCGTCTCAAATATTGAAGGCGCGTTACTTGCTTTTTCTGAAGAGTTATTCTTCACACAAGTTTAACGAGACTCTCTCGTTGAGTGATTTGATCATTTTAGCGCAGTACAGAAAGACGTTTTTGATGGAGGAGTCTGGTGGATCATTTAATATGAAGAATGTACACGCGTAACTTTCATTCCATCATACTCATTTATGATGTGGCTCATCTTAGCGCTTTCCTATTTGTGATCATTGCCTCTTCTTAAAAGAGGCTTTTTTTGTGTCTGAATGTCCGCTGATAATAGAGGTATAGCTATCATAGCCAGTACCACGAGCAGCTACTTCGTACTTTTTAACACAGACTTCGGTGATTTAATGAGTGCGAAAACGGTATCTGCAGAGGTAACCATGGCGACTTACAATGGCGGAACAGTTCCTGTGAAGTTGAGAACAGATGCTTCAATCAGTATTTCATTAGGTCTAGAAGCCAAGTTGAATGTTGAGCTGTAGAAGCTCAGGGTCGGTTAAAAAGATGCATGTTACAAGTCGTATCTGACTGATTTTCCGTTCAATTCATTCTGAAGGCTAGCGTAATTTCGAGCAAGGAATAACTTGTCGGAATACGTTAGGAGATGTTTTCTGTGTTTAACTTTTTCTGCTAGGTCGATTAAAAGCAAATATTGTGCTTTTAGAGTGTGGTTTATTTCCTCTTTAACTTTCTTGTTGAGAATATTGCTAATTTGTTGCTGGAGAGTGATTCTTTTATCTTGCTGTATGAAAAATCGGTAGAATTGAATTAGTATCATGGCTTAATGGGCAAAGCATTAAAAAAAAAGCCCCTTCCGTAGAAGGGGCTTTAAAAAACGGATATGTTTTGGACTTACTATGCTTTGACCATAGTTGAAGTTTATTGGTTGCCCAAATCTAGACCTTCGCAAGGTTTAGAGGCCGATAATCTAGTTCCGGTCTGTTCAAATTTGGAATAGCGATGTCCAATTAATTATTTTAATCTTGGACACGGGCCGCGTTATGGATGGTTAAACGCTGATTTTCGGTTAAGTAAAGCCTTCACGAAGTCACGGTTATATATATCCTCAAGAAAAAGTAATCTGTTAAAATCATTTTTGAATCCACCAATACAAACACGGAATTGTTGTATTAATGAATAATCTAGAGCATATATTTGCCATCCATTGGGGATGTAGCTCAGTTGGCTAGAGCGCTTGACTGGCAGTCAAGAGGTCGTGGGTTCGAATCCCATCTTCTCCACTTAAGAGCACTTCCGAAAGGAGGTGCTTTTTTATTGCTCTAACCCTGAGGTATAATTGGATATTAGCGATTTAACAACTCTGGCAAGACTCCAACCATCAATTATAATAAAATACTTAGCCCTGAGTGGACAATAGGCTGTATTCTGTCTCTTACAAGTGTTTTTGACGTTTGGCTAGCTTCAACTGTGAGGTATATGTTCTCGTATATTAATGTACGGAGGTTTAAGCCTACCAATGGGCTAAACATCGCTCGTGTAGATTCTAATTCGCTAGCAACACCTAACAGACCTGCTATTTCGATTTCTTTAGTAATGGAATATCTATAGTTAACTGACAACAATTGCCATTCGCTATAATTCTCTGTTTCGAATAATGTGCCAAGCTTGGTATAAATCCGAAAGGTTAGTCCGAGTCTATCGCGGTCTGGCGAATAGACGTCTAGACCTAGTGAAGAGTAGTAGCCCCCAAAGGCTGCTACCGCATATATCTCGTTATTTTGATGTTTTCCCTTCACAAGACCTCTTGAGCTTTTTTTATTAAGTACGATGTACTTGAGGTCCAGTGTAATTAGTGGGGTATATGACGTCCTTATTTGTCTAGGTACAAACTGAAAGTAAGACATTCCTCCATAAAGGTTTCCCGCCAACTTAGTTTGCACTCCAATCTTTGGCGAAATATCAAAGGCTAAACTCTCTTGAATATTAGTTAAATAGCCCAAGCCAACAATCAATTCGGTCTTTTTATTAAGACTAATACTATTCTCTAGGCCATACCACTGGTTGGCGCTACTGTCACTATTTGATACATTTTGTAGATAACGTAAGTTGAGGAAGCACTGATTCTTACCCAGAGGAAGGCTCACTCCCGCATATGACTGAGTGATTCCGAATCCTAAGTCTATAGATAGAATTGGATTACTGTCCATCTTGAGATTAGCCTGGCCAAAGCAAAATGCAGGGCATACAACAAAGGCGGTAAAAGTGTTAAGTTTATTCAAGTTGTAAATTAAACGAAGCTACAAGATGTTTTAAATGGTTGCAATTGGTATTGAGTGCTCAAAACATATCTTATATACTCCATTTTAATCGTGTCCCAACTTTTATCCGCGTAAACCGGGATAAAAGTTGTTTTTAATTACTCCTCAATTAAACCATAGGCATATTTTCCTCATTTATGCGGACTTTACAATTCTGGTAAATCCTCGACATCCACCTACTTCATTTCTAATCTTCTCCACCAATTTAAACCCTCGTAAAACCTCACTTTTCAGTGGGGTTTTATTTTTCTCGAGCTTTTGTTGCTGCAAGGCCTTGAACTTTGGTACTATTAAGATGTTTGAGAACTAGGTAAAAATATTTGAACTCCGTTAATTGAATGCTTATCTCTTTAACTGAAAGATTATTCACGATGATTACAAAATTGAAATTTATAATTTCTGGAATAGCCATTCTGCTCATGCTTCCTAATAACATGACAGCACAAGAGAGTGACTTAGGAAACTGGCTTATTTATATAGGCAGTAAAAAATTGAATAGTAAATGGAATATCCATAATGAAGTGCAGTATCGCAATTATGACGTTGTTGGAGATCTAGAGCAACTACTGTTAAGGACAGGTTTGGGTTACAATTTATCCGATCAGAATCATAATTTACTTTTGGGATACGGTTACGTCTTATCGGAGAATTATGTGCAGCCATTAGACGAAAAAATGGCTGTAAATGAACATCGGATTTTTCAGCAATTTACTTCAAAGGACCGTATCGGTGAGGTTTCAATCACCCATCGCTATCGTTTTGAGCAACGTTTTATTGCAGAAGATTATAAAATGCGTTTGCGTTATTTCGTGGCTGCAAAAACCCCTTTAACAAAAACTAATGAAGGCCATACAAAGGCTTATATTTCCATCTATAATGAGGTGTTTTTAAATACTAAAAGCGCCGTTTTTGACCGCAATCGTTTTTACATGGGACTTGGGTATCAATTAAATGAGCAGATCCGTTTGGAAGCGGGCTATATGAATCAGTTGTTTGAGAACTCTAGCCGCGACCAATTGAACTTGATCACCTTGATCAATTTCTAAACTAGCCTAGATATATGAGTACGATCAAACCCAAAGTTTTGGATATGACAATTCTTTAAGAAAAACGGTGGTTGAAATTCGGGATGAAGTTCAACGTAAGGCTTAAACGAACAATCACGTAGCTACGATATTTTATTCTTTCGCTACTACGATTGTATCAGAAGGTTTTACGGATGGTCATATGAAATGCATTATCAAATCATAATTAAGTCTAAGTAAGTTCTTGTGACCTACTCTGAGCCCAATTGGCTCATTGCGTAGATGTCGAATTCACAATACTTTTGTTTAACAATAGATTATTGAGATAATCACAAAAAACTGCCTGATTCAATGCAAAAAAAATATACTGTACCAGCTCTGTCGTTTTTAATTTTCGCTGCCATCGTTAATATGGGTTGCGAAGATAGTCTTGGAGGTGACGAGTATCAGATTAATCATTATGCTCAAATTAGAGCGAATTTGTCTGATGTTGATACTTTGCATTTTTTTAACGAGAACACTCAAAGCGGGAATCATGTACTGGACTATTATGGAAGCTCTATAAACGCGTCTAGGAGTTTCCCCTATGTGTCTCTGCCCCCTTTCGGGTCGACAGCAGACTCGGGAATAACATTCGACTTAGTCGAGGATATTACCACCGGGCCTAACGCAGGGTTGTGGCTGCCGGTTACAGAAAGTTATTTTGAAGATGCTCGGACGGGGGTGAACGGTGCATTTTGGTTTCAGTATGTTTTTGATTTCAATTATGGACCAAATCCCTTTTCTCTACCACTACCTTATTTAGATAGCGAAGTTTCTGCTCCAATTGAATCATGGGAGTTAGAGCCTTTGGAAATCGACACAAATAATATTATTTCTCTGTCACCTTTTGGGTCGGGATTATCATTTTTAAATAGATACATAGGATATAATAAAGTCACCAAGACTCTCGAGTTTTATGAACTTGACATAGCTTCTCTTGCTATAAAGGTGCCCGCACCTTTCGATACCAAATATCAGATAACTGCTGTTAGTTTTTCGGATGACCATTATGAAACACTTTACCATCACGCAATGCCAATCACATTGACGAAGGTAGATTCCATCACTTTTAAGGAGCATGCACTTTGGTCGCGTGACGGAAACCCTTTTTTAGATAAAGAAAAAACATGGAAAATTATAGAGATTAAAGACTCTGTTGGGACGTTATTAAATTCCTCGGGATATGACTGTCTTTATGATAATACCTTTACTTTTTCTGCGGGTAACAGTTTAAAGCTTGACATTGGTCTCGTGCACTGTGCGTCAATTGACCAGCCACTGTTAAACAATGGTGTAACCGAAGTTTTCCAGCAGTACACTGTTGTTACCGATTCTATTACGGTGTCTCCCTATCCCTATGTATATATTACCACACCGGGCGCACTGTTTGCGCCACAGAGAATGTTTATGATAAGCTTTGACCAAGAAACGGCGGAGCTATCTACGAAATATGGTACCGATAGTATTACACTGAAAGTTCAAGCGATATAAAATGAATAGAATTCTTATTGTACTCGTTCTAAGTTCGCTTTGGTCTCTACGAGCTCAAACACCTTCTGATATTTTATCTCAAATAGCTGGTTCAGCGGAAATTACATTTCCCACAATATCAGCTCTAGGTCAAGATGCGTACGATGGCTTGAGTCGTACGATGGCAGTTTCGCACCTAGGGCTCTCTAGTAATAAGGATAGCTCCGGCTTCTTTATATCGGGTAGTGTTCAGGGCACAAGATTAGTACAGAGCAATTTCTGGGAGCAGGATATATTGAATGGAACGAGCATCACTATTCAACCGGGGTTTTCCCATATTTCATCTCAAGGTCAAGAGTCTTTAGTAACATTTACGATGATAGACCCTCTATCAGGACTTCCTTCTATTAATCCGTTGACCGGTGGTCCCATAATTATTGAAACCTCAATAAACACAGGGTTTGGTATAACGGAAATACCCTTCGGTTCAATAGGTCTAGGTTACAAATACAGGAATTTTTACATAGAAGGTAGTTATCTTCCGCTAGGCTTACTTAGTTCGTTAAGTCCTATTCCTAGCATAGGTATTTCAAATTCTCACATAGGAAGGCTGACTTTAGGTGGACACGGGAAGATAACGCAGAAACTGCATTTAAACTTTCAGGGAAGCTTACATTCTATGGGTATCAATCTCACTCTGGAAGGTGATACGATTACCCAGATTGCGGAAGAGGGACAGATCTTCACTCTTGTGAATGACATGGACAGAATGGCTATTAATAATAGACTGATAACCGCAAATATGGGCTTGAGTATTCAAGTCTTTAAACGCGCTAGCGTCGAAATAGGTGGATATTACTACAACTCTAAGTTTAATCTGAATCAAGAAGGTCCTCTGCTAATCTATCTCCAAACAAATAACCCTATAGATGGCACGGCTGTCACGGCTGGGGATGAGCTGCGTGATATACTTGATGGACAACTCACGTCACAGGGGCTTCATCCATATATCTCTTGTCGCTTCGCAACAAAAAAGCATAGCTATGCACTAACGCTTAGCGCACAGACCGTATCAATACTATTCACGCTTTAAAATTTGTAGGTCTCCTTATTGTAGCAGCTTTGGTCATCACAATTGTTGCCTACCAAAGAGATATTCAGTATCCAGATTCATCAGATTCATGGGAGCTATTTAGAGGGAGTGATAAGTTAGTACACTATTTCCCTGATCAACACGCTCAATACTATGCTTTAGGTGTATTAGTGAAGGATGGCCCTAATAAGCGCATCGTCGTGGAAACCGACTCTAATGCTCTCTCTGAGTCTATCTATGCTAGTGTAACGGTCTATAATTTAAAAAATAGGGAACCGGTTAAAATTACAAATCTTCATGATGATAGAGTGAGCCCTATCGTAGAGTTCGACTTAGGACCGGGTCATTACATTTTCATAGTCCGCTATTATAGTTTCGCTCTGAATTTTAACGTTTCATCACCTAAGTGGAGGTCAGATAAGAATGAAATTGGATTTCGAAGAGTTACCGCTCAGCCAACATGGAAAATCACGTTAAAAGGCTTTTTCTTGAAGTCGTGGATACAACTTAAACAGGCAATTACATCTCAGCCTCAGCAGATTATAATACAAGGAGGGAGCTTTGGTGCCTATGGTAACCCATCTGCGACCTACTGTGTTGGTGTATTTGGAGCACAATGGACCGAAATGGATATTCAAAAGCTCTATCAACGTTCAATGATGGGTGCAACTTATAGAAGTATGTCAATCTATCGTATAAATGGAACGTTGATTAAAGAACTAACTGAGGAGGACCTAGTTACCTCAACGTTAGAGGGATATTGCGGTAAATTATTTGTTATTCGAAAAATACAATGAAGCAGGTAATCATGTTACTGGCCCTGTCGTTGTCTACTGTGTTTTTTAATATATTGGATTCCAGACAGCGCAAAACTCACGAGTTTAAATATCTCTGGCTCATTGCAATGTTAGTATTCATTGTTTTCTCTAAAAGTGGAAATATTGTATTTGGAGACGCGATGCTATCGTTTTCTTCATGGAAAAGTGGCGGTGTTTTATTATTATGTGGAATGACGCCTGTTGTTATTATTGGAATTATTTATTTCGAATTTACAGGGGGGTATAAGCTAAAATCACATTTTTTTTACAATGCAATAGCAGCTCTTGCCTTAGCACAATTTATAGCTAGAATAGGATGTTTTTTCCAAGGATGCTGCTATGGAAATGTCTGTTCGAAGGATAATTTATGGGCGTTTTGGAATGTGAAAGTTCAGGCATATACCCTTGGGGTTGTTTCCATGGAACTAGCGTTTCTAGTATTATTTTTCATATTATATGTGTTTCTTAACAAAAAAAACGCGCTGTTTCCCACTTTATTCTTTTTGTTAGGAAACGCAATCCTACGCTTTATTACAGACCCCCTTCGATTAGATCCACAACTACCTGGCTTCTTTGGAGAATGGGGACATGCTATGGAACTGTCAGTAGTACTTGCCGGTAGTGCCATATATATTCTAATAATGTACCTACGGAGTGTAAATACGGATGTTTAAGAAGAGTGGAGTTCAATACGCCTCGCGAACCCTGTTTAAGCCAACTAATCGTAAAGTGATTGTATCTAAATAACGAAAGATCTGGTTTTATTTGTATTCCGTATGATAGTTTTTATAGCTTCGGTATATGAGTACGATCAACCCCAAAGTTTTCGATTTTTTAAGCAGCCTCAAAGAGAACAATAATAGAGCATGGTTTGAGCAACACAAGCCTCACTTTAAAGTGCTTGAAGTAGAGGTTAAGGAATTCTGTGTGCAGTTGTTTGACCAAATCAGTCTTCACGATTCTTTGGAACGATGGAAGCTTATGCGCATTTATAGGGACGTGCGTTTTTCAAAAAACAAAACACCGTACAAAACAAATTTCGGTATTGCTTTTCACCGTTCGCAGCCAAAATGCAGAGGCAGCTACTATCTGCAAATCTCTCCAGGTAATTGTTTTTTGGCGTGTGGTTTTTGGGGGCCTGAGCCGAAAGACCTATTGCGTATTCGCCAGGAATTAGCAGTGTCAGGTGATGAATTTAGAGATCTTATGAACCAACCCTCTTTTAAAAATACATGGGGAGAATTAGTAGGTGATGAATTAAAATCAGCGCCTAGGGCTTTCGATAAGAATCATCCAGAGATCGATCT
>ENA-OSJC01003913-OSJC01003913.1-marine-metagenome-genome-assembly--contig:-NODE-3913-length-10445-cov-3.259356_pt1 | contig 10445 bp, 7 predicted proteins | sample MGYA00237885_ERZ534234 | MGnify/ENA primary metagenome ERZ534234 (study PRJEB26413, sample SAMN06343907) | marine metagenome | isolation source: coastal waters | place: Atlantic Ocean: West Antarctic... | reverse complement strand
AAAATTTCATAATTTCGTTTTTGTGCTTCTAAACCGATCAAAAAAGAAGAGTCAAAATTTATATCAATGTCTTCAATCCTATCCATTTGAATAGCAATTTTTTTCATATTAAAAAATTAAATCTTTGTATATTTGATCAAGTGATTCATTCCAATCTCCATAATATTTTTTTAATAATAAATCAGCTAGAACACAATATTTTAAGAGATCTGTATGTTACTTTAGCAATTATTTATAACATTAAAATAATAGTTACATCACAGATTAAATTTTTTAAATGTCCAAAAAAGCCATCAAGTTATTTTTTATTTGTTCACTACTTTTATTGAGTTGTAAATCTAAAAAGAAGCTTGCTACATCATCTAATAAAAAACATCCTAAAACAGAAAGAATTCAAAAAAGCCCTAAAATTGAAACTCCTGAAAAAGTTATCAATAAAACCAAAATAAAACCCACTCCTAAAAATGCTTCTTATACCGAAATTGTTAGTATCTATATTGATAATTATAGTGAAATAGCAAAAGAAGAAATGGTGCAATATGGAATACCTGCAAGCATCACCTTGGCTCAAGGTATTTTAGAAAGTGGTGCTGGAAGAGCAGCATTAAGTAAAAAATCTAATAATCATTTTGGTATTAAGTGTCATAAAGGCTGGACTGGTGAACGCGTATATCATGACGATGATGAATTACAGGAATGTTTTAGAAAATATAAAGATCCTAAGTATTCGTTTAGAGATCATTCTTTGTTTTTAACACAACGTACTCGTTATGAAGGGCTATTTGCATATAAAAAAAATGATTATAAATCTTGGGCCAAGGGTTTGCGAAAAGCAGGTTACGCAACTGATCCAAAATACCCGCAAAAATTAATAAATATTATTGAAACATATCAGCTTTACAGTTATGATGTCGAAGTTTTAGGCAAAAAAAATAAAAGAAAGAAAGAAAAGTCTTCAAAAGTTAAAACCTATTTTGTTCTAAAAGGAGATACTTTGTTCAGTATATCTCGAAAGTTTGATATAACAGTAGCTGCTTTAAAAAGATATAACGGTTTGGTTAGTAATACTATAAATATTGGACAAGAATTGTATGTCCATAGCGTAAAAAATTGATTAAAAACTATTAAATAAAAAAACCGCTTCATTTTGAAGCGGTTTTTTTATGCAATAAATGGAAATATTATTTATTTAGAGAACTTTCCCATTTTGTAAATTGTTGAACAGTTAAAGTCTTTTTCATTTCAGCGTAAAATAATTCATCTGCTTTTTTCTTATCAATAACCATTGTTATTTTGTTTTCGTCAAGTTCAGATTTTCTTATACTAACTTCTTTAGTTACTAAAGCTCTGAATAAAGTTCTAGATTGATCTCCAGTTAACGCTAACTGGTTAGTTAAATTTAAAAGTTGAGTTTTTGCTATAACTTCTGGTCTATCTTGATTCTGAGATATGTTTTGAGCAGATACATTTTGAACACTTAACAGCATTATAATTGTAAATGTTACTAATGAGAATAGGTTTTTCATTTTATTTGTTTTATTTAATTTACTAAATTAATGTTTTTACTTTCTAATAAAAAAGAATTAATATAAAAAATAAATTATTCTTCAATTGCTTCTAAATATTCAATAAGCATAGCTACTCCTTCCTCATCAACTATAGATCTTCCTATTAGAGGCATTAAATAATCGGGAGTGTTGCTTTGTGTGCGGTCTTCAATTTGGCCTCGACGTTCATAAATTCCTGTTTCTGAAAACTCGGCTTCCAATCTAAAATCTAATAAAAAACCAGTTGGTACAAGACCTCCTGGTTGATGGCAATGAGCACAATTAATGTCGATATAACTTCTTCCTCTTTCGAAAATATCAAAATTCACTTCGTCTTCCCAATCTGCTAAAACAGTTATATCTGAAATATTTGAAATGCCTTCAAGCATTCCGATATTGATGAAGTGTTGCAGCTGATTGATAGAAGTTTCTTCATTATTTGGATTAAAATTCATAGACCTTAACTTAGGTCCAATTGGTAAAGGGATGTCATAATTATGATGGCAAGAAATGCAGTCTTGATTAGATGGAATTTGATATTGAACTTCTTGAGCGATTCCTTCAGCATCTAAATAACTAATAGGTACTAGCATTCCATCATCAGAATATACAGCATCTGTCATATCATCGTTCCAAATATAATCTCCTAATTTCCAAGTTCCCTCTGTTTTAATTAAAATACGAGTTTCAATAATTATTTTATTTGAAGCAGTGTTGCTTTCATCTTCGTAAAAATAAAATGTTTTGGATATCAACGTATTGTCAGGGAATAGGGGAAATAAACTATTGCCATTATATTGCATAGCCTCACCCTCGGGCATTCTAATTAGGCGTTGTTTATGGGAATTATCTGAAAAGAGACGGCTATTTAAATCGTAAAGATGTACGTTTGAATTAGGTGTTAAATTAGCTAATACTCCACTGAAAATTCCCATTTCCGAAAGCTTAGTTTCAAAAATCAAAGGAGCAACTGGACCTGGATCAACATCATTAATAGGTGTAAGTCCATCGTCACTATTGCAAGATAGCGTTAATAAAGCTAATAGTGTAAGCCCGAGAATAAAATGCTTTTTCATTAAAAATTTTCACTAAAGTACAATTTTGATTTTATTAATAAATTGTTTAATTGAATTTTATAGTAATTCTAAATAGTAAAACTAAGATTGAAATTAAATTTTATTTTAACACAGATAGTTTTAGTCATTAAGTATATTTAAAAATTAAAACCAACAAATCATTATTATGAAATACTTATTTACTGCTTTTATGTTATTAGGGACCCTTTTGTCTTTCTCTCAAAGTAGATCTATACCTTTGGATACTCTTGTAATAACCACGCACAATACTACTGTAAAAGGCCAAAGCTTTTCATATACTGCTGAAACTGGTACACAGCCAGTTTGGGATAAAGAAGGTGATCCTATGGCAACACTATTTTATACTTATTATACCAGAAACAATGTAAAAAACAGGGCCAATAGACCATTGATTATATCTTTTAATGGAGGTCCCGGTTCTGCATCTGTTTGGATGCATATAGCTTATACAGGCCCAAGAATATTAAATATAGATGAAGAAGGTTATCCGACACAACCTTATGGATTTAGAAGTAATCCAAATTCAATAATTGATGTTGCCGATATTGTTTTTGTAAATCCTGTTAATACAGGATACTCTCGAATGGTTGCTGATAAAGAAGGAAAAATGCCAGACAAGAAATTATTTTTTGGTATCAATGCGGATATTAAATATTTGGCTGAATGGGTGAATACTTTTGTAAGTAGACATAATCGTTGGGAATCTCCAAAATACATTATTGGAGAAAGCTATGGAGGTACTCGTGTGATGGGTCTTTCTAATGAATTGCAAAATTCACAATGGATGTATTTAAATGGAGTTATTTTAGTTTCTCCAGCAGATTATAATCTTTACAGCACGGGTCAGCCTATATATTCAGCAATTAATTTACCTTACTTTACTGCCGCTGCTTGGTATCACAAAGCATTGCCTTCTGTGTTACAAAATAAAGATTTATTAGAGATACTCCCTGAGGCTGAAGAATACGCCATCAACACATTAATGCCTGCACTAGCAAAAGGTGGCTTTATTAGTGATGAAGAAAGAAATGAAGTAGCCGAAAAAATGTCATACTATTCAGGACTGAGTAAAAAAGTTATTTTACAACATAATTTAGAGGTCCCTACTAGTTTTTTCTGGAAAGATCTGTTGCGGGATAAAACAGGTCAAACTATAGGAAGGTTGGATTCTCGTTATCTAGGATTAGACAAAATGGAAGCAGGCACAAGACCAGATTATAGTCCAGAACTTACTTCTTGGTTGCATTCTTTTACTCCAGCAATTAATCATTATATCAAAACAGAGTTAAATTTCTCTACAGATATAAAGTATAATATGTTCGGAAATGTAAATCCTTGGGATAGACGTAATAATAATACTAGGGATGGTTTGCGAGAGGCAATGGCAACTAATCCTTACTTAAAAGTACTCAATCAATCCGGTTATTACGATGGAGCCACCACCTATTTTGCTGCAAAATATTCCTTATCACAAGTTGATCCTAGCGGAAAAATGAAAGATCGTTTTACCTTTAAAGGATACCGTAGTGGTCATATGATGTATTTGCGAAATGAAGATTTAATTAAAGCAAATGATGATTTAAGAACATTCATTAAAGAATCAGCTGCAAATGGTAAAGCAGCTAAGTATTAATTTGATTTGTGAATTAATTTTATGGTTATGAAGTCAGTTTTTGCTTTCGAAATCATTTCAATTTCTTAGCCTCATCGGATTTTATTTTTAGAGATTAACTTAATTCATAAGCATCAAATACTCTAATCAGGGATTCATCATTTTAAATTATTTAGTGTTATTGACTAAAAATGATATTTTAGTACCTAATCCATTAGTCATTAAATATTTTTTTAATACTAATTTATGCGTGCAGTAACAACAAATATTAAAAAGCAAATATTACTTCCCAACCTATTAAATAATAACTAAAATTTATAGTCTCCAATATTTTAACTTGGATGGTCTTCATCAACTTTTTTTATATCTGCGTTAGAATTTTCAAGAAAAGTATGCTCGCTTGTTTAGCTTATAATCATCAAAATAAATATAAATTAATCATAGGATTTTTATAGTTTAATTATTAAGTGATATGTTAATTTATAAAATAAGAAAGGAATTGCATTTCTGCAATTCCTTTTAGTGAAAACTATTTTATAAATAAGTTTACTTCTTAATAAACATCAAAACTTCATTGTAAGTATCAAACTTTAATACATATGTTCCTTTAGCTAAATTAGCTACATTTATAGTGTTAGTGTTAATATCTACTTTTTGACTTATTACTTTTTGTCCAAGTAAATTATATACAGCTATATTATATGCTTGTGTTATATTATTTAATATAATAATATTATTAGCAGGATTAGGGTATATTGATATTTCAAAAATAGTGTCATCATTAATACTTAAAACACTACAATTTTCAGGAGCTGTACCTGCATTAGTTTCATTAGTATTACATCCAGTATTATCAGAAAATGAAGCAGATAAATTAATAGACTCTCCATCAGCAGGCATTTCAATACCTATAAAAGTATATGATGAAGTTAATTCTGAAACTGAAATAGATCCAGTACCATCGCCACTCAAATCAAGAGTACCAGTTTCTGGTACATTTGCAAAATTAACAGTTACATCTGCTGTAAAGAAATCATCTGTTGTGTTACCTGGTGTATCATTGTTATTGCATTCAGATAAGTTAGAAGTACTAATTTCAGTTATAGCACAAGCCGAAGTATCGCATTCATAAACTGGTAAATTATATCCTCTTGCTTCAAAACGTAATGTAAAAGCATCAATTTCGTCACAGGTATAATTCATGTCTATAGCTGCTTGTCTAACTGCAATAGCTGCATTTTGTTGATTTGTACCAGAATTAGTCATAGCTAAACCTTCTAAAAAAGCAGCATCAGTTTTATCTCTTCCAATAATTTCCCAGATTTCCAATAATGCACTAGACCATATTTGTCCATCTGTATGAATTTGACCGGTAAGGCCATCAGGATATGTTGCGGTATAATTAGTACGACGTCCAGGCCAGAATGGGTTATGTCCATCCCATCCAAACACATAATAATAAGAAGCATCGGATTCTTCCCAAAAACCTAAACTTCTCTTGTATGAATTCGCCCAATAATCTCCAGAACCTTCACTTAACCCATTAACTTGTGATAAATTTCCGTTGGTAATCCAGTCATGTAATCCGTGACCTAATTCATGTAAAATAACATCCATATCTTCGGCATCATCAACACCTCCTTGACCAAAGTTGAGGTTTCCACCTCCATAAGATGAGTTGTCAGCACCACTAAAACCATGTGGATCAAAACGTAAGACACCATTATTATAAAGTGAAACTAATGGAATTCCTAATTCATCATTTATATAACGCATGCTTTTATCTAAATGATGATAGCAATTAGCTGCTTCAAATCCTAGTTCATTTCTTGTAAAATCAAAATCAGGAGAGGCTTGTTGAAATAATCCAGTACTTGGAGCTTGTAGTGAAGCAATTTCAGTAAAGGGCCCTTTTAATGTATATAGAGTTCCGTCAAAGTCGATGTCATATAATATTACAGCTGTTCTAGCTGCTTCTAATTCTGCGTTGTTTTCATCGTTATTATCTGAGTATGCTCCACCATAAGTATTCGTGCTCTGAGTTAATGGATCTGGAGCAAATACCATTGCCGTACCATCAACCATCATTGAAGGTTTTTCGATATTATTCGAAAAGCCAGCATTTTCTTTTTTTAGTTTTGTTTTTTTTAATATTTCTACTTTATGTTCTTTTTCGTAAATAGCGATGTCTTTTGTACTTAATACTTCACCAGTTTTAGCGTCAACAATAGTTTCCCAATAGCCATTTAAAAATTCTGACATTGTAGTAACTCTGTAAACTAGTTTTGTTTCTTCTAATTTATTGTACACATAAAGCTTTATTTCTTTTTGTGCAATAACACCCTCTATATTTAAGGCTGTGATTGCAATGTTTAAAGCCTCATTATTAGTTATGTTTGGGTTGGTATCGATAGTTTCAACAGAGTTGTCATAAGTACTTGAAGTATAAGTTACTTTGTCTTTATTAGAAACATGAATTGCTATAGAGGAATCATATACTTCAACTCCATTTACAGTGTGGTAATACCTAAAAGTTTCACCAGATTTACCAGGTCTACTAAAGTTCATATCAAAACTTTGACTGGTTTTCACTTCAGTTATATTTTCGTTAAGCCAGTTTGAGGCAACGTTTTGTTTACTTTCTTGAGCAAACGTTAATTGTGTGATCATAACTAACATGATCGATAAGAATAATTGTTTTTTCATGACTGTTTTTTTTTAAAAGTTGACTCTAGAAAAATAAGTATGTGTTTAAAATATCTTATTTCTCCAAAAATAATAACGTTTTCAACACTAAATTGGAAAATGTGCTGAATAACAAAGCAATGATTTAAACGTCAAGGTAAATATTGTCTATTAATTTAGGTTGGTGTAAATAAAACAACTTTAAAATAAAATACCCTAATAAAATATGTTTTTATTTACGGAATTAGCTTGCTAGCTTTTGGTGAAACATTAATTAAGAAAAACTAGTCTTTTATTATTTTTAGAATTTTTAGAGAATTAGAAATATTAAATTAATAAATTCCTTTCTCTAAAAATGAAATATCAATTAAATTATTTGTTGGAGTAACTATACTTTTACTTATTATTTGGCCAAAAACCGAATAAATTATAATTGATTGTTCTTCTTTTACATTATCGATATATAATAAAATGAAACCTATTAAAGTTATTATTTTTTTATTGCAAATTTATTTGTTTAAAAAACAGAAAAAAATAACCTTATAAATTAATTATATTATTTTTTCAAAGCCTTCAATTTGTTTTAAAACTTGAGATGCTTCTGCGGTTTTCTCATCACTTAACCTTCTGCTTGTAGTTTATAACCTATGAGCTTCAGCAAGTAATTCTTTATACTTTAAACTTAGTTTTTCGACTTCTGTTTTCTTTTTAAATATTTTAAACATGATATTTTATTTTATCGTTGAGTACCCTCCATCTACATGAAGTATCTGTCCAGTTGTCCAAGAAGATTTATCTGTAACTAGATAGGCTGCTGCCTCTGCAACATCTTTTGCAGTTCCTATTTTTTTTAATGGGTTGTTCTCAGCTTGAGCAGCTATCTTTTGAGGGGTATTTAAAAACTTGCTTGCTAATGAAGTATCCGTAAGAGAAGGTGCAATAGCATTCACTCTAATTTTAGGTGCTAATTCTGCTGCTAGTGACCTTGTTAATCCTTCGATAGCACCTTTTGATATGGCGACCTGAGAATGGAAATTAAATCCATTTTGTACTGCAATGGTTGAAAACAATACAATTGAAGAATTTCCACCCTTTGCTAATCTTGGCAGGAGTATTTTAATGATTTTGGTAGCGCCAACAACTTGTAATTTAAAATCAGAAATAAAATCTTCGTCTGTAAAACGTTTGAATGGTTTTAAGTTAATACTTCCTGGACAGTAAACCAAACCATCAATTTCATCTGGTAAAACATCAAGGTTTAGGGAGTCGTTTAAAACATTAAATTTTTGATACTGTACCTTATCATGATTTTCAACTTTATTTTCGTTGTAGGTAGCGAATATATTGTGACCTTCTTTGGTAAGTATGCTTACCAATTCTTTACCGATTCCGGATGAACCTCCAATTATTACATAGTTTTTATTCATATTATTTTTATTTTAAACGATATTATTTATTCCAATTTTATACTGTTCCAAGGCTCTTGTCCTTGCAAATTTATGTTCGACCATTGGTTCAGGATAATTCGCTGTCCCTAATTCTGAAATCCATTTTTTGATATAACCTTCCGATTTATCGAATTTTTTTAATTGTTCTATCGGATTGAAAATTCTAAAATATGGAGCGGCATCACACCCGGTTCCCGCTGCCCATTGCCAATTTCCATTGTTTGAAGAAAGTTCGAAATCCAATAGTTTTTTTGCGAAATAAGCCTCTCCTAATCGCCAATCTATTAATAGATGTTTGCATAGAAAACCTGCGGTGACCATCCTCACCCGATTGTGCATATATCCAGTTTCATTTAATTGCCTCATTCCAGCATCCACCATTGGATATCCGGTTTCACCACGACACCATTTATCAAAATCTTCCTCCTTATTTCGCCATTTAATGCCGTCATATTTTGGGCGAAAGTTTCCTATTACGACCTTGGGGAAGTGAAATAGTATCTGCATAAAAAATTCCCTCCATATTAATTCACTTAAAAAGACCTCATTACTAGGGTCTAGTTCGGCAATTATTTGGCGGACACCTATGGTACCAAATCGAAGGTGGGGACCTAAATAGCTTGTAGAATCTAGTATTGGAAAATTTCTAGTTTCGGCATATGTACTAACTCCACTTAGCTTAAAATCTTTCACATGGATGCTAGATGATTTAAATCCTAGTTCTTCCTTTTTAGGAAATGGATAATTTTCCTGATGGAAATTTTCAAAAGTAATTTTAGGTTTTAATATTAAGGAATTATATAATGATAACCATTTTCTTTTAAAAGGAGTAAATACTGTATATGGTTCGCCATTAGCTTTAACAACTTCAGATTCCTCAAAAACCACTTGATCCTTAAAGGAATGCAATTCAATTCCATTCGCATTTAAAACTTCTCCAAGTTTCTGATCTCTTTTTATAGCGTAAGGTTCGTAATCCTTATTTATAAATACACTTTCAATAGTGTAATTCTGTATTAATTTATTCCAAACATCTTCGGTTTTACCTTTTAAAATTAAAAGAGAAGTATTGTGTTTTTGAAGCACCAAATTGATGTCAAAGAGAGTTTGGTATATAAAATTTACTCTTGGATCATCATTGGGCAATTCATTTAGAATGTTGTCGTCAAAAATAAAGATGGGTAAAACGTTACTTTTTGTAGAAATCGACTCATAAAGAGCAATATTGTCTTCTAACCTTAAATCTCTTCTAAACCAAAATATGGAAACCTTCATAGCTTACTATAATTTTATATAAAAAATACTAATACCCATTAGAACTTGTTAGTTTTTTTAGCATTCCATTAAAAATAGCACCATGAAATGGTAATACTAAATACCAATATAACCTTCCTATAATTCCCAAAGGTCTATAGGTAGCAGTTTGAATAAGTTCGCCAGATTCAATTTTAAATTCAAGCCAAGCTTCTCCAGGTAATTTCATTTCAGCAAATAAGAGCAATCGGCCTTCGTTTTTATTTGCATACAATACTCTCCAAAAATCTAAAGCATCGCCTACATCTATGGTATGAAGGCTGGTACGACCTCTTCTAAGTCCAACTCCGCCGACTAATCTATCTATGAAACCTCTTGTTTTCCATAACCAATCTCCATAATACCATCCTGTTTCTCCACCAATGCTCCAAATCTTTTCAATACAATCTTCTTTGTTTTTAAAGGCCAATCTTCGTTGATCTCTAAAACATCCAAAGGTTGGGATTTCAATAAAATCAGAGATATGACTATTAAACCCACTACTCGCATAAGCATCCTTCCAACTTGAAATAATTTCATTGTTTTTAATTTTAGCAAAGGCCTTGGATAAAGATTCTTTATAGCTTAAAGGAGTCACTTCCAGAATTTCGTTTAAATCTGTGTTGCGGCATATCACTTCAATTTTCATGCTGTTTACAAGCGCTACTGCTAATCTGTAGGATGTGGATGTTACAAAATATAACCAGTAAGAAGAAAGTCGAGGGGTCATCACAGGAACAATCAAAATTTTTCGGTTTAATTT
>ENA-OSJC01003909-OSJC01003909.1-marine-metagenome-genome-assembly--contig:-NODE-3909-length-10449-cov-4.970208_pt1 | contig 10449 bp, 9 predicted proteins | sample MGYA00237885_ERZ534234 | MGnify/ENA primary metagenome ERZ534234 (study PRJEB26413, sample SAMN06343907) | marine metagenome | isolation source: coastal waters | place: Atlantic Ocean: West Antarctic... | reverse complement strand
ACGAAAAATATTTAAATCTCGTATTTTGAACACCCACACGAGTAACCAAATATGTTAAAAGAACTTGCCGGCTCTAGACCGGAACGAAGAATTGTATACCTATGATTTGAAATATCAACGGTTTTGAGAACTAATTTTTATCTTTATTTACCAAGCGCTCTGACTGAAGAAATTTCATCTTAGATCTTAGCTCTGCTCCAACCTCTTCAATAGAGTGTGAGGCTGTATTAGCACGGTTTTCTTTCATAATCGGGCCACCCGACCCATCATTGCTTTGGCTGCAATCATTAAGAAATTTATCTGCGAATTCACCTGATTGAATTCTCTCAAGAATACCTTTCATAGCTAACTTAGTGTCACTAGTAATAACTTTGGGACCACTGACATAGTCTCCAAATTCTGCAGTGTTAGAAATTGAATAATGCATATTGGCAATTCCACCCTCATGAATAAGGTCTACGATAAGTTTTGTTTCATGCAGACATTCAAAATATGCCATTTCCGGACTATATCCACCCTCTACAAGAGTTTCATATCCCGCCTTGATTAAAGCAGTCATGCCTCCACATAAAACAGCTTGCTCGCCGAATAAATCAGTTTCAGTTTCTTCTTTAAAGGATGTCTCTAAAACTCCAGCTCTTGTACCACCGTTAGCTTTTGCATAAGACAGAGCTATATCTCTAGCTGTGTGCGCAATTGAGCTACTGCCCTCTTGAAATACAGCAATTAATGATGGCACGCCTCCACCGCTAATAAATGTACTTCGAACGGTGTGACCAGGACCCTTAGGAGCGATCATAACCACTGGCATGTCTGCACCAGGAATAATCTTTTTAAAATGAATGTTAAAGCCATGAGCAAACCCCAAGACAGCATTTGCTTTAAGGTTTGGGGCAATTTCAGATTCATACACGCCTTGCTGAAATTCATCAGGCGCTAGAATCATTACAAAGTCAGCATCAGCAACTGCGGAACTCACAGTCGATACCTTTAGCCCAGCCTCTTCTGCTTTCTTCCATGAGGTGGAACCCTCTCTAAGAGCCACTGTTACATTAACACCCGATTCATGTAAGTTATTTGCATGGGCGTGACCCTGAGAGCCATATCCAATAATCGTTACATTTAAACTTTTAATAATTTGAATATCTGCATCGTCGTCATAAAAAATCTTCATCTTATTTATCTCCAATTGTTAATTTTTTCTCGCCCTCATGAAGCCCAAGACTTCCTGATCGCACGCACTCTAAAAGATTTGATTTCCCGATAGTTTTAATGGCTATTTCAATGTCACCTGAGGGACCATAGGCAGACATAACCATTACAGATTTACTTTTTTCTAAAATTGCACAATTAAGAGATTTAAGAATTTTTTGAATTTTTGTGGCTAAGTTCAGTTTATTGAATTTTATGAGCATAAACTCATGTTCATGATTGGCACCTGCAGAAAGATCTGCAACCTTTATTACATCTATGATTTTATTAATCTGTTTAGTAATCTGCTCTACATCATTCTCAGAAACATGAGTTGCTACAGTCATGCGAGAATAACTGCCATCAAACACCGGAGCAACATTTAAGCTCTCAATGTTATAGCCGCGTTGATGAAAAAGTCCTACGACTCTTGCAAGCGCTCCTGGCTTATTTTCAATTAAAATCGATACGATACGCTTCATCTTCATGCTTTAGTATTTTTTGAAATCCACATGTCTTCCATGCTGCCATTTGGAGCTACCAGCATTGGATATACATGCTCATTGGGATCAACATATACGTCTACAAACACCAATCGATCCTTGAGAGATAAAGCTTTATCCAAAGCAGGTCTTAGTTGCGCTTGTTTAGTGACTCTAATACCAACATGCCCATAAGATTCAGCCAACTTTACAAAATCTGGAAGTGAGTCTGCATAGGTGCTAGCAGAATGCCTGCCACCATAATTCATATCCTGCCATTGCCGAACCATTCCTAGGGCTTCGTTGTTAATATTAATAATTTTGATGGGGAGGTTGTATTGCAAGCATGTTGAGAGCTCCTGAATGCACATCTGAATGCTGCCCTCGCCAGTTACACAAACCACCTCTTGTCTTGGAAAAGCAAACTTAACACCCATAGCAGCAGGAAGGCCAAAACCCATCGTTCCTAAGCCGCCTGAGTTAATCCATCTTCTTGGTTTATTGAAATGGTAGTACTGGGCGACAAACATCTGATGCTGCCCAACGTCAGATGTTACGTAGGCATTACCATTGGTTGCATGGTATAGCTCCTGGACTACAGTCTGGGGAAGGATTTGCTTGGATTTAGGTTTTTGTTGATACAGATCATGATTCAATCCATGCTTAAGTCGCCAATCAAAGATCTGAGCATTCCATGAATCCAGTGCCTCAGCATCCATTTTGATCTTCGATCTTTTAACCTCTTTAATTAAAGCATCAACAGATTCCTTAACCTGACCGACGATAGGAATATGAGCGTTAATAATCTTCGATATAGATGCAGGGTCCACATCTATATGGATAATTTTTGCATTAGGGGAAAATTTAGATGGGGTGTTCGTAATTCGATCATCAAACCTGGCACCAATTGCCAAAATAACGTCTGCATTATGCATCGCCATGTTTGCTTGATACGTTCCATGCATACCCAGCATACCCATAAAATGCTTATCCTTGGCTGGATATGCCCCTAACCCCATTAGGGTATTGGTAACTGGAATCTTTAAGATTTTATTTAATGCTATCAACTCTTTATGAGCATCTCCTAAAATGACCCCACCACCAGCATAAATAACTGGTCGCTCTGCAGAAAGAAGCATTTTTGATGCTTTTTTAATTTGACCTGGATGTGGAAATACCCTGGGTTGGTATGAACGTAGAGAGACTTTTTTCAATCGCTTATATTCATATAACTTAGACGGATCAGTCTTATCTTTGGGGATATCGATAACAACCGGACCAGGCCTACCGGTGGTTGCTATATAGAAAGCCTCTTGAATTATCTTTGGGATATCCTTTGCCTCTTGTACAACAAAACTATGCTTTACAATGGGTCTGGAGATACCAATCATATCGGTCTCTTGAAATGAGTCAGTGCCAATAAGATGGCTTTGTACTTGACCTGAAATAACTACAAGAGGGATGGAATCCATATAAGCAGTTGCCAGACCAGTGATTGCATTTGTTGCACCTGGACCTGAAGTTACGAGAACCACTCCCGCCTTTCCAGTTGCTCTGGAATAGCCATCTGCAGCATGGGTAGCACCTTGTTCGTGCCTTACTAGAATATGTTCAACTGCTTTTTGTCTAAAAATTGCATCGTAGATATGAAGAGCAGCCCCGCCAGGGTAGCCGAACAGGAATTTTACCCCCTCATCTTTGAGGGCTCGCATTAATAAATCACCACCTGACAGTTTCATGAGTTCTAGCTATTTACCTTGGTATAAGAGAGTTTTATACATCAATTACATTGAAAAACAAGGCTTGGCAATGATTCAATCGCCTAATTACCTTGTGAAATTTTTTGGATGAGTTGCTGCATATCTTTTGGTGGAGATAATTCAATTTCAAAAGCCTCTTCTGACTCCATTCTTGTAAACTCTAATTTAGATGCATGCAACGCCTGTCTTGGAAAATTCTGAACAAAGGAAATAAGATCGCTAGATGTGTCTTTGGCAACCAAATTACGTTGGTTGTATAAACGATCCCCAATAATAGGGAGCTTGTGATGGCTGAGATGAACTCTGATTTGATGAGTTCTTCCCGTCTCAATTTCTACGGCAACATGAGAATATCCAGCGTAGTACTTAATTAATGAGACGTGAGAGATCGACTCTCTGCCATGGTCAGTAACTCGCATTTTGATCCTGTTTCTTGGATCTCTTTCGATATCCTGAAGAATTGAGAAGCTACCTATTACCTGACCAACAACCAATGCCTCATAGCGCTTATAAACTGATCTAGTTTGAAGTTGATCTACAAAAAAATTTCTAAATTTTTCCGTCTTTGCCACAATAAGGACACCTGATGTTTCTTTATCTAACCGATGAACAATCCCACATCTAGGTAAGAGCAGTAGTTCTGGAAAATGAAAAGCCAAGGCATTGGCAAGTGTGCCATTTGGACAACCTGCACCTGGATGCATGACTAGGCCAGCTGGTTTGTTGATAACCAAAAAATGTTCTTCTTCATGCAGGATACTAAGCTCAATATCCTCGCCTTCCCATGACACTCGATTTTCTAGCAAAGGATATAGAGTGAGCTCATCTCCAATAGTGACCTTATCCTTTGGTCTCACATTCTCTCCATTGACTAGCAAATGTCCAAGCTCTATCCACTTTTGAATCTGACTGCGAGAAAAATCTTCAAATAATGTGGTGGCTGCTTGGTCCACCCTTAGGTTATGAAGTTCTACGGTGATGTTTTTAATTATTTCTTTCACATGGAAACTTTGTTGCAATGTTTGTATCTAATGGCAATGAATTAACCCAAATGCATTAACTAGATGTAAAATACACTACCCATGAGACAAATCAAAAGAAATCTTCGAACCTTTTTAGTTTCCATAGCTCTATCAGGAATTTTAATGCTATCTAGCTGTAGTACTGATGCTCCTGTAATAGAAAAACCAGAAAAAGTTTATTATGATTTGGCGCAAAAAAGAATGAAAGCAAATAATTTCTTTGCGGCGATTGAGACACTGGAGATGATTGAATCACGCTATCCATTTGGACGTTACGCTGAGCAGGCTCAGTCTGAATTGATTTATGCTTATTACATGAATGGTGAGGATGCTGGTTCCCATGAAGCAGCTGAGAAATTTATTCGATTAAACCCTCGACATCCAAACATTGACTATGCGTATTTCATGCGTGGGCTCGCAAGTTATACTCTCGATGCTGGAATGTTTGCCAGAGTATTTAAATCTGATCAATCAAGTAGAGATGTCTCTGGAGCTAAACAGGCTTTCAGTGAGTTGTCTGAATTTTTAATTCGATTCCCTCAAAGTCAATATGCGCCCTATGCTGCTCAAAGGTTAATTTTCTTGAGAGCTTTGATTGCAAAGAATGAACTAGCTGTTGCAGATTACTACATGAAAAGAAAGGCGTATGTTGCTGCGCTGAGGAGAGCAAAATATGTAATCGAGAATATTCCAAACACCTCAGAAACTCTTCGTGCAGTTACAATAGCAAGAGATTGCTATAAAGAACTAGGGTATTTTGAGCTAATGGAAGACATGGATGCTGTGTTGGTAAAAAATGATGCTCCTACCTCTCTTACAAAAACAAAGAAGCCTTCTAGAAATTTCTTTTCCAGAAAAGCCCCTGCTCCTTCTTCGAGTTAAATAAACCAACGCGCGCGCAACTTTCGCAAAAGATCACTTCTGTGTTCTGGAGTTATAAATAGATCCATCCTTTAATCTGGCTTGATAAGACTTAAGTTCGCCCTTTATAACTGGAGCAAGAATATATAGTCCTATTAGATTTGGTAAAGCGATAACAAAGATCAATGCATCTGAAAAATCAAGCACTGCGTTCAAGTCAATCATGCAGCCCAATGCAACAAATATACAAAAAAATAATTGAAAGACTGTCTCTTTTTGCTTCGACTCACCCACTATATAAGTCCACCCTTTCAAACCATAGTAGGACCATGAAAGCATCGTAGAAAATGCAAATAAAATAGCGATAAAAGATAGTGGGAAAATGGACCAACCAATAGTGCTGCCAAATGCTTGAGAGGTCAGGGCAATTCCTTGAATCCCAGCTCCAGCCATGCCAGGCTCATAGACAGTAGTTAAAATAACCAGAGCCGTTAATGTGCAAATCACAACGGTATCTATAAAGGGTTCTAACAGCCCGATGAAGCCTTCAGTTACCGGCTCAGAGGTCTGGACAGCAGAATGAGCGATAGCAGCTGAACCGATTCCAGCTTCATTAGAGAAAGCTGCGCGCTGGAAGCCTAGAATCATTACACCAATCATGCCCCCACTGATTGCGTTAGGATCAAAAGCCTCAGTCAATATTGCAGACAGAGCCCAAGGAATCTTCTCTGCATTGAGTAAAATTACAACCAAAGCTCCAATAACATACGCCAGCGTCATAAATGGAACCAATTTAGATGTCACTTTTGCAATGCCTTTAATTCCACCAATAATGACAAATGCAACTAAGAAAGCCAGCAAACCCCCGAACAGCCACCCCTTATCAACAAAAAAGCTAGTATCCCCGCCTGTAATAAAAACAAACTGCTGAAACGCTTGATTTGACTGGAACATATTTCCAATGCCCAAGCAGCCAATAACAATTGAAGCCGCATAAAAATAGCCCATAGGTTTCCCGATCCAGCCAAGATTTTTTTCTGCAAGCCCTTTTTCAAGGTAGTACATTGGGCCACCAGAGATACTTCCATCTGGATTCACCTGCCTGTACATAACACCTGCGACACACTCTGCAAACTTTGTAGACATGCCTAAAAAACCGGCAATGATCAACCAGAAGGTTGCACCCGGTCCACCGATAGAGATAACAATTGCTACTCCCGCAATATTACCTATGCCAACAGTTCCTGATACTGCTGTAGCCAAGGCTTGGAAATGAGTCAGCTCTCCTTCGGCATCAGGCTTAGAATAGTCACCTCTCAATAAATGATATGCGTGCCTAAAGCCTCTGAGATTCAAAAAATTGAAATAGAAAGTAAAGAAGACAGATGCACCGATGAGCCATAAGACTATCCAAGGTACTTGATTACCAAACACATTAATTTTATAAAAAATAAAACTAGAGATAGCATTGGTGATTGGCTGCATTGCAGCATTAATCGTTTCATCAATTCCAGCTGCACCAATACTATTGCTAAACAACAAAATTCCTAAGAGTACAAAAACTGCGAATCGCTTCGAAAAATTGAGAAAGGGAATATAATATTTATAGTTATAGGGCATTTTTAAATGATCATTGGAATTTTAAATACAGACACTATTAAAGCAGAGTTTGCTTCAAAGTATGGGCAATATCCAATAATGTTTGCCAGTGCCTTTCACCAAATAGACCCAGAAATTATATTTAAAACTTATGAAGTGCAATCTGGAGAATATCCAGAAGACATAGAAGAATGTGATGGATATTTAATTACGGGAAGCAAAGTAAGCACTTATGATGATTTGATGTGGGTCAGGGACCTAGAAATTTTTATTCATGCTCTTTATCAGAAGAAGAAGAAGTTGATTGGCATATGTTTTGGACATCAAATAATTGCATCCACGCTCGGGGGAATTGTTGCAAAAGCAGCAAAAGGTTGGCACGTTGGAGTTAATGAGATGACCTACGTGGATTCAGCAATAACTTTGGGTGATAAAAATAAGTCCATTAGACTCATTTACAATCATCAAGATCAAGTGCAAAAATTACCAGAAAATGCTGAGCTACTTGGTAGCACAAAGAATTGTCCAATAGCCATGTTTTCAATAGGGAATTGCATTCTATCTATCCAGGGGCATATTGAATTTGATAGGGCATATGCGAAAGACTTAATGGTGATGAGGCAAGAGATCCTTGGGAAGGAAAAGTTTCAAGCTGGGTGTAAATCTTTAGAGCAACCCACAGAAGAGGCTCAAATCATTCAAGATATTCTGAAGTTTCTGTCCTAAAACTAGAAGGGCTGATCACCATCAATGGCAACCCTCTCCAGGACACGATGTGCTGGAAAATAATCATTAATTGGTTTGTGTTGAGTGCTTCTATTATCCCAAATTGCAATGGAGTTTGGCTGCCACTGAAACCTGCAGGTGTATTCTGGGGTAACCACATGCTCATATAAAAATTTTAGAATTGCATCGCTCTCTTTGGACGGCATTCCTACTATTTTTGTTGTGAATAATGCGTTTACAAAAACCACTTTTTCGCCACTCTCAGGATGCACGCGAATCACAGGATGCTGAATAGGCGGATAATCTTGGACGGCTTGTGCAAGTCTTTCACTCCCACCAGGCTCAGCTAGGCTCTCCTTAAAACCATGACTAAAGTCATGCTCGGCCTCAAGAGCAGATAAAAATTCCTGCATACTGTTTGAAAGGCCCTTGTATGCTGCAGTCATGCTTGACCAAAGAGTATCACCACCTTGGGGTGGACAAATTTTCGATCTCAAGACAGATCCCAATGGCGGGTGTTTTCGGAAAGTCATATCTGAGTGCCAGACTTCAATTTTCGAAGGTTTATCAGCAGTGCTCTCAAGAATTGTAATTTCAGGGAACCCATCAACTGTTTCATAAGCAGGATGCGTTTGAACGGGGCCGAAGGATTCTGCTAAAGCCTTGTGCTGAGCTGGACTGATGTCTTGATCTCGGAAAAAGATTACCTGATGCTTAACCAGCAAGCGTCTAATTTCTAAATAGACATCATCCGAAAGATCTTGACACAAACTTACTCCGTGCAGTTCTGCACCTAAGGCACCACCAACTGATCTGATCTCAAACATTCCATTCCTCAAAAAACATATCTCTCAGATTATTACTAAAATCAATATCACGCAACACAGTAATGAATAATATGATTGTGAGAGCAATCAGAGGGTTGTCTTATAGCTTCTTTGAATCGTTGTAAGAATAAACTTTTGATTTTTTAAATTGATCAGTTTTTTCAAGCGTAATTTTGTAACCCTCAACATGGGAAAGTTCCTTGATGCCATCTATGTGCATCTTTCTTTGCTTGAATTCTGGCAAGGCAGAGATTTTCTTTTTTGCTGATTGGGCTGATGTTGCACCAATAAAATGATTAATGTGAGACTCATAGATTCCTTCCCCAAGATCATCATCATAAAAACCCAAATGCACCATAAATAATTTCATATTCAAATCCAGAAATAAATTAAAGAATTGATTATAGCTTTTTGGAGATAGCGTAGCAGGCAGGAATATAAAATAATGCAATAATAGCTGAACCTATGACTCCTCCAGCCATTGCCCAAGCAAGGGGTTGGAAGAATATGCTAGTTAAAAGCAGCGGCAGAAAGCCGCCAACGGTTGTTGCGGAGGTGGTAATAACATGCCGAGTGGATCGAATGACTACTTCAACCAAGGTCTTTTTGGTCAAAGGCTCTTGTGCATTGGCTTCCTTGATGTGGGATAAAACAACAATGGAGTCATTGATAGACAGTCCACAAAGACCAATGGCTCCTACCAGCCCAATGAATCCAAAATTTGCTTGACCGAGCGTCATGCCCACAAAAGCCAAGCCCGTACAAAGACCCGCAACGCTCAAGATAAGCGTGGCTTGTCTGAAAGAATTCAAAGCTGCAACCAAAGCAATCATGATGAGGACTAAAAATAAGAACGCTGAAGAGAAGATGTTTGATTGTGACTGTCCTCTAGCATCAGCCTGGCCCCCAACACTCAAGGTATATCCTGGCGGAAGAGCATCCGCAAATGTACTCACTTTATCTTTGAGAAATATTTCTGACTCCGATGGCAGCAAGCCTGGCCAAATCCAAGCCTTGACTGTGTTCTGCCTTTTTCCAGCATCTCTGGAAATAAAATTGACTTGGCTGTTAATCTGAAACTCTCCAAAGCTTGAAGCGTAATCAATCCCATCTTGGGAAGGAAAAGATAAGAATTTCGTTGAATCAACCAGCCCGTTTGGTATAGAAGCGCGCAGTCTGATAGGAAGCTCTTTATTTCCATCTAGCATGGTTCCAATCACAGCTCCTTGACTGGCAATCGCAAGCTCATTGATAAGAAAATTTCCAGATAAATTGCTGAGTGCTAAATTAGAACCATTGAATTGAAATTGTAAATTTGTTGCTGCTCTTGAGAGCTCACTTTCTGTTAGAAAAATATCAGGAGCCTGTTTTAAGACAACCTCGAGCCTCTCTCCTAAAACTTTTAGAATCTGAAGATCAGGACCTTTTATTCTGAACTCGACAGCAGAAGATACGGGAGGCCCGCTGTTAAATTTATCAATGACAATTTTTAATTCCGGATACTGGGAAGTCATCTCCTTGGCCAAGTCGGGCAAAACACGCATCATCTCCTTATAAGAAGTAGCAATGAAAACACCTTGCGCAAGGTTATTGGAGCCCAAACCCGAATCACCACCTATAACGTTATACAGAATTCTTGGGAGTCGTCTCCCAATAAACCACATATCGTCTTTCACAATGCCAGTTGCTAAAACTGACTCTCTGATCTCTAAAGCTGCTTCTTGTGATTTTAAAGTGGATGAATTTTGGGGCAGCTCAATGAGCACCTGGAACATGTTTCTGTCTAGCTCAGGAAAGAAATCTTGCTTTAAAAAAGGGAACATCAAAAAACCAATTAATGGCAGTGATAAGGCAATCATGATTGCACGTCTTGGTTTTGCGTAGGACCAAGTTAAGGTCTCTCTAAACCAGAGTAGAAGTTTTTGATTGGAGTAACCTGTGCCTGAAAAAAAATCACCTTGCAGGTAGGGGGATTTCTCCA
>ENA-OSJC01003905-OSJC01003905.1-marine-metagenome-genome-assembly--contig:-NODE-3905-length-10454-cov-4.238026_pt1 | contig 10454 bp, 10 predicted proteins | sample MGYA00237885_ERZ534234 | MGnify/ENA primary metagenome ERZ534234 (study PRJEB26413, sample SAMN06343907) | marine metagenome | isolation source: coastal waters | place: Atlantic Ocean: West Antarctic... | reverse complement strand
CGATCCTGGAACTAGCCATGCTGTTACATTAGAAGCTTTTTTTCTTCCTTCAACACTTTTTGCAAATTCAAAAATTGCACTACCGTTACCTACTCGTATATTGTTAGGAGCAGATAAGTTTATTACAGAATACTGGTATCTTTTGATTCTAATTATCGGATTCATAATCGGATTGACTAAAGTAATTCTTCGAAGTAAAAAAGGTAGTTATCTATGGCATAAAACAAAAATTAACCTTTCTATTATTGGACCAATTTCTTTAAAAATGTCTATTTCAAGGTTTATCCACGTTCTAGAAACATTAGACAGGACAGGTGTACCAATTTTAGAATCTCTAAAAATTGCAGGTAGAACTACAGGGAATACTTACATAGAACAAAACCTGATTAAAGTTCATAAAGATGTTCGGATGGGGAAAAAGCTAGCTTTTTCTCTTACGAAGTTTACAACTGGTATCTTTCCAAGTCAGACACTGAAAATGATTCAAGTAGGAGAAAGTGCAGGTGCCTTAGGTGAAATGTTAAGCGAGATTGGTGAGATGATGGATGGAGAGGTAAAAGATCATGTCTTGAAGTTAACTGCGACCTTGGAACCGTTAATCTCTGTATTTATGGGTTGTATGATTTTAACATTAGCTCTGTCTATTTTTCTTCCTATCTGGGATATGTATGAAGCGATGTCCGCTTCTTAAATAAGAATTCTGATACTCTTTTTGTATCATTTCAGTACACTTGTCACTTTCTGATACCTTTTTTTATCTTCTTATTTTTATTTTCTTTCAGGAGGTGAAACTATAAAAAATAGATTATTTTTAAACTAATTCTTATTAATGGCACGCTATTTGCTTGAGTAGTTGTATATAACATTCTAAAAATGAGGAGTTAACAATGAGAAACAATAACAAAGGTTTTACTTTAATAGAATTGATCATAGTAACGGTCATATTAGGAATTTTAGCTGCAGTAGCAGTCCCACGTTATATGGGAACGGTAAACAGAGCAGAGATGGCTGCTGAAAATGCTGTTTTAGAAGCTTTAGAAGCAAATGTAGAAGCATATGCAACAGAACATTTTATAGATCATGGACGTAAGAAATATCCAGTTAATCCATTTGATGGAGCTAGCGTTGATGGTTACGATCCATTAATTAACAATGCCTCTAATTCTGGTGAATGGGCCTTCAAATTATTCTCGAATGGTTATGCCGGTAGAATAACTCACATGCGCAATGATAATTCCGTATGGAAGTGGTCTTTCAGCAGTGATGACTTATCTGTTACTCAAGGTGATGATAGAGGTGGTTTTGGAGAACGTCTTCTTTGGAAAGCTGGAAATGATGATGTTGATTCGGGTACAAATGATGATGATTTTTAAATTCTAGGAATAGTTCTACAATATATAGGCTCTAATGCTTGGATGTGTTAGAGCCTTTTTTTATGCCCAGTACGATTACGCTGGGTTTTTTGGTATCTATCGTAATGTTACATTTTTTGTATCGTAATGTTACATTTGACTAAAAATGATACATCTTGAACCCGACTAACAAAACGGAGGGAATAGGTTTTATAGAGGAGGATTTAATTATTTTCAAAATTATTTTCATTTTTTATACCCTTTGGCATGATAGTTGTATTATAGAGGTGTTGGAATAAATTGAATCAAAAGGATATACAATGAAACTATTTAAAAGAATAAAAAGCAAGAAAGGTCAGTCTCTCGCAGAATTTGCAGTGACAACGGCAATGATGGCTACTTTGGCAACGACTGCTGCACCAAAATTTTCTGGAGTTGGAGAAGGAGCTAAAGAAAAGAAGACCATGAACTCTATCGATAAGGTTTTAAAAGCTGCAAATAATTTTTACAATGAAAAAGTAACGACAGAAGGTCGTGGACGTTTTCCAGGTCAATTAAAGTATAATGAATCTGTTCCTGATGGTGGCGGTTATGTTAATGAGAGCGATTGTTTGGTAGGTCTTGGTCTATTCGAAACATATGAAAGTTCAGAAGCATCCAACTGGGGATCTGTTTTTGGTACTCAGACAGGGCAAGCAATTGTACCTACAGGTAGTAATGTCAATACATCGGAAGATCCAGACAGTGATGGTTCTTTTACTGAGTCTGTTGGTGCCGAAGAGTTTTTGAATGAGTTTGGTGGTAATGCAATTAAGAGTCCTTTTCAGGATGGGCATTATATCTACTCTGTTATAGCAGGTGGTGGTTCTGGAGAGGATTCTTATTCCCCAGTAATTTTTATCGCTGACTTAGAATTTCCAAAGAACTTTAACAAAAAACTACAACCGTAAACAAAGTTTATAAATACGATTAACAAGGAGTTAACAATGAGAAATAACAACAAAGGTTTTACATTAATAGAATTGATCATGGTTACGATCATACTAGGAATTTTAGCTGCAGTAGCAGTTCCACGTTATATGGGCACAGTAAACAGAGCAGAAGCAGCAGCAGAAGACGCTGTATTATCTGCATTGAGAGCGAATGCGGAATCATATGCAACAGAACATTTTATGGATCATGGACGTAAGAAATATCCAACTAATCCATTTGATGGATCTGACGTTGATGGTTATAATTCAGAAAGAAATAATGCCTCTAATTCTGGTGAATGGACCTTCAAATTACATTCGAATGGTTATTCTGGTAAAATAACCCACATGCGCAATGATAACTCGGTTTGGAAATGGTCTTACACATATGAAGACAAATCTCGTGCTCAAGGTGATGATAGAGGATCTTTTGGATCACGTGAAAGCCAATCCGACGAAGATGGCAACAACGATTAATACTTATTTGAATAAGCTCTAATACCAAAAAGTATTAGAGCTTATGATAATTAGCTAGAAGAAATAAAGCAAATGAACACAAATATTAAAAAAAGAAGGAATCAAGGATTTACAATAGCAGAGCTGGTGGTATCGATCGCTATTATGGGTACTATGATGAGCCTTGTATTGCCTTCTTTTGACAGTATAACCCTAAATATGCAGGCGAGTCAAAATAAAACAAATATGGATATGATTCGTCAGGTCTTTTTCGGTTATTTTTATAATACTCATATGAAGGGTGTCGCTCATTTACCACCATCGCCTGAAAATGATGAAGGGCTGATGGATGAAGACTGGTCTTCTTCACCTATTTATTCCAGTCTTTCCACGGAAACACCTAACCAATTATTTTCAGCAGGTAAGATCCCAACTAATGCGAATGGACATCCTTTTGCTTATGAAACATGGGTTGATACTGCATATATTGATTCAGAAGGGATGAAAATTGATTATTATGTTCGTATTACAGATGTTGATGAGGACAGCCCATCATTTGAATTGTCTTTTACTTCCGCAATATAACGCAATAACATTAGCTATGCCATAAGGGCATTGACCATGAAAAAGAAAATTTTATATAAAAGTAAACCCAGCTATTCAGCTGGGTTTACTTTTATTGAGATAATAGTCCTAATCCTAGTCCTTGGAATTCTTTCTGCGGTAGCATTGACAAGAGCGAATGATGATACCAGTAGAATAGCTACGAGCATTGCTCTTCAACAGGTTGCGGCTGATATTGATTATTCTAAATCTTTATCTTTTTCAACAAACGATACAATTACAATGACTTTTGATCTTGAAGAAAACGTTTATAGTGTATATTCAGGAAGAAATAATGCGAGGTCTATTATTACTAATTTTCCAAATTTTGATGACAATAAAGCTTCTTTCCCCAAATTAGGAATTAGCAAAGTAAATCTTAAAAATACAACCTTTTATAGTGAGTTTGCATCCAGTGAACTGCAATTTCTTCCAGGTGGTATTCCGTACATAGGTGGTAGTATCACGGTTAATAATAAAACGCTTACAATTTCAAATGAAACTGGAAAATGGACAATAGACTAACTCAAAAAGGATTCACTCTGATTGAAGTATTAGTAATGACTATTTTATTAGCCTTAGCTTTTTTAGTCTTTTTAGGAGCATTGAATTTTGGAAAAAGTATGCAAGATCGTTCGAACCTAAGAAGCATTCAATCTTTTCTTATGCATGATCTTGAAGAACAAATTAAATCTAGAAGATATGATGAATCTACATCTTCTCCTTGGTCCTCTGATTTGGGTTTGGATACCAATCCGAGTCATTACCTATCCTTGGATGGGGATGATTACGGAAGTGTCTCGGGTGCGGACTTAGCCCGAACTGGTGATTTTACGATAGAAATATCATTTAAAACGAACCAAAGAGTTAATAAATGGCAAGGAGTTATTGGAAAAGGGAATGGGCAAAATCGAAATTATGGTTTATGGATAAGGGCAGATGGGAACGCCCTTTTTCAAGTTTATGGAAGTGCAAATGTGAACGTATACCCTAATTACATTTTCAATTTAAATACATGGTATCATTACGTTGGAGTTCGAGAAGGAAGTATTCATAAATTATATATTAATGGTCAATTGATAGACTCGGAAAACTATGGAGACGGAGATCCCGTAACTACAAATGATCCTCTGAAGATCGGATCAGTTGGTAGTCATTATTTTAAAGGAGATGTCAAAGAGGCTCGTTTCTGGTCCGTTGCTAGAACTCAGTCTCAAATTCAGAATAGTATGGAGGATAGAATCGACCCAAACTCAGCTGGTCTGATTGGTTACTGGCCATTAAATGAAGGAACGGGATCTACTATAAATGATTTAAGTGTAAGTGGTTATAATGGGAGTCTCTACGGTGGTTCATGGGGTGTTATGACTAGTGGTGAATCCTTATTGTCTGACTTTGATGATGTCGATGATTTTGATGGCTATACAATAACTGAATATGAAAAGCATAAGGCCTATGGCGCAAATGTTCAGGTCGATTACGTTAATCAATCCACAAAATTTCGTGTTATCTCTTCTTCACCCACAAATTATAAACGCGTTGTTGTACAGATTTCACATACTTCTCTTTCAGGGTTATCAGATACCTTAATCATTGGAAAAGGATTATGACGAAAATAATTAACAGAGGTTTTACTTTTATAGAAGTAGTTATTTCATTAGCTATTGTTGGTGTTATAAGCGCGTTGTCTATTTCAATGCTTCTTCAAGGAAGTGATATATTTATGGATGCTAAAAATGATAGTCGTTTATTAAATGAGTCAAGATCCGCAGTCTGGCGAATTTCACGTGAGTTACATAATCTTTCAAGCAATCATCTTTTAGAGCTTTCTAATGATACTAGACTTTATATCGAAGATGCAAATTCGAATCAAATTGATTTTAAAATAACAGGTAAGATGTTAGATGTTAATCGATTAGGCCAAGAAAACCCTTTAGCCGAGTTTTTAGATGATAGCTATGAAAATATATTTAAATATATATCAACTGAAAATGACACGTTTAATGCATCGGAAAACCTGAACTCTGATGCAGCAAGTACAGTGAATTTATTAAAAATGGATTTTAGGTTTTTTAAGGATGATGCTATTTTAGATATAGAAACTCATGTTTACCCTTATAACTTTCGATTTGGGAAAAAAATGAGTTATCATGAATAGACAGCTATTAAATAAATTGAAAAATGAGTCAGGTATGGCGCTAACAGCCTCGACTATGTTTATTTTTATTATTTTAAGTATCATGGCTTTTTATTTAGCAAGATTTGCAATTCTTGATAGTGCTAGTGCATCAAATTACATTCAGAACATTCGTGCACGAAACTTAGTTCAGACGGGACTCCAGATTGGATTTGAAACTATAGAAAACTCATATTTATCGTTTGAGTCACCCATTTCTGGAAAATTAAATAATGGTAATTTTTCTGTTTCAATTGATGAGACGAATGATGAGAAATCAAATATATTAAATTACTCCCATTATGGAATGTTAGTTAGTACATCAGAAGTAGGTGGTGTAAGCAGAGCGGCTAGAGTTATTGTGAGTTCATATCCTGATGCTTTTAATCTTCAATTTTATGATGGAAATGCTTATTCAGATCAAATAGATTTTCCATTATGGAGCAATACTTATTTCCAATCTAGAATTGATACAATAACCCACAGTCATGCTCAGGCTACTAATCAGGAAGTAATTGGTCCATCAACGACCCTCAACTTTGACAACCTCTCGAATGGACATATTATTCCGACCGGCTATGGTGGTTTTGATTGGTATAGTTCATCTCCCAATAATAATAATAGTAACTCAAATCCTGATTTAACATCTTATGGCTATGGTAATTCCTACAGCGGTAGTATGACATGCATACCATGGTTCGGTCGAAAAGAGAATTACATTGAAAGGCAGAATGGATATTTTATTTTTGATAATGCATATTTTGGAGAGCAGTGGGGCCATATGGATAATATCACTTTATATGGTTATAAAGACGGAATTTTAGTAGGTGATTTTAACTTTTCAGTACAAAAAAGAAGTCCCAATTATAAGTTTATCCAACCGAATTTCGGTGTTATTGATAAGTTAAAAATTACCTCAGGCTCTAATTCTGGTTGGTGGAGAATGGATGATTTTACTTATCGAACTGTATCAATAGGTGAAGCACCTTCAACGACTTTAACAATAGCAAATGACCTTAATTTAAATGCTCAATATCCTAATGGTCTTTATCAAAATGGAGATATTGTAATTAACGGTTGTACTATATCGGGTACAGGTCGAATATTCACAAATGGTACAATCACGTTAACAGATTGCATCATTGGTGGCGGAATTGAATTGGGAAGTGGAGAGAGTTTTACTATAACCGGATCAACATTAGGCGTAGATCCAGCATTGTTGTCCTCTTCAATAGTTTTATACAGTAATGGCGGTTTGATAATAGATAATAGTACGGTTAATGGGTTAGTCTTTAGCCTAGGTAGCCAAACAAGGTCAAGCTCCTCTTTATTCAATGGTGCTTTTTATACAACTTCGGAAATACCAGAAATAATTAACTCACAACTAAAGGGTTCGTTTGTCTCTCAAAACAGTGTTTCCGATAATGCGAATTCCAGTACTTTTACTAAGGGTGATTTACCTCCTACTTATGGCAAAAATTTTGGATTTAGAAATATGGTCATCCCAGGATCTTATTTAGAATATTAGTGAACAGGATAATTTAAAATGAAATTTAAAATCAATATTATTGTAATTAGCTTTTCTTTACTGACTATGCTTTTTAGTCAATCAAGCAATGAGCAATCTACAAGCCTAGTTAGCGAATATCGTTATATTATTGAAGGATCACAAAGTATTGAAGATGCGAGAGAGAGCTGTATTTCTAAAGCAGTACAAGAGATTCCAAATACCCAGCCAATGTTACCCCCTGGTTCATTAGCTATTGATTGTATAATGGAAAATAAAGAATCTTTAAATATTTTAGAAGAATTAAGCACAGAAAATTATATTTATATAAAATTAGAGGTTGTTATCCCAACGGAATTACTTTTTTCAAGCTGTGTTAGTTTCAACAATGGAACCATCGATTAGATTTAGTAGTTATAATTAATTTTATTTTGTATAATTAACTATTATGTATGAATTAACTATAATCTTAGTGGTAATAGGAGTGGTGACTCTTCTTTTTTCTGTTTTATTGATTCTTTTTCCAGATCTTGTTCTGAAAACTGATGAGAGAGTCAGCGAATTGTACTTAATGGACTCCTATGTAATTAAGCATAGGGTAACGGTTGGGGTTTTCTCTTTTTTTGCATCTTGTTTAATGCTTCATACTTATTTTACAGAGAATATAGGGTTATATTCTCTTTCAATCGGTATTATAGCCTTTGTGTACTCGATAACATTACTGTTCTTTCCTTCAGGTCTTTTAAAAATTGAAAGGCATGCAAATAAAATATACATGACGGATGATTTTTTTTATAAAAATAAAAATATAGTTGGCGCATTTTTAGGGTTGTTATCTTTTTATATGATTTTTACATTTATTACTTTAATTTAAAACTTAAATAATAAGAAAGTCACGAAGGAAGGTACTTGATTAGTCTAAGAATAAAACACTCCATCACAAGCCTCTTTTTTTAATTAATATGATAGAACTATTTAAAACTATTGGTTTAGATTCAGATCCTTTTACTACTTCTCCAAATGTAGAAAAATTCTTCCCAGCAACTCAACACCGTCAGTGCCTTGAAGGGTTAGAACTTTCCATTCGGATGAGGAGGGGACTGTCCGTTATCCGAGGTGGAATTGGCGTTGGAAAAACCACTGTTAGCCGCAAGCTAATCGAAATTTTCAAGGAAGAGTCCAATACCTATAATTTTCATTTGATTCTTGATCCAAAATTTGACTCAGAGTTAATTTTTCTAAAACATGTAATTGATTTATTTGGTATAAAACAAAAAGGTGATGATGTTCAGGGCTGTCGGAATATTATTGAAAATTATTTATTAAAAACTGGTATTGATGAGAAAAAAGTAACTGTTTTAATCGTTGATGAAGGACAAAATTTACCAGCGGAAATGATAGATGTTTTTAGAACTCTTTTAAACTTTGAAACAGATGAATATAAGCTTTTGCAGCTAATTATTTTTGGTCAACCCGAGATGACAAAGCTTTTAAAAGAATATCCTAATTTTGTAGATAGAATTTCATTTAATTTTGAGTTAGGTCCTGTTTCACTCGAGGATACTAGAGGATTAATTGATTATAGAGTAGAAAATTCAGGCGGAGAAAAAGGCGCATGGTTTAGTGATGAATCTATAAAAATGATTCATGATGTTACGGATGGATACCCTAGGAAAATTACCCAAATTTGTCACCAGTTGTTGTTAACAATGATTGGAGATGAAAGAGATGCGATTGATGCTGATTTGGTTAAAAGAGTGACCTCTGGGCAGACTCCTGATGCAGAGAATTTGAAAAAAATATCAAAAGGTAGTAACTATGATGATATTGCAGTTAATAAACTCCTTGCTGTTTTACGAAAAAAAGATAAAAAAGATCCTCTTGAGCCGGTTTCAGTAGCTGCTAAACAAGAAAATGAAGAAGTTTTAGAAGTAGAAGAAATCCAACCACAGAATCCTGTTGTTGTAGAAAAAATAAAAAAAATTGAAGAAGAAACTGTACCAGATTTACCGACTCTAAACTCTCCAAATAAAGAGTTAGGTCTTGATGATGAATGGATAGGTGATGCAGCAGAAGTAGAAGTAGAACCCGCCACAAACCTATCTCAAGAAAAGTCCACATTACGTGAAAGTGACTTAGAAGAGGAGATGGAAGAAGACTCCTTACCGGTATATCAACAAAAAAGTATAGTTGTTCCTCAGGATCCGTTAACTGACCCTGGGACATTTGATCAAGGTCTTGAATCTTTAAATACTCTTTTTGATCCTGCATCAATTGGTATCAACATCGATGGCAATCATCTTTCTTCTGTAATGATAAATAATACAAAAGGTGTCAAAACCTTGATTTCCTATGAGTATAAGTTAGATGAGCTAACAAATGAAGATTTTTTTAGTGATCTGGATTCTTTTAGTGTGAAGTTTAAAAGAAGTCTAACTCGCTTAAATGAAAAATTTTTCCCAATAAAAGAGCTCCACGGAAGATCTACTCATACATTGAGAAATAAGTCAAATATTTATATAACTCAGAATCATGAAAGAGTTATGGTTCGCTTTGTTGATTTATCAGGGGATGCAAAAAAAGATAAAAAAGAGATTGTTAAATATACTTTGGGTAAAAAACTATCTTTTCCTATCGACAATGCAATCCTAAATATTAAGTCTGGGAAAGAAGATAGAATATCGGTTGGTGTTGCAGATAAAAGTAGTTTGGAGAAGATTACAGGTTTGCTAGTTGGTGATGGAGTTGATATTCGAGATTGGATGCCTACCGCACAATCAATTTTCAATGCATATATTTGGAACTATCAAGATATAAATATTAAGGGCCAGAATAATATACTATTTAATATAGGTTTCAAAGAAAGCACTATTGTTGCATGCGAAGGTGATAAAATACGTTCTGTTAATACGCTTTACTTTGGTTATAAAAATTTATTAGATGTATTGGTAGAAAATAAAATTACAACGGAACCAGAAAAGATTGAATTTCTGAATGTTCCTTCTACTTTTTTAACAAATCAAGGAATTACAAGTAAGCCAAATAAATTAGATAATACTTTAAGGCCTACCTTTGATTTATGGAGTCAGGAGATTGAACGCGTAATCAATCGAACTAGGCGCGTAATCAATATTTCTGAGAGCTCCAAAATTTTAGTTTCTGGATTGGCTGGAAAAATTCAAAATATTGATCTTTTTATCGAAGGTGCTACTCAAGTCAAAAGTGGTATTCTGAATCCAGTCCGGAATTTGACATTTTCACCATTTGATAGTGAACGTAACGCAATACCTTTTCATCCTACTTTGCTTACATCTGCAATTGGAGCAGCCTTGAGTATTCCGAATGGAATTAGCGTTTTGCCAAAAGAGTTGGTTAAAGGGAATTATTTC
>ENA-OSJC01003904-OSJC01003904.1-marine-metagenome-genome-assembly--contig:-NODE-3904-length-10456-cov-3.639946_pt1 | contig 10456 bp, 13 predicted proteins | sample MGYA00237885_ERZ534234 | MGnify/ENA primary metagenome ERZ534234 (study PRJEB26413, sample SAMN06343907) | marine metagenome | isolation source: coastal waters | place: Atlantic Ocean: West Antarctic... | reverse complement strand
CAAGGTTAGTATCATTAGGCCAATCTGCAGCAGCTAGTGCATCAGAAAGTAAATTTGAAATAAGGGTACCAAAAATAGGTATATTTAATTCAAGCATTAAATGCTCATGACTAACTAGTATCCAATTACTATCTTCTTGTATAGACACTACTTCTCCTTCGTATTCACCAGAGGCAGCGCCACTTTCAAACGACCAGTTAAAGTTATAGAACTCTCCAATTTGAATTACTGTAGGAATAAAGTCAGCGTGAAAAGCAGTAAACCTACCATAGTCAAGAATATTTAAAATTTCTCCATGTATATCTAACCATGTAAATCCTAAAGATGCTATTTCATTGTCTGTAACAGCTATGTTATCTAAAGTAATATCTGTAGTAGGAGCTTCAGGAATCGCTGTTGTTATATCTGATGTTGCACTACTTTTAATAGTAGAATAATTTTCATTTGTGTTTTTTGGAAAGTGATGATGCCTAACTTTAGCCATACTACCATCTTCATTCTTATATGCTGGCGCATTAAATGCGGGAGTATCAGGGTATGTTTCATTACTGTTTTCCCAATAGTTCATATCATTAGAACCATCGGAAGCACTGTAAGAGTTAAAATGAAAATTCTTTGTATCTCCTAATCCAGAAATTCCTGCAGAGTTAGAGTAAGAAGATGAATCTGCGTCTAGAGTATCTAGCTCATCTAGTATAGCCTTACGACCTGGTATGTGATAGGCATACGACATACTACCGTCGTTAAGTATAAATGCAATATAAAATGAATACACTTCTCCCCTCATATAGCCTCGCATTTTATATGCGTTCCAAGGATCTCTATATCCATTGCCTTTATTTGACTCTATTGGTTCTATCTCTATAAATCCATTTTCTATATTATCTGTTATAAGAGAAAAAGGATCAAAGTTTTCTAGTTCTTTTACTTTAGGAGTAAGTTTAATCGTACTTGCAAACTGTTGGAAACCCACATCTTTAGTGCCTGTAAGATTACCAAGATATAATACATCATCTAATTGCGTTATAGTTTTAGCAGTAGAATACGAAACGTCATTAATTATAACATCTTCTACAGATGTGTTAATATAACCTTCCGTACCAGAAAAAACTATAGGTATAATACCAGTACTGTAGTTAGTGCTGTCGCCAGTAAACTGCTCGAATATTGAGCTAGTTTCAATATCATGCAGTTGAAATGCAAATTTTTGATCCCCAATGCTCTGTATAACTGTAGGTCTTAAATACTCGTAATCTATATTTATATTATTAACATGCCATAAAATAGATTTACCTGATTGACTACCAGCTTTTGCTCCATCATATCGTTCTATAGGCTGAACACTTTCTACGTCTTCTACAATAGAAACAGGATTGTCTACTATCATATAGTTTGTAGCAGTTAGATCTTTATCTACATATGCTAAGGCTAGTGAGTAAGTACCAGTTACTAGTCCGCCTCCAGACTTAACATTCTGCATGTCTACGTTAGGCACAGGTCCTGTGTGTGTAAATAAATTTAACCTATCTACATAGTTTTTATTTATAGAGTTTGAAAAATCTACCTCATATATATATCTATATTTTTCATCAGGGATGTGGCCAGTTCTAGCTTGTCGTGATACATTTAAAGATCTAGGAGGATTAAAATTATCTGTCCAGTATACGAATAGATCACCTTCAGCGCTAATTTTATATGTACCAGTTATAGGGTATGAAGCATTAAACTTTAAATCTGTATCCGGAACTACACCTGCTAAATTAAGATTCGTAGAAAATTGATCCCACACCTCCATGTTTAAAAGCGTTGAGTAGCTACCGTCAGCTCGTATAATACCAATTTCAGATCTACCATATTGTGAACTTTGTTCAGTACTAGAACTAACAGCACCAGAAACATCAGTTGATGTGTTGCTCCAAGAATACCTATTAACAGAAAATAAAACAACTTCGTCGTTTGTAGTTTCAATAGCACCAATAACTTTGTATCCTGGAACCAGACCTACAAGTGGCCCTGCAGAAGTCCCTCTCTCGTTACTTATAGCTCCATCTACTCTATTAACAATAGCGTTTCTAGCGTATCTCCAAGTTCCCTCTGGCTGGTCTGCCGGGTGCATATCTCTGTGTAATCCTTTTATAAATCTGCCCATTATCCTCTATATAACGTTTCTCGTTCATTTAAATCTTCAAAAAATGTTGCATGCCTATTTAAATTAGGAACAAGCCTAACCCATTGATTCATAAACGATTCGTATTTATCTATGTCAGGGAATGTTGCAGAATTTCTAGCTTGTGTGCAATAAAATCTCCACTTCTGATCAGCAAACTCGTAGCCAATTTTATTGTCAGGCTTGTCAAATCCTCCTAATAATAATTGTTTATATATGTACCAAAACATTGCTTCTTTAAAACTAATGTCATCTGGCACCATAGGGTAACAATCATCATCAGTTGGGAATGCCATGTAACTTAAACATATCTTACCTGCAGCAAAAGAAGTTTTAATGTAATCAGAATCTACAATATAAGACGCTTCGCTCTGCGCAAACTCATTAACACATTCGTCACAGTGCATGCTCTTATGGAATGTACCTGCTCCATATTTTAAAGGACAAAGACTTGCTCCGCCTCCAAAATATATATTCTCAAGTACTAGCATTCTACTTTGCAGTTCTCTGAGTTCGAGTACATTAGATTTATATCTTGTATCAAATTTATCTAAATCAGCAGTAACTAAAGTAGAAGAAGTTAACTTATCTACATCTGAGTTATACTCTCGTATATCATCTCTAAGGCCTTTTATTTGAGCAACTAAAACATCTAGTTCTGTGCTGCTTGAAGGACTAACAGACTCATTTACTGCTACTTGATTAATGTAATACAGATCTCCAGGCATTAAAGCCTTATTATCTTTAACAACTAACACTGCTTGTTTTTGTACAAGTTGTGCAGATGCTCCTATATGTTCAAGAGCTTCTCCTACCCACTCAACAGCGTCTGTTACCCAGTCGGCATTATTAGGCTTAAGATCTCGCATTACCTTTCTAATGATTGGTTTGCACGATGTATTTCTATATACTGCCATTGTATTATATTTTATAAATTATCTAAGTTAGGAGTAGCAGGTTCTAAAAACCCCCCATCCATTTTTTTCTTCTTGACAGGTTTACAAATATCTTTTTTATTTTTAGAATCGTACCCTGCATAGTAGTATCCTTCCCAGCAAGCTTTACCGTCAGAACCTTTTTTCTTACCTTTTTTAGCCACACTAATCTATTCTTTCAATTCCTGGCTCTAAGAATCCACCTTCTTGGTACCTAGCTGGAGAAGCCATTTTTTTCTTCTTCTTCTTTTTTGTGCCGCCCTCTTTCATTTTGTAGCCGCCTTTCTTTTTGATAGTTCCGTTTTCTTTTTTTTGTAAAAAGATGTCAGCTTGTGTTGTTTTATTGTCTCCATTCTTGTCTGGAAAACTTCCTGCTTTATAACTTTTCATTTTTTTCATCATAACTATTCTTTTTTAAATTTTAAATATGCTAGCTCATCAGTCTTAAGTAGATGTATTAATTTTTCTTTATTACCTTTAATCCCTCTTGTAGCATCAAACCTATAAACAGATTTATTAGGAATTCTACACTTACCTTTACGCCAATAGTATTTGCAATAGTATCTATCTGTGTAGTATATATGCCACTTAGTTCCTTCATTTGTTTCTGCATTATACAGTTGTTGATTAGTATCAAACAACTCTTTTTTGTACTTATTAGATTCTCCCCAATCTATTTTAGGGTTTCGAGGATCTCTTTCTTTTCTAACTATAGACAAAGTAGAAAGGTTATTCCCCATATTAAAGGTATTACCTTCTAATATATCTTCTATGATAGATATATTAAATTCTTCGCATATGTCTCTAAATACTTTTTTGTCAATATAACTATTTGTATCTACATACGCTTTATATATATGCTGTAAAGTATATGACATTACTTAGGATTATTTGAATTAGAGTTATTTGTACGGCTACCCTGTTCTCTACTCGATCTACGAGGCCTAACTGGAGGAGGATCTTGGGCGTTATCATTTGTAGTATCGCTAAGTGTTCCTGCTAACAGTTGTAGCTCTAAACTTGCAATACCTTTAGTAATAGCCTGTACCATATCCATAGGAATTGGAAAATCTGAATCAGAATCATAACATGAACCGTCATCACAATCGTAATTTGAAAGGTCTTCAGGATCTTCAAATATTCCTCTAACATTTCCAAACTGCATTCCATTAGCATTGTAGATGTAAAGGTAATCCTCAATCATATACGCTCGTTTTGCATTTTGTGTGTATTTATCATATGGAAGCCATTTTACTGTCAGAGCACTTACCATAGGAATAGTCTCTAAACCTGTAACATCTGAAACATGAGTAATAGCGTCTGAAAAGTTTAGCCTAACTGTCTTAGGTATTTTAACTTTAGATTTGTATACATCACAGTTTACTGGAAGAGAGCAACATTTAGTTGCATCGACCTTCTCAAATTCAATACATTTAAGGTCTTGCTCTAAGTGTCTTGTAATATTTCCATTTCTAGCATAGTCTCTTCTAATAAACATTGCCCTGTAATACTTAATATTAAATTTAAGCTGAGAAATAGGTATATTCTCTCCCGTGTTACTCCTACCTCCTCTAACTAAATTTAAAATGTTGTATGCTATTTCATCTAATGTCATGTCTGTTACACGTTAGTTTGTAAATATCCTTCGTACCCTCGTTGTTTGTTCCATATATGTGCCTGACCAGTTCTTTTAGCTTCATAACCCATCATCTTGTGCCAATCATCATTCTTGCATATTGAGGGTATAAACCTAACTTTAATTCCTCTATACTCATTTACCATCTCTTTATGTACATGTCCGCAATGCGCTTCTCTTGAAGTCGTACGCGCGAACATCATAGGTTGTTCAGTGGCCATTATTAAGGGCATATTAGCAGCCTTAACTTTATCGCCGTGTGTGAACATAATCATATTAACTCCGTACTCATAGTATTTACGATGGTCGTATGAATTATCAATTACAACTTGCTCATCCTTTGTGAAGTACGCATCTAAGTATTCACCGGCATAAAACATACGTTCGTAATCATGATTTCCCTGTATAACTATTACGTCAACTGGAGCATACTGAGATAGATACTGGATTGCTTTTACAATCAATGCGCAGTACCCCACAAATGTTTCTTTCCAATCTGCTGAATCAAACTGAGGCGTACCTTTTGTAGTAGCCCTGCTTAGCCCTTCAGAATTCATACCATCATTACCTATTGGTAAAAGTATTTTTTCAATATTTAAACCTTTAGCTTTAATCATAAGGTCTTCAATTACATCCATGTATTCATCTTCAGCCTCCTCTAAAGTTTGACCTGTATACTTTCCATAGTGAATATCAGGTAAAGATACCTCGTATGTAACGGGATCTTTTGCTTTACTAGATTCTACTCTTGCACGTATCGGGCTGTGGTTCTTAAGGATCTCAATAATTTCAGCCTTAGTATTATCTATGACTTCATCTTCCCCCTTAACGACAACAGAGAATCTTTTTTCTCCTCCCATATTCTGCCAGAACTTAACTGACTGAATATCATTCTTATCTATATCGTTTTCTTTAACAAACTGATCAAAGTCATTTAATTCGCTTTGGCCTGTATTCATGTTAGAGTTTGATAGAACCATGCTGGTAAATCCTCCCATCGCTTCTATTCGAGCTTCTTTTAAAGCTTCCTTACAAAGGTCTACATCGCATTCTAATTTTAAAGCTAATCTTCCTGCGCCCTCTTTAAGGTATCCAGGTTTAAGCTGTAAAAATTCTTTAATTTCAGATTTGGTCATCGTTTTTTAATTTTCTCTATAGATCGTCCAGCAAAGTACGCTCCATATACGGTTATTAAAAGTGTTTGATAAATTGGTTTGTACGCATCGTCCATTCTAAATTCTCCTACATTACCGTCTACAAAAGACATAAGTACAAGAACTATAGTTAGAAAAGAAATTATTAAAGGTCGTATATTTTTTGGTAGCCAGGCATCAGATTTCATATCTGCTTCCCATCTTTTACTTACTTGTTCTTGAGCTTGGGCCTCAGCCTGAATAAGAACTTCTTTAATCTTTTGCTGTGCAGCTAATTTCTCTTCTTTAGATGTAGTTAAATTATCAAGTATTTCACCTACCTGTTTAATAACTCCTCCGCCTAGTATGTCTAATAATTTACTCATGTGTAAGTATTAAGTCTAAAGTTTTAGTATTATTGCCTTCTATTGAAACCTGTAAAGATCGACCTGCTTCATATTCAATCGTACCTGTCATTTCTATTACATTAATAGAAGAGCCTTCAGGTATTTCAATATTTTTAAAAAGATAATAATCATCGTTAACAATGTTTCCAGAAAGTCTTTTACCTTCACTATCTACATGTGTTGTGTAAGTTGAAGTTTTTCTAATAAACAAATCACAAGTAACAGAACTATCACAAGTATTAGTAAGCAATAAAGTTTTTACTACAACAGTTTTTCTTGCAGTAGCTATTATTGAAACTACTCTTGGATACGAATCACTTTCACCTGCTAAATGTCTATATATAACTGCCATTTTATTATATTTATTATGCTATTCTTACTATACCTCTACTATTCCATAACGCTCCTGTAGATAAATTTCTACTAGATGTAGGTAAGTTTGCCCCAGAGGTTGTGACCAACAACTCTGCACTGACTATATACCTCCTAAGCTCATCTATATCCTCTTGCATCTGCTGCATTTGATATAGCATAGCTGCCTCAGGTGGATACGTTTCTAGTTCTGTATGTTTGTTATTGTCAAAACTTGATTTTAATGCTGCTTTAGCGCTACCTGTTCTGCGATGTACTACTTCTGATTTCTTTGCTGCTAGTGCCATATCTTATACTGCTGCTATTGTCATTATTCCTCCGTTAACTTGTTCTCCTGATGTTTGCACTAACTGTATTAGTATGTAATTAGTAGAATTGGCTGTAGTGTTTGTGATAGCTAGATTAGTACCTATGTTTCCTGTGCCTAAACCAACTATGGCTCTAGCATTTATATCAGCTCTATAAACTGTCATAGCCGAAGCTACAGTTCCATAAATATGAACGTGAGTTGCCTTAAATCCTAAAGGTATTTCTACAGAAGCAAACATAGTATGAGTACCATGACTTTCTAACCACCTATCACTACCTGAGTCATTTATAGCAAGAGGTCTACCTCCATCATCTGCTATGAAGTCACTTGGTAGTATTTTTACTAACGTACCTATAGTTAACAACCCAGAAGTGTTCTTACTTACCTTGCCACTAGCATCAACCACTAAGACATTACTGTTTGTAGTTGTAGCTAAAGATTCTAGGTACACATCAGATCTAAATCTAGATATTAAGCTCCATATATGTTGACCTATCCACTTCATATTGTACCTCTATTTATAGCAGCTATAAGCACTTTAATCAAGCCTATAATAATAAATGAGCTAACGAAAACAATTCCACATGTATACAATACACTCTCTAGTTTATTGCTCATATAGTTTTTGTTTTATATCTTTTAAATTATCCTTAATATCTAGTATATCCTCTTGTGTGGATAGTATAGTTTGCTTCATTAGTTTATCGTTCATATCAAACTCTATCCTAGTAATCGCTGGTGGTGGCAGTAGTCTAGCTTCGGCTATATCTACCTGCAAGGTAAACCACATGCCATCCTCGGTTAGCACGACATTGTCTGGCAAATCGTTTTTATATATTTTTTCCATAACGATATTCGTTGGTGCTGGCACCATATGATAGAAGCCCGTCATTTGAACATCGCTTGCATCGATCATTTCGATCAACGTTTCTGTTGAAGCATGGTAATCCTGCACATCGCTTAAAATTTTCGCAACGCGACTGCGGCCCGTTTCTGTAGCGGCTACAGGTTTTATCAAATTAGAAAAAAAGGGCGCGCACCATGTTCACCCTTATCAGAACTAATCCTACCTCTCGTGCTAGTCTTTCTTACCTAACAAAAATGCACAGGTACAAAGCCATGCCGTCATTATCAGCTCAAAAATAATAATCTGGGTTGCCATATCGGCACCGTTGACAAGCGCAGCGACGGTTCTAAAAACCGCCGCGCCACCTAGATACAACGCCGCCGCATACAGCAGTTTACTATCGCTCTTGAAGGCGCCCAAAAAGATAAGCACCGCCGTACCAATGAAGAAGGATGTGAAGTCGCCCAACTGGGTCGATAGCCCTATGCCTGTGAGCAGTTCCATACCGAGACTCTGCGCGGTCTCTAGTGGCGTTGCGATAAAGCCAATGCCATTTATCAGCATCGGAATGCCGGGGATTGCAGCTGCTACTCTGATTACGTTCTTATTCATAAGTTAACTCTCCTGTTGGTTATTTTTATTTGGGAGATGAAACCAGCGGCTCACAGCCCGTACCGCTCAACAATGCTTGCACAAATGCTTGATCGGATTCGTTCAGTTCGTTGAACATGCCACGAATCCATTGCAGACATTTTCCCTGATAGGGGAAAGTCGGCTGAACCCATTGTCGACCATCAATCGTCGCTTCCATCTGACCTTCACCTTTCATCATTGCCTGTGCATTTGCAAGCAAAGCGGGTACATAGGTGCGACCGACTTCAGTCAACAAGTCACCGAGTACATTGCCGAGTTCGTCTCGGCTAATAAAGCCATAGGCATCTGCGGGGTTACCGGACAGGTCATCAACGACATCCGTCCATGCGTAAACACGGGGCGCTTTATCAAGACAAATTTTAGCGGGGGTTGGGTCGAACTTGGCCAGTTGCGTCAACTGCGCATAAATAGCGAAGTCAGCGGAGCTTGGCCGATTGCCAAACATAAAGGTTTGTTCCTCTATGATTTTATCAAAAATTTCTAGAAAACGGACGTAACTGTCTTCGATGACAGGCGCCGTAATGTCGTTCGAACCAACGACATAAAGCCGCGTGATCTGACGCTTGGCGACATAGGCTTGCAGCCTATCCAGGTCCTGCGAAGATTCATTAAGCCCGCGCCAGCGGGGCAATATCTTGCCTGCCTTTTCAATATCGGCGTCGTAGTACCAACGATAGTGAAACATCGCTTTTGTCAGCCATTCATCACCATAGTCTTCGAGTAAATAGTTGATAAACGAAACAACTGGGTCGCTGGGAATTGTTTCTCGGCCAGCAAAGTCCTGCTCGAAACGGCGGATTAGCGGTGTTGAATCGACCACGGCTTCAAGCTTGCCTTCGTTGTTTGGCAAGTAGAACGTGGGCAGTAGGCCGACCTTCGCCTCCGGTAAATTCTCAGCGGTGCTTTGATCGCCAATTAAAAGCTCATAGGGAATATGTCGATACCGAAGCAAGGCTAACATCTTGCGAGTGTAGGGAGAGCCAGGTGCGCCTTTGAACTTTAACGGTACGGGTAATGCCATGGGGTTACTCCAACTTATTTCTTGTTCACTTCAGCCGCCTAGCGTCTAGACCAAACGATATGGAATTTGTGCTAATAATAATGATTACCATTAATTAAAGCAATCTGTAGAATCATCCCAAATCATTACGAGTACTCAGATTGAAATCAGATTTTGTTATTGTCGGTGCAGGTTCCGCAGGCTGCGTTCTAGCCAATAGACTCTCAGAGTCAGCGTCCGTGACTTTGATCGAGGCAGGACCTAGGGATCACAGTTGGGATTTTCGGATTCACATGCCTGCTGCCCTGTCCCATATTCTGGCCTCCGACACTTATAATTGGTTCTATGACTCGGAACCTGAACCCCATTTGAACAATCGTAAAATTTATTGCCCTCGAGGCCGTGTGTTGGGAGGATCATCATCAATTAACGGCATGATCTATGTACGCGGACATCCGGAAGATTTCAATCAGTGGGCGCAACGGCCCGGATTGCAGGATTGGGATTATGAACACTGCTTACCCTACTTTAAAAAAGCAGAGAACTATGTTGGCGGCGAATCAACCTGGCGTGGCGTTGATGGACCGATGCAGGTGAATCAGGGCAAACTAAATAACCCACTATTCCATGCCTGGCTCAAGGCGGGTGCTGAAATGGGTCATGCGGTCAGAGACGACTTTAATAGCGAGCATCAAGAAGGCTTCGGTGTCTTTGATCAGACCATCAACAAAGGAAAACGGTTTAGCACCGCCCGCGGCTATTTGGATTCCGTAAAACAACGCACGAATCTCACCATCATCCCCAAGGCAACGGTGCACAAGATTCAATTTGGCCGCGACAGCCAAGGTAACCAGACCCGCGCGGAAGCAATCGAGGTTATGATAAACGGCAAGCAACAAACCATACAGGCAGGAACAAAAATCATTCTCTGCAGCGGCGCTATAAATACGCCCCAACTTATGATGCTGTCGGGGGTTGGCGATAGCGTTGAACTG
>ENA-OSJC01003901-OSJC01003901.1-marine-metagenome-genome-assembly--contig:-NODE-3901-length-10459-cov-3.644770_pt1 | contig 10459 bp, 10 predicted proteins | sample MGYA00237885_ERZ534234 | MGnify/ENA primary metagenome ERZ534234 (study PRJEB26413, sample SAMN06343907) | marine metagenome | isolation source: coastal waters | place: Atlantic Ocean: West Antarctic... | reverse complement strand
AGACGGGAGAAACAAAAGCTATGCGATCAAAAGAAGAAGCAAATGATTATCGGTATTTTCCTGATCCTGATCTACTGCCATTATTAGTTTCAAAGGAAAAAATCGATGAAATAAAGCAATCAATGCCTAAATTACCGGATGAGATTCAAGAATTATTCCAGAAAGAACTGGGTTTGTCTGAGTACGATGCTTTAGAAATTACAGCAAATAGTGACGTAACGAAATATTTTTTGGCTCTCGTAGACTCTAAAGTTAGTCCTAAGCTCTCTGCAAACTGGATATTAGGAAATTTATATTCGCGCCTCAATGAAGAAAGCATAGATATAAATAAATCACCAATAGATACAAAGCGCTTAGCTGAATTAATTAAGCGCATTGAAGATTCAACTATATCTAATAATGCGGCAAAAAAGGTGTTTGATTTTATATGGGATAAATCAAATATTACCGTTGATCAAGCAATTGATGAATTGGGGTTAAAACAAATTTCCGACAGCAGCGAAATTGATCTTTTAATTGATGAGGTTTTAAAAAATAATCAGCAGATGATTGAAGAATACCTCTCAGGCAAAGAAAAAGCATTTAATGCGCTAGTTGGCCAAATCATGAAGGCCTCTAAGGGCAAGGCTAATCCATCGCAGGTCAATCAAATACTGAAACAAAAAATTGCTAAGTAATTCCGTATAACTTCTGAAATTCTTTAATCTTAACTAACTCACCCACATAATTATCTGATTGCTCTAGGTAGCTAACGATATCTATTAAATTAATAATTGAATAAACTGGTAGCTTTAGATTCTTTGAAACCTCTCCAGTTGCAGTTAAACCATGAGGCCCTTTCTCTTGTCTATCTATGGCGACAAATACTCCAATTGGGTAACCCCCATTAGCCTTTATTAATTGATTGGACTCATTAATTGAAGTGCCAGCAGAAATGACGTCGTCAATAATAAGGACATTGCCATTAATTGGGGCACCAACGATAATTCCACCTTCACCATGATCCTTTGCTTCCTTTCGATTAAAGCAATAAGGTATATTTAGACCTTGTTCTGCCAATGCAATTGCAATTGCAGTTACTAAAGGAATCCCTTTGTAAGCCGGTCCATACAACATATCAAATTTAATTTTTGTTTCTAGAATTCTGTTGGCATAAAATTGCCCAAGAGATTTTATACTATCTCCGTTATCAAAAGATCCTAGGTTAAAAAAATAAGGGCTTTCTCTCCCAGCTTTAGTAACGAAACTACCAAATTGCAGAACATTATTTTTTATAGCTAATTTAATGAATGATGTTTTATTTAATGACATATAATTTAATTACCTCATGAAGATTATAACCTTAAATTTAAATGGAATTCGATCTGCTAATAGAAAAGGACTTTACCCTTGGCTAAAAAGTCAGAATGCAGACTTTGTTTGCCTTCAAGAACTAAAAGCGCAAGAGCAAGATTTATCTGATGATATAAAAGCCCCAGATAATTATTTTGGCTATTTTAGCTATGCTATTAAGAAAGGTTACAGTGGGGTGGGTATCTATTGTCGTCAAAAGCCACTTAGAGTAACAAAGCATTTAGACATACCTGAAATTGACGATGAAGGTCGCTATATAGAGCTTGAATTTGATTCATTCATTATTATTTCAGTTTATCTTCCATCGGGATCGAGTGGTGATGAACGCCAAGCTTTCAAATATAAGGTATTAGACAAAGTAAATAAAATTTTTGAAGCGAAAATTAAGCAAGGAAAAAATATTATAATTTGTGGCGACTTTAATATTGCCCACCATGAGATTGACTTAAAAAATTATAAAGGCAACCGGAAGAACTCTGGATTTCTGCCAGAAGAAAGAGCATGGCTGTCCAATCTATTCGATAATGTCGGGTTTAATGATGTTTATCGTAACTTATACCCTGAGCAGTCCGATGAAGCTTTTACATGGTGGAGTAATCGTGGCCAAGCATGGTTAAAAAATGTAGGATGGCGAATTGATTATCAAGTAGCAAATCGCTCCTTGGCAGACAGGGCATTATCTGGAAATGTTTATAAAGAAGCTAGGTTCAGTGATCATGCTCCACTGATAATCAATTATTCGGATTAAGGTTTATTCCAAGGAGCAATTTTAATTAGAAGAATCATTCCTGGGATTGCAATAAAAAAACAAAATATAAAAAAATTATGCCAACCAAAAATCTCAACTAGATAACCTGTTGATGCATTAGTAATAGTCCTTGGCAGTGCTGCAAGGCTTGTAAATAGAGCAAATTGCGTCGCAGTAAATTTAGGGTTCGTAGTTTTTGCAATATAAGCAATAAATGCCGTAGTCCCAAGCCCTGCAGCAAAAAATTCTAAGCCGACAGTAATTGCTAATATTAAAGGGTTATCTCCTGATAATGCTAGCCAAGCAAAGCTTAATGTAGCAAACATCTGCATAAAGCCAAAAATCCATAGTGCACGATTAATCCCAAGTTTAATCATCCAAATACCCCCTAGAATTCCGCCACTAATACTTGCCCATAATCCTGCATTCTTTGCAATGATTCCAATTTGGGTCATTGAAAAACCAAGATCCATATAGAATGGCGTAGCAAGTGCCGTTGCCATGCTGTCACCAACCTTATATAGGAAAATAAATAGTAAGATCAAAAATGCTTCCTTGATTCCTTTACGATTTATAAATTCCTTGAATGGTTCTATTACTGCCTCCTTGATTGTTTTAGGTGGCATTGTCTTTAATAAAGGCTCTTTTATTAGGATTGTTAGTATAATTCCTGGGATCATAAATAAGCCAGTAATAAAAAATACAAGCTCCCAAGAGAAGACATCGGCCAAAATAAGAGAAAGAGAGCCAGGAATTAAGCTTGAAATTTTATATGCATTAACATGAATGGCATTGCCTAAGCCAAGCTCATTGTCTAAGAGTAATTCACGACGATATGCATCAATTACTACATCTTGACTAGCGCTAAAGATAGCGATAGTTATTGATATTATTGCGACTGTCATTATTTGTGATTTTGGATCTATGAATCCTGAGATACTAATTGAAACTAAAAGTAATACCTGAAAAATAATTAACCATCCTCTTCTTCGTCCCATTGAGAAAGAAAAACGATCAAATAGTGGGGCCCATAGAAATTTCCATGTAAAAGGAAACTGAATTAATGCAAAAAGACCTATAGCCTTTAGGTCTAAGCCACTCTCCATGAGCCAGGCTGGCAGTAGACTAATTAAAATAAATAAGGGGAGGCCAGAGGTAAAGCCAGTAAAAAAACAAATAATGACTTTTTTGGTTAGAAAGCTGTTTAATAAATTAGTGGGTTTTACCATTGGCTTATTTTGAAACTAATTTATATAAAGCTAGAGCTCCAAACATATTGGGAAAAATTTTTACAGATTTTTTATCTGTTAATATTTTTCGGTCAGTAATTTTAAACCTATACTTCTTACAAAAATTATCAAAATCTTCGATCGTACATAAGTGAATATTAGGCGTATCAGACCAGGCGTATGGTAGTTCCTCAGAAGTAGGCATTTTCCCACTTAATATTTGCAATCTATTCTTCCAGTACCCAAAATTTGGAAATGTAACAATCACCTGCTTACCAATTCTTAACATTTCTTTTATTACCACTTCAGTATTTTGCATGGATTGAATTGTTTTAGATAATATGACTACATCGAATGAATTTGTTTCAAATTCTGAGAGACCTGATTCAATATCAATTTGAATTACGTCAATATTATTCTTAAGAGCACGCAACCAATTCAATTCGTTTTTTTCAACACCAAATCCTGTGGTATTTTTCTCTGCCCTTAAGTAATTTAGAAGTTCACCATCATTACAGCCCAAATCTAATACTTTTGATTGAGAAGGGACCCAATCTGCGATGATCGAAAAATCATATCTTGATAATTTTTTAGTAATGCTCATTTAGCCCCTAACATTTTTTTGAAATAAGATCCTAAAATATCATGGTATCTTCCATCAGACATAAGAAATGCATCATGCCCACTTGTTGCTATTATTTCTGCATAACTAACACTAATATTATTATCTAGTAGAGCCTTAACTATTTCTTTCGAGCGTTTTGGGGAAAAACGCCAGTCACTCGTAAATGAAATAATTAGAAACGAAGATTTTATTTTTTTAAAAACAGCGCTTAATTTTTTCTTATTGCCATTTGTGGGATCAAAGTAATCTAATGCTTTAGTCATACGAATATATGTGTTTGCATCAAAATCTTTAGCAAATTTGTCCCCTTGATAATTTAGGTATGATTCAATTTCAAATTCTGTATTAAGGTTGTATTGATAGTTTGTATTTTTTGTTTTCCGCCCAAATTTTTGCCCCATAACATCATCGGATAAATAAGTAATATGACCTAGCATTCTTGCAATTCTCAAGCCAGTCTTGGGGGTAACTCCTAATTTATAATAGTCGCCTTTATTAAATGAAGTGTCAGTTACTATTGCCTGCCGAGCTACTTCATTGAATGCAATATTTTGAGCAGTTAAATTAGGGGCTGCAGCAATTACAATTGCATTCTTTATTTTTTCTGGATATTGGATACTCCATTGTATTGCCTGCATTCCCCCAAGACTCCCACCTAAAACACCAGATAACTTAGAAATACCAAGATAACTTATTAATTCGTTTTGAGAGCTAGTCCAGTCTTGAATTGTTACTATAGGAAATTTTGAGCCCCAGGGTTTTTTTGTTTTAGGGTTAATTGATTTTGGCCCCGTACTGCCATGACCACCCCCTAAATTATTGACACCAATTACAAAAAATTTATTTGTGTCGAGGGGTTTATTTGGCCCAATAAGACTATCCCACCATCCAGGATATTTATCACTGGAAGAATATCGACCAGCAAGGTGATGGTTGCCTGATAGCGCATGACAAACTAAGACAGCATTATCACATTTAGTATTTAATTTTCCATAAGTTTCGTAGGCCAACTCATACTCGTTAAGCATGACTCCACAATCTAACTTTAAAGAATTCTTGCATTTAAAGATTTTTGATTTGACGATACCAACTGAATTTTTTTCATTCATTTTTAAATTATACTATTTGAATACCAAAACAGCATTAAATTAAATTGAACCCGATGTTACTCGAATTTTTGAATTTATATCCAGATGCTGTTTAATGGACAAAAATTTTGCTTTGGCAAATATCGATTTCACTTGGTTTGATTGATTATAGCCGTGTTCAACCATAAGTTGCCCACCTTCTTTTAAATAATTAGGAGCATTATTTACTATCATTTCAATATCAGCATAACCTTTATTCTCTGAAAAAAGAGCTGCCTTTGGTTCATATTGTAATTCATCTACCTTTAAAAAAGGATCATCAATATCAATATATGGAGGATTGCTAACAATAAGGTCAAATTGAATTTTGGAAAGTTTATGATACCAATCACTAAAAGCAGTCTTGGCATTTTTAAGTTTAAATTTATTAATATTATTTTGCGTAATGAGCAGAGCTTCTTTTGAGATATCACAAAGCAGAACCTGCGAATTATTATAGTGCTTTGCTAGGGTGATTCCTATAATTCCGCTGCCTGTGCCAAGATCACAGATATTCATCTTAATTTCTCTTTTATATTTATTTAAAACAAGATCAATTAATAGTTCGGTATCTTGTCTTGGTATCAATACATGCTCATTAATACAAAAGGTTTCCCCGTAAAAATCCCATTCTTTAAAAATATAAGCTAAAGGTTTTTTTTGTAACCTTTGGCTAATAATATTCTTAATATCAACTTCGTGGTTCTTAAGTAAATCGATAGATTTATCTAAATAAATTTGAACATATGGTTTTCTTAAGACATATGCCAAAATAAATTTTGTTTCAATTAAACTTTCTCTGTAGGAGAGCCCTAAATTCTTAACAAGACTGCTAGTTATTTCTTTTTGGATTAAGCTTAGTTTGCGCACTCTTTAGTCTTGGTCAAGTTGAGCAAGAAGGTCAGCCTGATGTTCGGTTGTTAACGCTTGAATTAAATCATTTAAATCACCGTCCATAATAAAGTCTATTTTATATAAGGTTAAATTAATACGATGATCTGTTATTCGACCTTGAGGAAAATTGTATGTGCGAATTCTTTCGCTACGATCCCCACTTCCGATTAATGATTTACGTTCTGTTGCAATTTTCGATTCTTGGTCTCTTATCTGTGCATCTTTTATTTTTGCAGCAAGAATGCTCATAGCTTGAGCTTTATTTCTATGTTGAGATCGGTCATCCTGACATTCAACAACAATACCTGTTGGTGAATGAGTTATTCTAACCGCAGAATCAGTTTTGTTAATATGCTGACCTCCTGCCCCAGAGGCTCTATAGGTGTCAATTCGTATATCTGCTGGGTTAATTTCCACATCACTTATTTCATCTGCTTCTGGAAGAACTGCGACTGTACATGCAGAGGTATGAATTCTGCCCTGCGTTTCAGTATCTGGGACCCGCTGGACCCTATGGCCCCCAGATTCAAATTTTAATTTTGAGTAAGCGCCTTGCCCAATAATTTTTGCAATTACTTCTTTATATCCACCAACTTCAGACTCGTTTATCGAGATAATTTCAAGTTTCCATTTCATTCGCTCAACAAATCGACTATACATTCTAAAGATATCTCCGGCAAAAAGTGCAGATTCATCGCCCCCTGCTCCTGCCCTAATTTCAAGAAAAATATTTTTATCGTCATTGGCATCTTTTGGAAGGAGAAGGGCTTGTAATTGCGTGTCAATTGTTTCTAACTCTTCTTTGCCTTTGTCTATCTCATCTTGTGCAAATATTTTCATTTCAGGATCTGATAACATTTCCTTAGCATCTTCAATATCTTTAGATCGTCTAATAAATTCTTCATAGATATCTACTGCTGGCTGAATATCAGAATGCTCTTTAGATATCTTTTTAAATCTTTCCATGTCTTTAGTTACTTCGGTGCTACTTAACTCTTTATTTAATTCTTCAATACGCTCTTTAAGAACAATTAATTTATTTTGCATTGAAGGTTTCATATTTTTTAATCTTTTATGTTATATATATTTTTTATAAAATTCATAGCCTCGTGATTACTTTCAATCGCAGATTCATTAAGAGCTTTAGTTGGTAAATGTAAAAATTTCTTAGATAAATTTTTACTAAATTTATTAAGGACTTCATCAATGGGCTTACCTAACTTTAACTCTTTTTGAGCTTTTAATAATTCTTTTGTTCGAAAGCCTTCAAATTGCTCGGTCAGTGACTTTATACTTGGGTTGATTATTCTTTGGTTAATTTTATTATGATATTCATTAACATATTTATTGATAATAATTTCAGCATCCTTAATAGCGCCTTTTCTATTTTCCATACCATCTTGGGCCATTTCAGCTAAATTATCCAAGGTGTAAAAAAATATATCGTCAAGCTGACTTACCTCTGGCTCAATATCTCTTGGTAAAGCTAAGTCTATTAAAAGCATTGGCATGTGCTTTCTAAGTTTAATAGACTTTTCTATTAAGCCAAGGCCAATTATTGGGAGTTGACTGCCGGTACCGCTAATTATAATGTCGTATTCATAGATTCTATGATTTATATCTCCAATCAATATAGCTTCTGCATTTATTTCAGTTGCTAGTCTTTTGGCTTTTTCAATAGAGCGGTTAGCAATAGTAATTTTTTTTGGATTTTGATTACAAAAGTACTTTGCGCAAAGTTCGTTCATGTCGCCGGCACCTACAAATAGAATATTAATTTTATCTAGGTCACCAAATATTTTTTTTGCTAGCTTAAAAATACAGGAAGCTATGGTTGTGCTGCTCGCACCAATAAGCGTTTCACTTCTAACTTTTTTTGCGGCTTCAAAAGTTTTTTGAAATAAATTAGATAATATTTTCCCTTGTGTCCCAGAGTATTCTGCAACTTTTGTTGCTTGCTTTATTTGGCCTAAAATCTGGGTTTCTCCTAGAATCATACTGTCAATTCCTGAAGCAACTCTGTATGCATGCTCTACTGCATTAAGATTTTTAAAGTGGTATAAATGTTTTTTTAAGGTGGCTAAAGAGATTTGATGATAATTAGCAAGCCATCGTATAATTTGGCTAGATTCTTTAGTAGTGAAATAAATTTCAGTACGATTACAAGTCGACAATATAACGACTTCAGTTGTGAAGGTTTGTTTTATTTCTATTAGTGCTTCAGTTAAAAGGTCTGTTTGAAAAACAAATTTCTCTCTCAATTCTAGTGGCGCAGTCTTATGATTAAGGCCAATAACGTTTAAATTCATAATATTAATGTTGCGCTCGCTTTATCTTAATTTGTTAAAAAAGGGTAAAGTACTCATTTTACAATAAATAAATCATTTTTAAGATGGGACATTACACTATTATGGATAAAAATTTTAGAATCGCGCCAAGTATTTTATCTGCAAATTTTGCAAAATTAGGCCAAGAAATTAATGATGTAATAGCATCTGGAGCAGATATTGTACATTTTGATGTAATGGACAATCATTACGTACCTAATCTAACGATTGGTCCTTTGGTTTGTGAGGCGATACGTCCCATCACTGATGCAATAATTGATGTGCATTTAATGGTAAAACCTGTGGACCGAATTATTCCAGATTTTGCAAAAGCAGGAGCTAATATTATTACATTCCATCCGGAGGCATCTGACCATATTGATAGAAGTCTTTCATTAGTTAGAGAGTCTGGTTGTAAGTCCGGGCTAGTTTTTAATCCAGCGACTTCATTAGATTATTTAGATCACGTGATGGATAAAATTGATATGGTTCTTCTAATGTCAGTAAATCCTGGCTTTGGTGGGCAGAAATTTATTCCTGAAACATTAAATAAGTTAACGATTGCAAGGAAAAAAATTGATGCTTATATGGAAAAAACTGGCCGAAAAATTTGGCTTGAGGTTGATGGGGGAGTTAACCCAAATAATATCGCAGATATAGCAAAAGCTGGTGCCGATACGTTTGTGGCGGGATCTGCTATATTTGGCGCAGGTAAAGACAGTGACCCCAATCGATATGACACCATCGTTAAATCTTTAAGAGAATCTCTTTCTAGGGCGTAACATTGGTCGATATTAAAAATATTAAAGGTATTTTTTTTGACCTTGACGGTACGCTATTTGATACCGCTCCGGAACTTTCGGATGCTATAAATCATATGTTGTCCGATTTAAATTTGGACAAATTAGATTCGCTCGATATTAGAAATTTTATTGGGCGTGGAGCGGATAACTTAATAAAAAAATCAATTGCTCTATCTTCTCAGTTAGACCCGGAGCCATTTTTTGAAGAAGGCAAAAAATTATTTCATCAACACTACATTATAAATGCTGGCTTTAGTAAGCCCTATGATGATGCTAGAAATACTCTTAAAAAATTAAAAGAAAGAAATATTTATCTAGGTTGCGTGACCAATAAACCAAAAATTTATACCCATCAAATATTAAGTCAGTCTGAAATTTTAGACTTTATGGATATTGTGGTCTCTGGAGATTCTCTTAATAAAATGAAACCCGACCCACTCCAAATACAGCATGGATGTGAAATTTTGGGGTTACAGCCGAATCAGGTAATTATGGTTGGAGATTCCTCTAATGATATCGAGGCAGGCCATGCAGCTGGTACATATGTAATTACAGTTCCTTACGGTTATAATCATGGAGAGTCAATCGATTCTCCAAAAGTAGATTTGGCGATTAAGATTTTATCGGACCTAACCCAGGTAGTTAATTAAATACATTATGTTTTCCTCTATTTCAAGCGAACAATTCGATAAGTATAAAAGCCAGGGCTTCAATCGTATACCAATCGTTTTGGAATGCGATGCTAATTTAGCAACCCCTCTATCAATTTATTATAATTTGGCTAATAAACCATATAGCTACCTTCTTGAGTCTGTTGAAGGAGGAAATAAATCTGGTCGTTATTCAGTCATTGGGTTACCTTCAAATTTGGTAATAAAAATTGCTAAAGAAAAAATTCATTTGTTCAAGGATGGTGCCCTAAAAGAAGAAATTAATGACCAAAATCCATTAGATTTTATAGCAGATTTTATGGCTAACTTTAGGGTCCCTGACGACCTTAATCTTCCTAGATATTCTGGTGGGCTTGCAGGCTATTTTGGCTATGAAACTATTCAATATATTGAGCCTAAGCTTGATAAAATATTTTTAGAGGATCAGTTAAACTTACCTGACATACTATTGATGCTATCTGATGAAGTTATTGTTATTGATAATTTATTAAAAAAATTATTTCTTATCCGCTATGCTGACCCAGAAATACCCGATGCTTATGCTTTAAGTATTCAAAAGTTAAAAAAGTATATGGGAGAAATTCGTTTATCGCCATCTCTCCCAAAGACGCCTAGTTCAGAATCATCTGTTTCTCACTCAGAGTTTGGTGAGTCAGAGTTTAAAAAATCAGTTATAAAAGTT
>ENA-OSJC01003899-OSJC01003899.1-marine-metagenome-genome-assembly--contig:-NODE-3899-length-10462-cov-2.830043_pt1 | contig 10462 bp, 12 predicted proteins | sample MGYA00237885_ERZ534234 | MGnify/ENA primary metagenome ERZ534234 (study PRJEB26413, sample SAMN06343907) | marine metagenome | isolation source: coastal waters | place: Atlantic Ocean: West Antarctic... | reverse complement strand
CATGTCAGCATAGGTTTTACCTTGGTAAGCACCTTGCTCTAGAGAGGCATTCATGGAGTCTTCGCCCCGGTCATACGACCGCTCAATGTAGGGCTGCGAAAATTCGTAGGATGCCATTTCGTCATTGCGCTGCTGCTCGATCTGCGCTCTTTGCTCTTTGGCCGATTTCCGACCTTGCACTGCGCCATTTATCGCCAGTGCTGCTGGAATTGCTGCTGACATAATTTACCTCAATCTGGGTTATCTAAAATATAAATATCGTGTTTTTTACCGTCTGAACATTTGCCATTAACCAGCATTTCAAAACCCATCATCACTAAAAACTTACGATGCTTTTCGTCATCCATGTGGACCGCAATCAAAGGAGATTTACGCATGGACATCAGAAGGTCTAAGTTTTCTAGAAGTTCTTTTTTGATAGTTTTGTTGTAGCGATGGACATCGCAGTGGACGATGGTGTGTTGCTCGACTTGTTCAAAATGGACGGTAAAGGAATCTCTCTCCATTACCAAAGTTCTCATGGGACTGTAGGCCAGACTATATCGTTTATCGATATGCAATCGGCGTTGTTAGCAGGTACATTGCGAAGGGCTTGTCGGTAGGTAGCCCAGGCTGTTTGAACGCCAGCGTTAAAGCGTACGTCTGGCATCTGTGTCCAGTCGGAATCGGCTAACATACCATCCCTAAGCGTACGCATTTCAATGTCTACTTTTACTTTGTTTTGGGCCGATATCACGGAATCTGCTTTAGAGACAGCAGCGCCATCGACAATCTCATACAGTTGGGAGTTGTAGTGCCCAAGTACATAAGGAGCGTTTAAGTCGGCATCAGCTTGAAGACCACTTTGATGACTTGTGATAACCCCTGTACTTCCGTCATAGCAGCTATAATTTAGTATGCTCATTTGAACCTTCTTAAAATAATGAAGTCAGCTTTTTGTGAAGGATTATTTGTGTTACCTAAATTAGTGTAATTTACATTGATTACTCTGTTGCCAGAAGAAACGTCTTTTGAACCTAACAGCAAATGGTTAGCCAAAGCTGGAGTACCCTGAGCGTTTAAAGAATCCTGGGTAGTACCATCAATAGTTAAGTTGAGGCTAACTGTTGAAAATGACCCACTCCCAAATACACCAGCTTTACAGATCACTGTAATCGTACCCGCGGACGGCATACTGACAGTGGTAGAAAAAGTCTTATTTGATAACCCTGTCTGTAAACTATTTTTGGCAAAAGTAGATACTGATACAGCATTATTTTGAATCTTCAGCGTAGACACACTTAGGTCTTTTATGTGCGCCGCGTCCATCGTCACATTGCCGCCAGTGATATCAAATACTTGAGTACCTGCCTCACCAGCGGAATCTGCGGGGTCAATAATCGTAAACTTATCTGCCAGTATCTTAAAAGTACCTGTAGTACCGTTATTATTTTGCGAAAACCCTGTGACATAGCCGTTACTGTTTAGCGTCACGCCATATTTAGCTAACAGTGTGTTGTCAGCCGCAGCTCGAACTGATGCCTCAGTAGTGACACTGGCAGTTATCGTATTATCAGCAGCAATCCTTGCATTAGCTTCAGTAGTATCCGCAGCAGCCCTTGTATTAGCTTCAGTAGTATCCGCAGCAGCCCTTGTATTAGCTTCAGTAGTTACACTGGCAGACACAGTATTAATGGTTGAGGCGTTAGCAGTATCTGCATTTGCTCTGGCTGTTGCTTCGCTAGTCACAGCAGCCGATAGCGTGTTGTTAGTGTTTGTTACTGTAGCCGTAAGACTAGTTATGTCCGAGGCTAGTGCAGTATCTGCATTTGCTCTGGCTGTTGCTTCACTGGTAATAGCTGAAGCATTAGTGGAGTCACCTGAAGTTACTGCAGCCGTGAGGCTTGTGATATCTGTAGCTAAAGCTGAGTCGGCATTGGCTCTGGCAGTCTGCTCAGAAGTTATCGCAGCAGCATTAGTTGAGTCACCAGAGGTCACTGTAGCAGTCAGGTTGGAAACTGTGGTGGCTAACGCACTATCGGCATTGGCTCTGGCAGTTGCCTCATTCGATATCGAAGCAGCATTAGTAGAGTCACCAGTTGCTACTGTAGCAGTCAAGGTGGTGACTAAAGAAGCCAGTGCAGAGTCAGCAGAAGTCCTTGTAATAGCTTCTTGACTGATTGCTGCGGTGTTCGCTCCGGTGGTGTTTGTAATGTCGATGATGTCTTGCTTGATGGTCGTAACGCCACCCTCGATTGAGGTTGTAGCCTGACCATGTATAGCCAAAGTATTCTCGAGCTGCTGCAGTTCGTCAGCAATGTAATTAGTAAGTATTTTTGACTCGGTTTTATGTACTGGAGTACCTAAAGTTTGCCCAGGTAGTATTGCCATATGACCTACCTGACCAGACTGCTGCAGCGTTGGTGCAGGTTTTCTTTTGTACGTCTTTAAGGCTGTCATATGGCGTTATCTCCTACCGGTGGTCTGCACATCTGCGTCAAAACCTATAAATGCAAAATCCTTGGTGTCAGACACAGTCATTTTGTAGCTTAAGTAGCGACCTGCAGCCCGGCTATCGATCTTGTGGTCCACAGCACCATCAAACACTACTGTGTCCAAATACACTGGGGGACTCGACTGAAGGTTAGATGCACCAAAAGTGAAGTTGAACTCTTGATTTGCATTACTTGTGGTGACCTGTGGGTAAACCTTACTGACTACCTTATAACCTGCCACCGATGCTATTTCATCGAGATCAATGCCAACTCTTTCTATAAATGGTGGACGGTTAGCTTCTAGGTCTAACGGGAAAGACAGACTAGAGTTACTGTCTGAAAGATCCAGCCCATAGAGTTTGTCTGAGGTTAAACCATCAGTGGAACTGGACTCACCCACAAAGAGAACATGTGTATCAAAAGAAGATTCCTGAGAGAAGTAGCTACCACCCATCTGGGCATAGCTGACGCTTACTGTTGCGTAGGTCTCTGTGGAATCTACGGTGGCCTGGGTCGAGGCGTTGACATTTGGGAGGTCCATAAAAGACCAGGTGCTGTTCTTGTAGTTAAACACAGCAGCTCGGTTACAGCGGTCGCCGTGGGTGTACTCAGCCATGTCATCGCCAGAGGCATAACAGAAATAGATTTCCTCGAGGTCAGGGTTATGCTGCACAAAACACCTATCAAACTTAGCAAAGTTTAAACCAGAGAACACATACTGCTTAACCTTCTCATCGGCAATAGACTGCTTGGTGTGTGTGTCGTGCATATAAAGGTCATTGTCTCCAAAGACAAAATGCTTACCCTCAACCTCGCAGACACAATTTTGGTTCATGATGCCGACATCAGAAAAGAGCTTACGGAAGTTAAAGATGAAGCTGCCACCGGTGTACTCCATCAGCCATACCTGGTCCTGGCTATAGATAATGAAATTGGTACCTAGGCTTAGGCCATCAACGATGGGGGTCTTCATTTCTACCAGGTCATTAAACCCAGCAGACTTGGTGGTGTCTGTGGCATCCCAGGACCCTGGTATTGAGTTGGCCAAGGTGAGGTCTGACCAGCGGACTCTGGAGTTGTAGCTGGTACCACCCTCAGTCATGTTCAGTGCAATCAGGAAGTCACCATAGGAACGTAGGGACTCAGTTCTCCAGTTGGAGTCCCAATGGGTAAGGTCAGCAAAAGCAGAACCTCCGCTAGGCATATATACCGGAATCTTATCGTTTCGGTTGAGGTACGTTATGTCTGCTAGGGAGGCTCCGCTAAACCTTGCTGGCGTTGCCGAAGTCGTGGAGATGCTGCCCTGTTTGGAAGCAACAGAGCCATTGTTATAACTTTTGATCTGGTAGGTAGGGGACACCATAACTACATTGGCAAACCCACCACCAGCAGCTGCAGGTATGCCATAGGTGAACCTGGGGGTGAAATTCAGGGACGCCTCGATGGTCCTGAACACAGGTCCACGGGATACGGCGCCCTGGTCAAACCTTACATTCTTGGCCCTGGTGTACGCTGCAACAGGTAGGGATGCGGGACGTATATCTGTCACAACGCCGGTGTCACCGACACCTCGCACTGGGATAATCTTGGCCATAGTTAAACCTGTTCCGGGTAATGAGGGAGGCGAGGGGGGTTACGCAGTACGCTTCCACATATAGACAACCACATAAGGCTGCAAATTGTTGTGTGCTGTGCCACCCCCAGTAGCGGTTGTAGTTCCTGAGCCTGGGGCACCTAAATCACCACCACCAGTCCTGTTTACAGAGTTGTTAGTGTCTTGCATCGCTGTGAAACCATGGGTGTGACTAGGGATCTCATCGACTGTCAACGTGTGGGTCTTAGCACCACCTGTCTCTTCTACAGTGTCAAAGCTGGTGTCACTGGAATCTAAACCCACGAGGACCTTACCAGCACCAAAGGCTGCCCAGGTACCACCGAAGTGGGTCGCAGGGCTAGTGGCTACCACTGAGGTATATATGCTACCTACCGGGTATGCATTAAGTAGGGACACACCTAACAGGGTCACTAACTGTGCCGCACTAATACCACTAGCTAAACTAGGGGTAGAACCATCAGTAGTAATCGCAGGGTCACTGATGCCAACCAGGGTCTTAACATCAGCAGCACTGATGCCGCTGGCTAGACTGGGGGTAGAACCATCAGTAGTAATCGCAGGCTTAGTGTTTAGGTCTGCCTGGGTAGCTGTAACCACACCGGTTACATTAGGGAAGGTGGCCTTGACAGTAGACTTAAGTAGTCTTAGGTGTTCATCGGCCTGAGAGAGTGCGTCAGTGGCCGCAGGGTTAGCTGCATTAAGACTATTAATGTAAGTACCAGTTTCTAAAGCCATCGGGGGTGTACCTTAAGTATTGTTTGGGGAGGGGGACTATAGTTTCTTCTCGAACCATAGGGACCCGGTTAACCAGGAGATCCTGATTGCCGTCAGTTCATTCCCTGGTTGGCTGAAGGTCAGCTCGAACTCGGGGAGTAGGTGTAGGCCACCATTGTCTAGGTAGTCATTGGTCAAAGTGGTTTTCATAGGGGGTACCTGGGTAGGCGGGGGTGGTTTTTCTCAGGGGGACTCCTGTTAAAGAAGCCCAACAACAACAACAAGGCGCCGAGGGTTTAGCGGGATATTGGAAGTCGATCAGCCATTGACCCATTGGGGGGTCAAAAAGCTGGCTGGGGACCCAGAAATCTTAGGGCTATAGGCTACAGGCCCCGTGTTACCTAGGTTCTTGGGGGCAGCGGATATATTATCCGTTGTCTATATCTGATCGACCTACTCTGATGCCATTGACATTTGTTTCCAACCTCAGAAATTTGTTGGGATGACCCATTATTTCTTCTGTGAAAATGGGGAGCTACCTTAGTTCCACCTTAGTCAACACATGTCCTACCTAAGTCAACACATGTCCTACCTTAGTCAACACAGGTAGACACATGTCTACTATAAGAAACACATGACGGCACATGTCTACTATAAGAAACATATGTGGACACATATCTGGCCATAGTTAACCTAGGTTGGCCGGATAGACCACAGTACCTGGACACTAGTCACAAAGGACAAAGGACTAAGTGTTGTCTAGTGTTGTCTGTAGTTATCTACACTAATCATTAAGGGTAGTTATGCATTACCACCTACTGACCTAAACTGATTGGCTATAGTTAACATGTGATACATAAGTTCCCGAGTGGGCAGTGGAGGGACACTGTGATTCCCACTCAGGAAACAATTAGTTGTGTTTGACATCGGTCTGCTGTCACAGGGTCTTCATTCCCGCGGCGGCGTGACCCCATGTACTATCCTAATGGGTGGACACTTCTATTTATGGGTGTATTTGGGGGTTATGTCCGTTGTTTTTCCTGTCGTTTATCAGTAACGCTTTGTCTCATGTACTGTTGTTATTAGTGTTTCATTGGCGCATAGTCCGCACCTCAATGGTGCAAAACCAGTTGTGGTGATGGAGGGACACTGTGTAATCTTAGCTGCCTTGTTGTAGCGACACAGGATGCCGGTGCCCTCCATTGCCCATTCCTTTTAGTCTTTATCAAACACCACATGTGTCAGTCGTGCTAGATACCACTGACATTTCTGTAGGTCTTCTACCTGCTTACCTTTGTACTCATAGCGCCAGAGGTACTTCATTGAGTTGCCCTTGAGGTAGCCTTTGAATGCTTCAGGAGTCATGGACTCCTCTATGGCTTCAATACACTCTATGCTGCCTGTGTTGTAGTGGTCTGGATTGTTAACCACATCTTCCTCTTCGTCCCGCAGTAACTTGTTAAAGTCGATCTGGCGCTGCTCTTCGTCAGCAAGGGCTATGTACTTATCGAGGAGCTCTGGATTAATCTTTGATTCCTTCTCTACCGCTGGGTGAGCTGTGCGTAGGCGGTCCCAGTCTGCTGGTGTTGCTTCATTAATACTCATACTCTTATCCTCAGTCCACATTTGGTGCATGGTTTAAACTTATTTCTATTGCTACCTTCTCCTACCAGGCAGCGGCATTTTGGTACCGCTTCTTCCAGGCAGCATAGCTGTAGGTCATAGGCTGCCTTGGGATGACTGGCAGTCCCATTGGCCCATCTTAGGTCTCTCGTAGTCAGCATCATTCGTCACAGTCCTCGCAGCCCATTACATCCAGCCACTCTTCTGGTGTGATGCCTGAGATTAGGAACTCACGCTGACTTGGCAGGAGCATGGGCCATACGTTGTGTGCCAGTTCGCCATCTTGGTGACGCTTTAGTTCGTCATATGTGACACCGAGGTCCATCTGATTGACTACCCCGGTAATCACTGATCGTTTATCAATAAGCATTCTATGGCTCCCACAGCTTGAGTTGTTGTGTGTCCTGGTCCCAGTCTTCCCACCTGAGTATCCTGGCGCAACGTGATTGGGCGAGGGCATATTCCCTGGTGAACCCGGCGACACTGTATGCATAGGCAACCTGTTCCCAAGACCCATGATTACCTAAAGCCCTCTCGGCAGTCTTTGGACCCATCCCAGGGCAGCCTTTGTAGCCGTCTGTGGCGTCCCCCATAAGACACTGCTTTAAGAACCAGGCGTCTGCTTCAGCTAGTGACACATCGATGAGCTCGTCCTTCATTGGGCGATAAACAGTGCCTGGAACACCTAGGAGATCCTTGTCATCGCTCACCACCACCGTTGGATAACCTGGGGCTGACTGGAGTATTCCCATGATGTCATCGGCCTCTAGGGTATCCACAATAGTTGAGGTCCAGTGCTCCATTGCCCAGGTCACCATGTGGGCATATCCCACTGGTTTCCTGACCTTCTTCCTGTTGCTTTTGTAAGGCTCGTACACTGTCTTTCTGAAGTTACTACCTGTGGTAAAACATAAGACTAAGTTCTCTCCATCGAGGCGCTCCTTGAACCCCTCTAGACGCTCTGTAAACGCCTTCTTAGCCTTCTTTAGGTCTGCTCTAAGCGACCATATGTCTGTATCTATGTCCCAGCATATGGTCTCCTCGGACGCCACAGTGGCTTGGAATAAATACAGGTCAGCATCGACCAGGATGTTTAGTTCTTTAGGACATAAGTTGTCTAATACGTTCATCTAGTTCCTCCTTAAAATCTCTACCGTCTTCGGTAATTATCCAGCGATCTCCCCAGGTGTCTTGCTCTAGGGCCGTGGTGATTAATCCTTCTGATGCACAGATGGCAACGTGCATTGCTGACTCTCTAGCAAAGTTACTTTTGATTTTGAATGGGCTGCGCCAGCCACGGTCCAAGACAATCCATACTGCAATTATCTGGTCCAGGCTGTCCTCAAAATTGTTAGTAGTATCAGTGGGTGTCAGACCAAGTTCGCCCCAGTTGATATTCTGCTTCGATGTCGATTTCGACTTTGAGAGTAATTCCTGCTTCTTTCGCCATTCGTCTAGTGATGTCACCGACATAATTTCCTTCCTTTTCGTTAGGGCAGGCGATCTGCACTTCGTCATGTATCCAACCCATGATGTATGCCTTACTGCCTACCTTGGTTAGTTCCTGGTCAATTAACCTGACCCACTCTTTACATATGATTGCCCCAGCTGACTGGAGTAGCTGACTTAGGCATCTGTGTTCACTGCGGACACTTAAAGCACGGCCATCAAGTCCCTTGAGGTAGCCACGTTTGTAGGCCCTAAGTAGTTCGCTCTTAAGTGATTTGAACGCAGGTATTGATTGGTCGAATGCTGCTTTGAGGCGTTTACCGTCTTTGGCTTTGCCACCAACGATAGAACCTATGAGCCCATCACCGCCGCCATATAGAACGCTGTAGATAAATGTCTTAGCCAAGTCCCGAGTAGCGAGTCCCGCAGCCTTTTGGTTAAACGTGTGGATGTCTCCCTCGAGAATCTGCTTGGCGTACTCACCCCCGTCATCGAGGTAATGCGCTAGGCACCTGAGTTCGATACCAGACAGATCCGAACCACAGATAACCCAACCTGGGGGTGCTGTGAATAGGTCACGGCACTCACGGCCATAGGCTGACCGGGTACTGGGTACCTGGGCTAGGTTAGGTGATCGGTGGCTGGCTCTACCTGACACTGTTCCACCAGGTATGATCCTGTGCCTGAGTTTGCCGTCCAGGTCACACAGCTTGAGCCATGCCTGGTTGCCTTCTGCTAATGCAGCGATGCGCTTGGTCAGTAGAAACATCATTGCCAGTTTCTTGGCTTCTGGGTACTCGAGCTTGCTTAGTACTGCTTCGTCTACTTTGGCATCACCGCTAGGCGTAAACTCTTTAGGCTTCCAGCTGTACTTCTGTTGTAAACAGTACTGGATGTGCTTGCGGCTACCTGGGTTAAACTCAACGACCTTGACCTTAGTAAACGGCTCGCCTTTGACATAGCCTAGGGTCTTGTTGTCGCGCTTAGGAATGATCTGGGTGTGAATCTCCCAAGGCTCAAACAGTACTGCTAGTTCGCGTTCCAAGTTAGATCTTTTCTGTGCCAGGTCAGCATAGAGTTCGCCAGCAGCGACAGTGTCGAAGGTCCACCCATTGTTGCCAATACGGTCACACACATCGGCCATCTCATGTTCCAGTTCAATAGACCGGGTGCTGAAGATCTCACTGTCAACCATTAGCTTCTTATAGAGCAGGTAGGTGACCGTCACATCCTGTTTACAGTAGACCAGCATGTCATCATTGAGCTCCTCCCAGCCGCCGTCATAGTCACCCTTCATGGTGCCCATTCTCATGCCCCAGGATTTCAGTGAATGGCGCCCCCAGAGGTTCCTTGGCAACACCTCAGCTGCGTTTACCTTAGCGGAGTCCTCTGATATTAGGTCAGCGTGGAATAGCTGAGAGAGCACTAGGGTGTCTGTGGCTTTGCCCTGGTAGGTCCACTCTGGGTAGACCTTCTTGATAGCGTGTAGGTCAAATCCAATGATGTTGTGACCGATGATCTCATCGGCTTTGGATAGCCTCTCAAGTTGACCAGGGATGTCCTCGCCGTGGTAGACCTGAGCACCTTCGCTGCTCTCTGTATCTAAGATCCCAATGCAGTGGATGGTGTCCAACTGGTCCAGGAGGCCGTTGGTCTCCAGATCAAAGATCAGTGACATGACGGTAGCTCCATTTGCGTTGAACTACTAAGGACACTTTGGGTATAGGGCAGGCGCTTTGATGTCAGAGTCCTGGTCCTAAAAAACCCAACTCTATTAGGATGCTGTAGCTGGTACATCCTGGCGTAATAAGCCCGGTGATTGTTGTTCAGTTTGAAACCTAAATCATCTCGGGTCTCAATGTCTTGGAACCACCTTATGCGTTCAAAAATTGAAGACACTGAATAGTTACTACGTCCAGCTTTTACTGCGGCGTTACAATACTTTTTAAACAGCTCGTAAACGTGGGGGTTGGCCTGGTGAAACTCCAGGAAGCTCTCTTCATGATTTATCATGATAAATATCCTCTCTATTTAAAATTTAGAATCCATATCCGAAATCTCGAGCAGTCGAGCTTGGGATCGGTGGTACTTCAGACGGCCAGCAAAACCTACTTGGCCTGTGAATCGGTTTTTGAGAACTACAATCTCTCGAGTGTCATCACTTGGGTCTTCAGGGTTAACTTGTAGCCCTATGCAAGCATCAGCAAGTTGGGCAATTGAGTGAGAACCTCGGAGCTGTGATAGCTCCACTTTGGCACCTGCTTCGTGGCCAATGCCCTGGGGTCTCTTTAGGTGACTAACCAAGAACAGGGTTATGCCTAGCTCCTGCACAGTGGTTCTTAGTTTGTGCATAATCAGGTCAATGAGCCTTCTCTCATCAGATACCTCACCAGTTAACCCGCTGACCAGTATTGAAATATGGTCTAAAACTATGTGCTGACAACCAGTGGCTCGGACCATGTACTGAATCCTATTGACAACAACGTCTAGAGAGGAGCTACCAAAGTGATCCCAGAGTTCGATGTCTGTGTCTTTCAATAGATCGCCATGTGCGGCCTGTATCTCTTTTTTGGTCGCCAAATCTCCC
>ENA-OSJC01003897-OSJC01003897.1-marine-metagenome-genome-assembly--contig:-NODE-3897-length-10466-cov-3.251901_pt1 | contig 10466 bp, 19 predicted proteins | sample MGYA00237885_ERZ534234 | MGnify/ENA primary metagenome ERZ534234 (study PRJEB26413, sample SAMN06343907) | marine metagenome | isolation source: coastal waters | place: Atlantic Ocean: West Antarctic... | reverse complement strand
ACACAATTAATTCCACCAATATGGTTTGTCAGTGCCTTTGTTCCATGCTGCGTAGTGCTTCTCTGCAATCATGTACTTGCGATATGCCCCTACAGGATTAGCAACATCTTTGTACTCTATAGGCATAGCCTGTGCAAAATCTGTAAGACTGCCTGTTGGTATCATGCTAGGTAGATTTCTCAAACCATCCCACAAGTCTACAATGCATTTATGCTTCTTACCGTAACGCTGCTCAAACTCACTGCACAGTGCAACCCAATGTTCCAACAACCAAAGATAATTAGAGTGCGTCTCTCTTGCCCAAATAGTGCAGGGGTGATTCCAAAACGCTTTTCTGTACAAACCTTTCACCTCGCAATACTGTTCATTACTGAGAAGTCTATGTGCTGTACTTAGCATTTGAGCCGTCTCTAAAGGCATCTTGCAAATTAACTTATCTGGCAATTGCTTTGCGGCATCTGTTGGGTTTATCTCTACAACAAATATGTTCATTTGTTTTCCTGCCATACTTCTACCTTTGGGGTTTCCATAAGCATCTTTTTCAATTCTGCTACAGATAATCCTGACCTCATAGATAGCCTTTGTAGGGTTATATTTGTCGTGTCAAATAAATGGTTGATTTCTTGGTTGGTCATCTTAGTTCTCCTATTTTTGATTGTGCCTATCAAAGCCCATACCCCATGTGGAATGCTCTTCAAAGTCTGTTGTGGTTGTTTGCTCATTATCAAATATTGCTTGAGTGGCTACATAAATAATATCATCAGTTTCTTCTTCAAATGAAAAATCACTTATTTTGCAACGCATCATCCTTAAAGAATGATCTTCATCCTCTAGATCAATAGCATCTATTATATGCCCAACCATTTCACCAAGGTCTTGGACAATTTTATGCAAATGCTCTGCTTGCACTATTTTTTGCGTTTCAATATCATCATGGTCACAAGGCTTAGATATATCTAAAAACCTTTGTATTTCATGCGCTACTATACTTGCTGACTGTTTAATATGTGCTGACATTATCTGCTCCCAAAATATGTAATGTTGTTAGAATTGTCTACTCGCTTGCTTATATATTCAAATGGGCAAAAACTTTCTACCTCATTTAACTGATCTATTTGATACCAATATGTTTTGGCTGTAGCGGCTGTAATAACTCCGCTGTAACTACTGCCATCTAAATCACCGTATTGCTTATTCCACTTGCTCCAATATTTAGTATAAGTTTCTCTGGAAATAACAAACATTATATAAGTCCTCCACCCAATGTGCATAGTATAATCATTGCAAAAAAGAACAACCCTACAGCGATTGTGCCAAACACTAATTCTGTGATTGTTCCAGTCCATGCATCTTGAATAGCTTTAATTGCTTCAAACATTTTATTCTCCCATATCTTTAATAATTTTGTTAATCTCAGCAATTCTGGCTTTAGCTACATCAACAAAAGCTGACGATAATACCTTTTCATAATCTGCTACAGTGGGGGCTACTAGCTTGAAAAGCAAAGAAGCCTGTTTAGTTTTACTCATACCAAACACCCTAGTAACTTGCTCCATAGCCTTTAATTGCTCACCTGATACTTGGAAAGTAACATGGCATACTTTATCATTATTTTCTTTTGTCATTTTATAACCTTTTTTTCAATTTAATATTTACTTGTAAGTACACCATAACATAGCGTGTTTATAATAGCAACTACTATTTTTTTTATTTTCAGTAATTAATTTATATAAGAGGGGTTGTAATAACAAACAGAATATGTTATAGTCCTTGCACTATTAATAAAAACATAAAATGAAAGTCATAAAATGAAAAAATCAACATTAAATAAAAAATTCGGTGCAGCTACAAATTGTATTCTAAGTTATACAACGGGCAGTTTCTTAAAAAAGCATGGCTATGAGCCTTCGCAAAAAGGTCACGATACATATATTGCATGGCTGCAAAAACAGCCCCTAGATACTCAAGTATTTATGGCAAAGATTAAAAAGTTATCTGACAATCAATAATCATTAAATTGCAGCCTCTAAATAAATTTGCATTATTTTACATTTAGGGGTTGCAATAATAACTAGTTACTGTATATTAATAATATAACATGATAACAAACTGGAGTTAGTAATAAAATGATAAGCAATTTAGATAACATGAGGCGTTTTGGGGTTGAGCTAGAATTTGTAAGCAATATTACTATGCATGAGATGGCTGACCTTATATTTGAACACACGCAACAAAGAGTATACGTTGCATGTTACAGCGATAAATCAGACAGATGGAGATTAAAGCCTGATTGTAGTGTAAGAGGTCGCAATGGCATGGAGCTAGTAACTCCTGTATTACACGGTCTAGATGATATGGAGCTTCTTAAAAAGATTGTAAATGTTTGTAATGAATACGGAGAAGTAAATAGAAGCTGCGGAATGCATGTTCATGTAGATATAACTGGTGCAGAAGCTACGCCCCTTAGAAAGCTGATGCAGTATTTTGCTAAATACGAACATGCTATTAATAGCGTTCTTGCACCTAGCAGACGTGGCGATAATAACGGGTATTGCCAGAACAGCTACAGCGGTTACGAAGACCTTTGGAATACGTTTGATGATTTACTTAACAGGGACGTTAGCTCACTATTGCGTGATCGCCATTTTAGCGCACGGGGCAAATGGAACTTTCAAAATTACTGGAGACAGGGCAGCGTTGAGAACAGAGCGCACCAAGGCACATTAGATGCAGAGAAAGTTGAAAACTGGGTTCGCCTTACACAAGGTATCGTAGCTAGAGCATTTGATATGCGTGGCTGTGGAGCGCATAGAGGTGATACCACTAGCACTTACACTGTGAAGCACCTTCTAAATGACCTTTGTGGGAAAGGCTTTATAACCAAGACAACCAAAAAGTTTTATAGAAAAAGAGAAAAGGAATTGAACTAATGAGATATATAGATAACACCAATCAGGCTTATGTGGCTACTACAAGGGCTGAGTTAGCCCAAGAGCTATACAGAACTAGTTGGGCAAAGGTTCACAGCCTGAGTCAAGCCGAGTGGTACGCTAATGCTGCCAATAGAATACAGGAACAGTACGGCTACAATATTGATTATAGCAGCCCTACGGCTTTTGTTGATGAATTGATTAAACATAACTTGATAATGGAGATGCAATAAAATGACTATTTATTATGCTTACGGAGCGAATACAAATATAGACGGCATGAAGTATAGATGTCCTAAATCTAAGCTGCTCGGAACACTAGACCTGCCTGATTGGAGATTGGTTTTCAAGGGGGTCGCTGATATAGAAGTTGCACCTCACAATAAGGTGAACGGAGTTCTTTGGGAAATCACTGAAGAATGCGAAAGAAGTTTAGACAGGTTTGAAGGTTATCCTAATTTATATAGAAAAGAGTATTTTCAAGTACAAAAGGGTGATGGAACTATTGTGGATATAATGTTCTATAAAATGAACAGAGAAGGTTACGCACCACCGAGTGATCAATACTTTGAGTGCATAGAAACTGGCTACCGCCAAAACGACATACCAACAGACCTGTTGTGGCAATCACTACATGAGTGTATGTGATTGCTTAATTTGTATCTTGCCAATGCGGTGGTGTCCAGTCTTCTGAGCTTTCAGTGGCCTCTTCAAATATTTTCTTGCTGTTGCTGTAGTAAAATTTAGCCTCACCAATTTTTCCATATAGACCCTGCTCTCTGATCTTTCGGGTGATAACTTGTATGCTGTTATCATCAAAGTCTCTGTGTATCGTCAATATAGCATCGCTCTGATTGCTCCAATGACTTGCCCCACTAATGTCATATGCAGTCGGTGGCATATATGAACCGTCATTATTTTTGGGCAATTTTGTAGGATGTGCTACAATCCAAACCACAACATCATGAACCCTAGCAAACCTTTTGCACTTACTGATGAAATCTCGGATGTGTTCGTCTTCTCTAGCGTTACCACTACGAACAGCCGACACCTCATTATAAGGGTCAATTACGATTGCATCACAGCCGTATTTCAAAACCGAACCTTTAGCAATCTCTAGTATCTGATCTATATCTGGGGTGCTGTCTGTTTCCATGAAATAAAAGCGGTCATTAATCCACTTTAGACCTTCTTGTAATTCTTCAGTTGTCATTCGGTTTATGCAGCCCTCATCAAACGCCTTCGCCATTTTCAACTGAACCAATCTTCTCAGGTGCATGGAGGTGCTATGCTCTGGTGAATAAACAGCGTATCTCCAATTATGATTTTCACTAATTTTGATTAACATTTGATCTAGGAAGCTAGATTTACCATGATTTGGAATACCTGTTACCACATGAAACGTGCCTTTCATAACCTTGTATATTTCATCAAGATTGCCGTAACCTACAGATAATGGCTTTACATAGTTTCCATTATAAAGATCAAGAACGCTTCCATAAAATTCGTTAGCTGTATATAGACCCTCTACTGGGTATGGCTGTGCATTTGCTATGCAATCTCTAACCCTGTCCGCCCCGTGCTTTAGAAGTATTTCATTGGCATCTTTGCAATCACTTGGATAGTCTACATACCAACACTGATCTTTCCCGAACCTGTGCAGCAGTTCTGAGTGAAGACTTTTCCCTGCCTCGTCATTATCTGTAAATAATATTATTTTCTTAGCTTTAAGGGGGCATGTCTCTAGGGCTGTAAATCGTGCATCTTTCTCATTGAACTTAGCGGTCTTGGGCGCACCATCAGGCAATGTGACAACATTATTGAACCCACAATCAACCAAGGATAAAACATCAATCTCCCCTTCTACAAAAATTACTGTGTCTGAGTCTTTTGCCAAATCATAATTATATAGTGATCTCTGTGCATTCGGGCTTTGCTTGAACTTTTTATCTCTGGTTCTGTACTTTATATTAATGACAGCGTTATTGCCATCCCTATACGGGAAAGCCATCCAATACTGGTCACTCACATATATACCCATCTTATTGACCGTATCTTTAGATATACCACGCTCTGCAAAGTAGGTGTATAATGTGGCAGGGGTATTTATCTCAGTGGGCATAGAGGGTCGCACAAATTGCTTTTTAGGTGCTGCAACAAAATTACTGCTCCTCATACTGCTACCTTTGTAGTCACAGTGGTGACAGTTCCACACTGCACTGTCTTGCTCTATGGTAATACTAAGTGGGTTATCATGTGAATTGTGAGGGGGTTGACAACTGGGACATTTTACTTTTTGATTGCCTTCTCTTTGGTGTGTTAGTCTAATATTTTCTTCTTGTAATACTTCATGCATATTTTTTAACATTTTTACTCTTTCATTTTATTAGCCCGCTAGGCTGTTCATGGTATTCTTCTTTATATTCTTAATGTCTAGATATCTTTTTCCATTCAGCCAAGTTTGAGCGTGTGGAATATATTTTTCTTCAGTTTGTCGGACGGTATCTGCAAAATTTTTAGTGGAAACCATTAAGTCAGTCTCATTAATATCCTTGATTGATTTTTTCCAACTATTATACGCATTGTATTTCCCAATCTTGCGAGGATAAACATTCCAAAACTTTTTGAATCCTTCCTCATATGATGGTTTATTATTATCTTTTGTTTCTTCTTTAGTATTGGGGGTGACCACAACACTGGGGGTGGGGGTTTTTGCACGGTGGGGGGGTGGGCTTATGCTTAAAAGTTTCTTCAGATGGTATCTGTTAGAAGTTTGGCCACCTTCAGTCTTATAACGTGCCTCAATATCTATAAGACCTAATTCTTCAAATGCTTTTATATTCTTTTGTATTCCCTTGTGATCTTTCAAACCTACAATAGACGCTATATGTCTATGTGATGGGTAACAACTGCCATTCTCATCGGCATAATTAGCCAATACGACTAATATCAATTTTTTTGTTGGTGATAAATTTTGCACCTTCAGTGCGGCAGACAACAATTCAATGCTCATGCTATTCCTTTCAAAGTTTAGTTGCATATACAAACTACACGGATATTATTTAAAGTAAAGTTTATTATTGCAAACTAAAATTATTTGTATTATATATAGTGATGAAGTATAAAAATAAATTGAAAGACCAATATAAAATGACAAATAATCCATTTAAAGCGCACGGTGTAGAATACCTTAGCCCTTCTTCTTTAAATCAATTTGCAAGCAACCCTGCTAAATGGCTCACTAAAGTAGCAGGATATAGAGACTATCTTTATAAGCCACCCTTCACCTATGGAAATGCTATTGAGTTAGGCATAAATGAGGTGATTATGGAAGAGCGTACTATTCCAGAAGCTATAGATGCCGCAATGGAAGAGTTTTATCGCACAAGGCGAACCGCTGAAGAGAAAGGGCTGTATTATGATGTGGATGCATGTAGTAAAAAACAGTCACGCTGTGCTGATGTGTTGACACAGATAATACCTCAATACCAAAACCTAGGAACACCGATAGCTTCACAAAGATGGGTGGAATGGCGATGGGATGATTTTCCAATACCTATTCGGGGCATATTAGATTTTGAATATGAGGACTGTGTTCGTGATTTAAAAACGACAAGCACACGCCCAAAAGGAAATACAAACTATGATAGGCAGTTGACCTTCTATGCCTTGGCAACTGGCAAGATGCCTATTGTAGATTATGTCTATACGCTCGCAAAAAGTTGTGAGTTAATAAGTTTTGATATCCAAGATGTAAATAAACACGTTAAGGATATTAAAAGAATCGCTATGAAGATGCAAAGAATTTTAAGCATTAGTAGTGATATTGAAGAGGTCTGTTATCAATCCTGTTTAGAGCCTGATTTGAGCAATAATAACTGGTATGACCAGTGGGGTTATAATGAGGCTATTGGAGCTAAAAAACTATTTTTTTAAAATGAAAAGGATACTAAAATGAACGATACTTTAATGAACTGTATAAATGAAGTCGCAAATTTATCCAATAGAGATAAGATAAATATCAAAGGCAAATTTTATGTTGCTGTAGATACAAGGGTGGATATATTTAGAAAGCACTTCGGTAGTAGCGCAACCATCACGGCTGACATTGTAACCCACGATCTAGATCGGGTTGTTGTTAAGGCGACCGTAGAGGTAAAGATGGACGGCACTTATCTTATAATAGGAAGCGGCTACGCTGAAGAGTTTCGGGGTGATGGCATGGTAAATAAAACAAGCGCATTAGAAAACTGTGAGACAAGTGCTATAGGCAGAGCATTAGCAGCTTGTGGCTTGGGTGGTGGTGCATATGCGTCTAGCTTTGAGGTTGATAATGCCATTAACAGCAAACCTGCCAACAACACGGGGAAATATAAAGTCTTGGACTCAAATGGAACGTCTCTTAAGGAAACAAATGACCCTGCAAGGTTCTTAACTTTTTGCAGAACCTTTATGAGTAATCCAGAAGATGAAAAATGCAGAGAGCTTTATAACAAAAACAAGATAGCGGTCAGTGCTGCAATGAGTGCGTCTACAGGTCAAACGCAAGATGCGCTGCTGTTGCTTATAAATCTCTACAGTGATTCGGAGGCAAAGTAATATGGTTAAAGATATCACGCTAACAGACGCTGTGTACCTTTGTATGAAAAACGGTCATTATTGGACGTTTTGGGAATTACAAGAAACAATTAAATCCAACACTAACAGATTTTATGGTGAACCCACTATAAGCGCAGCCATTAGAAATTTGCGAAAAGAAAAATACAGGTCAAGATATGGGTTAGGATTTTACACCGATCCTGTATCTAAAAAAAGAATAGCCGAAGGAAAAGGCTATAAATATAAACTAACTATTGGAGAAAAATGATGGATAACTATGATGATGAAAAGAAAGGCTACCTGTGGCACGAAAACAATTCTGTTATAGAGCGCAAAGGCAGCTTCACTATTGAAGGCAAAAAGTATTACGGAGCAATCATTAAGAGTCACAATGACAAAGGTGAATACAAATATGAATTCATGGCGAGTCTTGGGTTGCTACACCTTAATGAAGAAAAACAATCAGACAAGAGTCCTGACATGGGTGGTAAGATAACCCTCAACAATAAAATCTATAAATTGGGCTGTTGGGCAAGGGAAGCCGAAAGCGGTACACCTTACACCAGTCTAGGCTTTCAAGAGGCTGAGGAAGCCCCTATGGGGAACGTAGAACGCCCAAAAGCTGCCTTCTAATGGATAGAGAAATAGAGAGTTGGCAACATAAAATTCGTAGTATCGCTTGCTATTGTAAAGGCTGAATTTGCTGTTTACAAAGCGGATGCTGATATTAAATTATTACAGGCACAGCTTGAGTTAAAGGCAGCCTCTTTTGGCATCAAGACTGTTGCAGGTCAAAAGCAAAGCGCAGAAAGCAAGTCTGAACTTTATGAGGCACGTTTAGCCTACGGCATGACAAAGGGGCAGCTATCAGGATTGAAAGTGCAACTCAAGAGCTTAGAAGTGGGTTTTGAAGAATGGAGAACCAGAATGGTCAACGCAAGACAAGAACAGAAAAGATATTCAGCATGAGTAACGCATACAGAAACAGGCATCCATTATATATCTGGAGAACTACAAACAAATTGACGCAAAAAGAAGCCGCAATAGCTTTGGGATACAAATCAGGTTCACCTTTGGGGTACTACGAGCGAGGTGACAGGGGTACACCAAAAGAAGTGCTTGATCGGCTTGATCGTGTTATAGAGGCAAAATCAAATGAAGCCAAGTAGCGCAAAAGCAAAAGGTCGCTTTCTACAGAAGTGGTTTGCCAATCTATTAATTGAAACCCTCAATTTAAATCCGTTAGATATAGAGAGCCGCCCAATGGGTAGTCACGGTGAAGATGTTATCATGGGGTCGGAAAGCAGGGCTAAGTTCCCCTTGTCTATAGAGTGCAAAAATCAAGAGGCTGTTAATGTTTGGAAGTCTTATTTACAAGCACAGACAAACGCCCCAAAAGGTTTTGAGCCTTGTTTAGTTATAAAGCGCAACAGAAGCAAGCCTCTGGTTGTTGTAGATGCTGAGTATTTTGTAGAAATGTTTCTTTCGCCAGAACAAAAAGAGGCAAAGTTGGAAAAAGAATTTCAAGATGATCAACTTTTCAATGTCAATGAGAGCCAACAACTTGGGATGCATAAATAACATGGCAAAAATGAAGCTAACTAAACAGCATAAAGAATTCCATTTGTGGGTCATGGAAAAAGAATGTTGCGTCCCTCATTGTGGAAATCTATCTATTTTTCATCATCAGAACCAAGCCTATCCTTTACCTCGGAGAGATCATAATTGGGGTGTCAACATATGCGGATTTCACCACTCTGAATACCACGACAAGTATGGTTCTGACAGGGCTTTCTATGAGGCTTATCACATATGGCTTCCAGACTATGCTGCGAAAAACTATAAATATTGGAGCGATAAATCATAAACTGACAGAATCATAAAGTATCAATTTAATTTAGGGGTTGCAATAATAAACAAAGTATGTTATAATAGGCTGTAGCATGTTGCTACTAAGTTCTTTGAAAATGTAAAATGAAAGTAATAAAATGGTAAATTCAAAAACAACTATATATTTAATCGCTAACAAAAATCAAGATTCTGCTGCTGTTATATGTGCTACAATGGCGCAAGCAAAAAAATATTTGCCAATAGGCAGTGATTGGTCAATAATTCCTAGGCAAGTTAGTGCAAAAGAGGCAAATAGTCAGTGCCTTGATATCATATACGGTGTTACACCACGGTTTTAATTTCAACAAAGTTGTCGCAACCCCTAAATTAATTTGCATTTAGGGGTTGCAATAATAAACAAAGCATGTATTATAGTAAAACAAGTTAAACAAAACATAAGATGAATGGAAATAAAATGACTAAATCAGTATGGGGCGGCAAGACAGCATTTAGAAACGATTTTAATAAATGTTTAAAAGCAGATGTTCACCGTGCAGCTAAGGAAAGAGGGTTTTCATTTTTTGCCACTGTGCATAACAAAGGACAGTGGAATGAACATAGAGTGTTTGCTTTTCGTAAAGATGGAAATGTTACAAAAACTAGTATGGCAGTATTCAAGTCAGAGCAACCAGATTGGCGTACAATGTTCAATGATTTTCAAAAAGAAATGGGGTCTTCTGAATTTTGGGGATAAAAATAAACCGCACCCCAAATTGCGGAGAACAATCAAAAGGGGTGCGGTTTAAGGCTGAGAGAAAACAAGACTAACCAAAAAAATCTCAGCCAAATTATTATACTTCTTTTTTATCTCGCTTCAACAAGTTTCTTACTTTTACTTTCATAATTCAATTTTATATATCCAGTGTGGCCCATCGGACCATGCCTCTTAATTTTAGAAACAATCAATTCGCTTTCGTTGCCTGTCGTGTCTTCACGCCATAAGACAAGGCCATAATCAGCTTTGTTAGACCAATTTGCAGAACCTGAAATTGAATACAGAGTTGGAGTGGTCACTCTGCCACCTTCAGGCTTTGCAGGATGCACAAC
>ENA-OSJC01003896-OSJC01003896.1-marine-metagenome-genome-assembly--contig:-NODE-3896-length-10466-cov-12.600828_pt1 | contig 10466 bp, 11 predicted proteins | sample MGYA00237885_ERZ534234 | MGnify/ENA primary metagenome ERZ534234 (study PRJEB26413, sample SAMN06343907) | marine metagenome | isolation source: coastal waters | place: Atlantic Ocean: West Antarctic... | reverse complement strand
GGGATTCGAACCCGCGTCAGGTATGAACCTGAACACGCTTTCCAAGCGTGCGACTTAAACCACTCATCCACCCTTCCAAGGGGAAAATTATATATCATTTGTTGTCGTTAATTTTTAAGTCTTTCATTAAAAAAACATAAATTACTTTAATAAGATGGTTGCAGGGTATCTTAACTGTAACTATTGATTTATATTAAATTCGGGTTTATTGTTACAAAGAGATATATTAAATCAACACCAATTAATACTAAAAATATTCGAGGAAATCATGGCATACACAACACTAAATAATCTTGGCATTAAGAGTCCATTTAAAGAAAAATATGATAATTTTATCGGGGGAAAATGGGTTAAGCCAGTTGATGGTAAATATTTCGAAAATATTACTCCTATTTCTGGAAAACCATTTTGTGAGGTAGCTCGATCCAATGAAAAAGATATCGAATTAGCTTTAGATGCCGCGCATTTAGCAAAAGATGCTTGGGGGAAAACTAGCACCACAAACCGCTCTAATATATTATTAAAAATAGCTGATGTTATGGAGAAGAACCTTGAGGTAATTTCTCTGGCTGAAACTATTGATAATGGTAAATCAATTAGAGAATGTGTAAATGCTGACATCCCATTAGCTATAGATCACTTTAGATACTTTGCAAGCGCTATAAGAGCTCAGGAAGGAAGTATTGGTGAGATTGATCATGAGACTATGGCTTATCATTTTCATGAGCCGCTAGGGGTTGTTGGTCAAATTATCCCATGGAATTTTCCAATTCTGATGGCTGTCTGGAAACTAGCCCCGGCACTTGCAGCTGGAAATTGTATCGTTTTAAAACCAGCAGAGCAAACACCAGTATCAATACTGGTTGTGATGGAGCTAATTGCAGATCTTTTACCTCCTGGCACACTTAATATTGTTAATGGCTTCGGTTTGGAAGCAGGAAAGCCTCTCGCAAGCTCAAGTCGAATTGCAAAAATTGCCTTCACAGGTGAAACCACTACTGGTCGGCTAATTATGCAATATGCATCACAAAATATTATTCCAGTAACTCTTGAATTGGGTGGGAAATCTCCTAACATTTTCTTTGAAGATATTATGGAAGCAGATGATGGTATGTTTGATAAGGCACTTGAAGGCTTTACAATGTTTGCTCTAAATCAGGGAGAAGTTTGCACTTGCCCTTCAAGAGCAATCATACAAGAATCTATCTATGATAAATTTATGGAAAGAGCACTGGAAAGAGTAAAAGCTATCAAACAAGTAAGCCCTCTTGAGGCAGATAATATGCATGGGGCTCAAGCCTCCAGTGAACAGATGGAAAAAATTCTATCATATATAGCCTTAGGGAAAGAAGAAGGTGCAGAGCTACTTATTGGTGGTAATCGAAAGGTTATGAGTGGTGAGCATGCCGAAGGGTATTACATTGAGCCAACAGTATTTAAGGGCAATAACAAAATGAGAATTTTCCAAGAAGAGATTTTTGGTCCTGTGGTTTCAGTTACAACATTTAAAGATGAGGCTGAAGCACTAGAAATTGCAAATGATACTCTTTATGGCTTAGGTGCTGCGGTTTGGACTAGAGATATGAATACTGCTTTTAGAATGGGTAAAGGTATTCAGGCAGGCCGTGTCTGGACAAACTGTTACCATGCCTACCCTGCTCACGCCGCCTTTGGTGGTTACAAACAGTCAGGTATCGGTCGTGAGAATCATAAGATGATGCTTGATCATTACCAACAAACTAAAAACTTATTAGTCAGTTATACAGAAACTAAGCTTGGTTTCTTTTAGGATTAGATTAAATAGGTTTAAAATAAAAGGCAGAAATCTATTCTGCCTTTTTTATTAATTATGATTACACGAATAACAACAACAGAAGCTGCCAATAACCTCATTGATGAGTTAAAAAATACTCATGGCGACCTTATGTTTCATCAATCTGGAGGCTGTTGTGATGGAAGTGCACCTATGTGTTTCGTTGCTGGAGAGTTTTATTTAGGTAATGCTGATGTGGAAGTTGGTCACGTGCATGGCACACCTTTTTATATGAGCGCTTCTCAATTTGAATATTGGGAACACACGCACTTAACCCTTGATGCTATTAAAGGAACAGGTGGTCAGTTTTCCCTCGAAAGACCTACAGGATTAAGATTTATAATCCGTTCAAGACTTTATTCTGATGATGAATGGAAATACCTTGAAAAATTTCCTGTAAAAAAATGTGGTTAATTAATTAAACTAATCGCATAATAAGGTAAAATAAAATTGGCGGGTCTCCTCGCATTGTTATTTAGCCAACCTGGTCAGATGCGGAAGCAAGCAGCCACAACTATTGATACAAGTGCCGGGGGTCAGACTCGCCATTTACCAAATTTAATAAAAAAGTTAATCTATGTCATATGAAGTATTAGCCCGAAAGTGGCGACCTAAGTCTTTTGAAACATTAGTTGGGCAAGACAATACAGTCCAGGCCCTTAGTAATGCTTTGGATAATGACCGTCTTCACCATGCATATCTGTTTACAGGAACTCGTGGTGTTGGTAAGACTACGCTAGCTAGAATTCTAGCTAAAGCCCTTAACTGCGAACAAAGTATTTCTTCTAAACCATGTCAAAAATGTTCCACTTGTAGTGATATAGATAAAGGGCGATTTTTAGACCTTATCGAAGTTGATGCAGCATCTAATACACAAGTTGATAACATGAGAGATCTTCTAGAGAATTCTCAATATGCGCCAACATCTGGGAGGTTTAAAGTCTATATAATTGATGAAGTTCATATGCTATCCAAAAGTGCATTCAATGCAATGCTAAAGACATTAGAAGAGCCGCCTAGTCATGTTAAATTTATATTAGCAACAACTGACCCAAAAAAAATTCCGATTACAGTTATTTCTCGATGCCTTCAATTTAACTTAAAACAAATGACTACAGAAAATATATCTGGGCATCTTAAAGTTATACTAAAGGAAGAAAAAATAAATGCAGAAAATGAAGCGTTAGACATAATTGCTAAAGCGGCGCATGGCAGTATGAGGGACGCTCTTTCAATACTTGATCAAGCAATTGCTTACTCAGGGATTGAAATTTCAACCAAAAAAATTATTTCCATGCTTGGAACAATTGATGATATTTTTCTTGTATCAATATTAAATGCAATAGGAGAAAATAATGGAAGTAAAGTGATGAAACTCTCAAAAGAAATGAATGAAAAAAGCATTTCTTTTGACTTAGCCCTCGAAGAGCTCGCTAGATTGATACATAAGATCTCAACACATCAAATTATTCCAGACAACCTTAAGGATTCAAGTTTAAATGAGGAAATAAAGAAATTATCAATTTTATTTGGTGCAGAAAGTCTTCAACTATCCTACCAAATAGTAATTAATGGAAGAAGGGATTTACATCTAGCCCCTGACCAATATACGGGTTTTAATATGACACTATTACGAATGTTAGCATTTTATCCAACCACACAACCGGTTACTGAATTTAACTCTAAAAAAAAAATTGAACCTGAAGTAGATATTCAAAAAAAAGAACTAAATTTGAAGGATGAGAAAAGTCCAAAAGAAAATAACGATGCTAATTTTTTTGATGGAGATTGGGGGAAATTGGTTGGTGGCTTAAAAGTTGGTATTGCAAAATCTCTTGCACAAGAAAGTGCCCTAATAAGTTACAAAGATAATATTTTTAATTTAGCTCTAAACGAAAGCTTTAATCACCTTAATCAAAATAACTATGTTGATAAGTTAGAAGAAGTACTTATCAACCACTTTAACAAAAAAATTAAAGTAAATATAACATTGGGTAATGATCTTAAAACTCCATCATCGCTAAAAAAATTAGAAAGTGATGAATTAAAGAAAACAACTGAATCTGCTATTATGGATGATAAATTTGTAAAGCAATTAATTAGTGATTTTGGTGCTGAAGTTATAACCTCAAGCATAGAGTCAACAAAAAAAAAGGGGAATTAATATGAGTAAGGGTGGTATGGGTAATTTAATGAAACAGGCACAAATGATGCAAGCTAATCTAAAAAAAGCTCAAGATGAATTAGCCAACATAAATATTGAAGGCTCTTCAGGTAATGGTCTTGTAAAAATACTAATGTCATGTAAAAACGATATCAAGAAAGTTGATATCGACCCAAGCTTACTAAATGATAAAGAAATGCTTGAAGACCTTATTATCGTAGCCCTTAAAGATGCATTGCAAAAAATTGAAAGTACTAGTAGTGAAAAAATGAATGGGCTTGTGCCTCCAGGAATGAACCTACCTTTCTAATATGAAGAAAATTGAAATACTTGAAAATCTTGTCGATGCCTTAAAAATTCTCCCTGGAGTTGGCCCAAAATCGGCACTAAGAATGACTTATTTCCTGCTACAAAGAAATAGAAAAGGTGCAGAAAATATTTCCAAATCTATTTCTAATGCACTTGAACAGCTAATGCACTGTGAGTTATGTAATAATTTTTCACAAGAGCCACAATGCTCTATTTGTTTATCAAGCAAACGCGATACAAATACTATTTGTATCGTAGAAATGCCCACAGACCTATTAATGCTAGAAGAAACTCATTCCTATAATGGGCTTTATTTTATCCTGATGGGGAGGTTGTCACCGCTTGATGGAATTGGTCCAAATGAAATTCACTTAAGCAAGCTTATAAAAAGAATAAAAAATTCAAATACTAAAGAGATGATCCTTGCAACAAATTTTACTGTTGAAGGTAATGCTACAGCGCAATATATAAAAGAATTATTTAAAGATGTAGATATTAAAACTACCCGAATAGCACGTGGATTACCAATGGGAGGGGAAATAGAATATGTTGATAGTGGAACACTAGCCCAAGCTATTGTTGAGCGTAAGGCTATCTAAGTCAATAATTTCTGATGGGTTATGAATAATATAATCAGGGTGCCAATCTTTGATCGAGTCTGAACTTTTTAAATATCCATAGCAGGCTAATACTGATTTCATTTTTGCAGATTTTGCAGATAAGATATCACGATGGCCATCACCAACATAGATTACATTTGATATATTCACATCAAGAAGTCTACATGCTTCAATTAATAACTCGGGTGATGGTTTTGATTTAAATCCATTATCATCCCCACACATTAGAACAGAACATCTCTCGGTAAGTTGGTGGTGCTTTATAATTTTCTCAGCAAAATATCTTGGCTTATTTGTAACAATGCCCCATGTCAAACCATTATTTTCTAAACCTATTAACAAATTTTCAATGCCATCAAATAACAATGGATTATTTAAAAATTGTTTATTGTAAATAGTTAAAAACTCTTCGGATAGTAAATCAAAATTATCCCTATCCTCATTAAACCTTAATCTAAGAAAAGCTTTTACACCATCAGAGGCAATTTCACGACCAACTTCATACGATATATTCGATTTATAATTATTTGCATAAACAATATTAGCTGTTTCAATAAGATCAAAAGCAGTATCAACAAAAGTACCATCTAAATCAAAAAGAACTGTCTTAATCAAATCAACCCTTAACTTCAACAATGTAATTTACAGTAGTATCTTCGCCCAATTTATATGTCTGCAAAAAAGGATTATATGACATTCCAGTAATGCTTTTGAAATCTAACTTATTCATCAAACACCATTCCCTGAGTTCGGAAGGAGTTATAAACTTACTATATTCATGAGTTCCTTTAGGCAATAAATTTAATATGTATTCGGCGCCAATAATTGCAAATAAAAATGATTTTGGGTTTCTATTGATTGTTGAGAAAAATATAGTCCCTCCAGGCTTGATTAGGGCTGCGCATTTATTAATAATAGACGAAGGATCTGGGACATGCTCAAGCATTTCTAGACATGTAATTACATCAAATTTTTCATTATTAATTTTATAATAATCTTCTATATTCAGTTGTTTATAGTTAATACTTAAGTTAGATTCTTTCATATGTAGCTTGGCTATTTTGATAACATTTTCACCTTGATCTATACCTGTAACCTTAGCCCCTGCTTTTGCAAGTGATTCTGATAATATTCCACCTCCACAACCTACATCGAGAACTTTTGCTGAAGATAAGTTAACTTTGCTTGCTATAAAATTTAATCTCAGTGGGTTAATTTGATGTAAAGGTTTGAATTCGCTAGTTTCATCCCACCACTTATGAGCTAGTAAATTAAATTTTTCTACTTCATTGTGATCTATGTTTTCTTTAATTTTCTTTGCCATTTTTTTGCCAGTTGTATTATTCTCTCTTCATCAATATCAACTAATTTTTTCTCCTTAAGCTTTATCTTCCCATCAATCCAAACATAACTAACATCTGACCTGCTCGAGCTATAAACAAGAGTACTTATTGGATTGTATATTGGTTGATTTTCAATTGCACTTAAATCTATTGCTACCAAATCTGCTTTCTTATTTTTTTCGATTGAGCCTATTACTGAGCCCAGCCCCAATGCTTTTGCTCCATTAATTGTTGCCATTTTTATGGCTTCCTTAGCTGGAATTAATTCTGGAGACTTTGTACTTCCTTTAATTAACAGAGCAGCTAATCGCATCTCTTCCATTATATCTAATCTATTATTACTTGCAGAGCTATCGGTGCCTAAGCTAACACTTAAGTTTTGCTTTAGCATTTTTGCAACATCAGCAATTCCACTTCCTAATTTCATATTAGAAGATGGGTTGTGAACGATACTAACTTTATTTTTTGCAAGTATGGTCATATCCTGTTCATTTAAATAGACACAATGTGCAGCCATTAGCGATGGGCCAATAATTCCTAAATTATTTAGCCTTTGCACTGGAGTTATTCCATATTTATCAATACTATCTTCTATCTCCCATTGGGTTTCATGTAAATGTGTATGAATATTAACACCTAACTCTTCTGCATAAGTATTGATGAGAGTAAAGGCTTCATCAGAAACAGAGTACGGTGCGTGAGGAGCTATAGAAGTTGTTATTAACTCCTCATTCCTCCATTTATCTCTGAATTCAAATCCTTTTAACAAGTAATCTTCAGGATCTGTGGCATAGTTTGTAGGAAAATCTAAAACTACCAATCCGATATTACTTCGTACCCCTAGCTCTTTAACCGCCTCAGCAGTTGCATCTGGGAAAAAATACATATCATTAAAAGTTGTAACGCCTGATTTTATCATTTCAGATAAGCCTAAAATTGAGCCATCTTTAACAAACGAAGAGTTAACAAATTCTTTTTCTGCAGGCCATATATGATTATTTAACCACTCCTGCAAAGGCAGGTCATCAGCAAAACCTTTAAATAAGCTCATTGCTGCATGTGTATGAGCATTAATTAGGCCAGGTATAAGAATATGGTCGGTTAATTGATATGTGTTATCGGCTTCGTACTCATCAAATACTTTGCTTTGAGGAATTAGATCAATAATTTTATCATTCTCAATTACTACTGAATAATCCGAAAGTAATTGTCCTTCTGGATCAGATGTAAAAACCCAAGCAGCAGAAATGATAATTGAAGCATTTTTCTTGTTAGGATTTTTCATTACACAAAAAACTCCATCACTTTATGAGCCTTATACCTACTCAAATGGATGTTTAAGTAATATTGTTTCATCACGTTCAGGCCCTGTGGATACAATATGAATTGGTACACCGCATAAATCTTGTAACTTCAATAAATAACTCTGAGCATTTTTAGGTAATTTATCCCAATCTTTAACCCCAAAAGTGCTTTCGTGCCATCCTGGCATGTCGATAAGTATTGGCTCACAATCAGCAACCTGTTCAGAACCTAAAGGAAGAAGGTCATGATGCACTCCGTTTAAAGTGTAGCCCACACAGATTTTAAGAGAATCAATACCATCTAAAACATCTAGCTTGGTAATACATAAACCACTCAAACCATTAATCATTGCAGATCTTTTTAAAGCAGCAGCATCAAACCAGCCACACCTTCTTTTTCTTTGAGTCACTGTTCCAAATTCTTTGCCTTTAACAGACATGTGACTGCCTGGTGATGAAGTCTTCTCAATATCTAATTCACTAGGAAATGGACCTCCACCTACTCTCGTAGCATATGCTTTTGTGATCCCAAGAATATAATTTAACATCTGAGGACCTACTCCCGAACCAGCCGAAGCTTGTCCTGCAACACAATTCGAAGATGTAACAAAAGGATATGTTCCATGATCAACATCTAACAAAGCGCCTTGAGCACCTTCAAAGAGTATTTTTTTTCCTTCAGAGTTTAATTTATAAAGCTGATCTGAAACATCGCACACTAAAGGTTTGATAAATTCAGCTTGAGCGTATATTTCATCCAATTGCTTAGTAAAATCTACCGGAGTAGTTTTAAGGTAATTTTGGAGCACAAAATTATGAAGGTCTAATATGTCTTTTAGTTTATCACTTAACTTATCTGGATTAAGAAGATCGTAGACTTTCAGAGATCGTCTTGCAACCTTGTCTTCATATGCTGGGCCAATACCTTTTCCTGTTGTACCAATCTTCTTACCTTCATCTTTAATTGCTTCCCGAGCCTGATCTAACAATATATGGTAATTCAAAATCAATGGGCACCCATAACTGACAAATAAGCGATTTTTAACATCAATGCCATCTTCTTCAAGACTGGAAACTTCATTCTTAAGATGACTAATATCAAGAACAACACCGTTGCCAATAAAACATTGTATTTGAGGTCTAATAATTCCTGATGGAACAAGGTTTAATTTATATTCTTTTTGGGATGAGCCTTGCCCGATAACTAAAGTGTGTCCTGCATTATGGCCTCCTTGGAATCTTACAACGGCATCAGCATGATTAGTTAACCAGTCAACGATTTTACCTTTTCCTTCATCACCCCATTGGGTTCCAATAACTACTACATTTTTTGTCATATTTAAAATTCTTTAAACTTTCATTTGGTTGATAATAAATCTTAAATCCATGGAGAAACCTGTTGCCGCCCGGTTATTTTTAATGTTGTCATAACGACCACCTTGAGCAATAGCCGAAGAATAACTTGGTGAATAAGCAGAGAAAATAAGTCCTGAGTGATACTGATAACCTCGAATATCCGAAAAATCAAAGCTTATCTTGATACCTGTATCTATCAAAACTTCATATAGTGATTTTAATTTATCAACTGAAGATTTAATTGCTTTATTTCCAGGGATTAATTTCACTATTTGATTTAAAACATTTTTATCCCCATAAAGATCTACCAATTCAATTAATTGCTCACTAGCAATATTTTTGTGATATTTTTTGAGAGTTTTTCTAAGCGCACCCTTATCTTTTATTATTAAAGCTTCAGCAATAAAAATTTTATCTTCTTCCGACAATTCTAACTCTAATATTAATTGATTATAAATATCTAAGTGATTTATATCTAAAGTAACTTCACTAATATTTAACAATTTTAGAGAGTTAATTAAAATTATTTGCACTTCAATATCTGCTGCAATATCTGAATTGCCAAAATATTCGATTCCAACCTGATAAAGCTCCCTTGATTGAGTTAAGGCTGTTTTAGCTCTAAGGACAGGTCCTGCGTAACATAATTTATTTATATCACCGTTTTGTAATAATTGAGAATCAATTCGTGAAGTTTGTGTTGTTAAGTCAGAACTGACGCCCATCATCCTTCCAGACAATTGATCTACAACTTTAAAAGTATCTAAATCAAGATCTTTACCAAAGGCATTAAGGGATTCTGCATATTCAAGTAGTGAAGGAATGACCAACTTATATCCATTCTTAGCATACAGATCAAGTAATTTCCTTCTATAATTTTCGAGTAGTTTTGCTTGTCTAGGCAGTAAGTCTTCTACATTTTCTGGGAGGAGCCATTGAGACATAAGGTTACTTTCCAATAAATATTATAATTATGCCTATAAGAATAGATAAAAGTCCATAAAATCTAATTTGACCAGTTTTAAATTTAACCATCTTACTAAAAGTATCTTTCCATACCCCAGGCAAAGCTAATGGGAAAATTCCTTCAAAAATCAAAACTAAGCCAAGCGCCATATATATAGTGTCTTGCAATTATTTTTTACTTGGCCCACGGAGATATTTAAAGAAATCAGAATTAGGGTCAAGCACCATAATGTCTTCCTTCCCACTAAAACTTTTCCTATAAGCTTCAAGGCTTCTATAAAAATCATAGAATTCTTTATTTTTAGAGAAGGTATTTGCATAAATTCTAGATGCTTTTGCATCACCCTCACCTTTAACTTTTTGGGCATCACGATATGCTTCAGTAATAATTATATCTCGCTCTCTTTCTGCTTCAGCACGAATTTTCTCAGAATCTGCGAAACCTTGCGACCTTAATTCATTTGCTACAGCTTTTCTTTCTGCATTCATTCTCTGATATACAGACTCACTAACTTCTTGAGGTAAATCAACCCTTCTTAATCGAACATCAATAATTTCAATTCCTATTTGTCTTGAATCTCTATCAGCTCT
>ENA-OSJC01003895-OSJC01003895.1-marine-metagenome-genome-assembly--contig:-NODE-3895-length-10467-cov-7.689413_pt1 | contig 10467 bp, 12 predicted proteins | sample MGYA00237885_ERZ534234 | MGnify/ENA primary metagenome ERZ534234 (study PRJEB26413, sample SAMN06343907) | marine metagenome | isolation source: coastal waters | place: Atlantic Ocean: West Antarctic... | reverse complement strand
GCACCTGACTTTAAGCCAAATCAACGATCCTACAACTCAAAAGAAGATGTAGGGTATGTATGGGATACTGGTAGAGTATTCAACAACCTTTACAGCGAGTAGGAGTTTTCATGTCTGGGGCAAAAAAAATTGTAAATAAGAACGCAAAAACAGCTTTACAAAGAATAGCAGAAAAACTTAAAAACAGAACAAGAAGAGCTGTAGAGTCCGTTGATCCAATAGTTGCTTCGTCGTTAGCTGGGTTAGGCGCTGTATCACAAACAGACCAAATGCAAGATATTGGCTCTGCTGCAATAGATGTTACAGGCTCTAGAAGAGAAAAAGGCGATGGTTTTTTTGAGTCTTATGTCCCTGGATTCGGCCCCTCTGACAGGATAAAAAGAATGTCAAAGGAAGATCGTCTGGCAGAAATAAACGATTATGGAAGAAGAAGAAGAGAAAAAAATGATAAGCCTACTGATGATAAGCCTACTGATGATAAGCCTGCTTCCAAAAAATTTAAATTGACACCCAAAGATGTAACAAGGGAACAGTTAGAAAACGTTGGATTAGATCCAGATAAAAAATCGTCATTAACAAAGTATTTAAACGCAGCTAACGAATTAGGAAAAAGGCCAAGACCTTCTGACTTTGTAGATAAAAAAAGCGGCGGCGGTATGGCTAAGAAAAAGCCCGTAAAGAAAAAAGTAGTGAATAAAGCCAAAGGCGGCATGGGTACCAAATGGGAATCCAAGTGGCGGGGTTAATTCCAGAAAATTCTAATCAGGGTTTAGCTTCTCTAATACCATTGAATGCGAAAACTTTTTTACGCAATATTATGCGTGATAATGAAGATACTAGTAGTCTTCTTAATGCGGAAGATTTTAGCCCTGAAGAAATTGAGCTTATATATAAATCAATAGATAGGCAGGAAGCGCAGAATTATAAAAATAAATCGGAGAGTAATATAACTCATGTTACTACCGATGAAGCCTACGGGTTCTCTGACCAAGGAACTACTGAGTATGAGACTGATCCCGTTACAGACCCTTCCAAAAGTCCTAACCAAGTAAATCCTTTTCAAGTTATTAAAGACTCATTTAACTCCCCAGCATATAATATACAGACAACGCTAGGGCAGTATACCTCGATTAAAAATGAAGACGGCTCAGTAACTATTAAAGATAATTATAACTGGGGAGGCCAAAAAGGTGATCCTGAAGGAGAGGTGAATGTATCTCTTTCAGAGTTTATAGAAGTGTTACCTTATATGACAAGTCCAGAGTTAGCTGGCAATGCGCTTATGCGAACTTTTTTCAAAGACAAGAAAAGCCCTATTGAGTTTAATCTGCCTCCAAGAAAGGCACCTCCAGTTGAAATGCCTGAAGAGTACAGTGACGGTGGGCGTGTAAGATTAATATGAGGAATAAATAACCATGGCCATTGAGCGCGGTGTTGACGATCTAGATATTGCTGATCTTGATATTCAAGACAATTCAAAAGAAATTGAAATAGATCTTGATTCTGATTTAGACGATGGCTCTAGCATTGACGATATCTTTGGTAATCTTGAAGATGACGATAACGAGATATTAGAAGACGGCACTATGCTGGTGGGCGTTCCACCAGAGCCTATGATGGGTGAAGGCGAGGATTTCTTTGAAAACCTTGCAGAGCTTATTGATGATGGCGATCTAGGCCGTATTTATTCTGATTGTGTAGCTGACTTCCAAGATGACAAGTCTTCTCGCAAGGAGTGGGAAGAGCAATACCGTGAAGGTCTTGAGTTCCTTGGGATGAAGTTTGAGGAAAGAACTGAGCCCTTTAACGGCGCGTCAGGCATTATCCATCCGCTTCTCGCTGAGTCTGTTACCCAGTTCCAAGCACAAGCATACAAAGAACTTTTACCTGCTGGTGGACCTGTTAAGACACAGGTTGTTGGCATGATGACTCCGAATGCAGACCTTCAGGCAGCAAGAGTTCAGGAGTTCATGAATTACCAGATCACACAGGTAATGAAAGAATATGATCCTGAAACAGACCAAATGCTTTTCTATCTTCCCTTGTCAGGCAGCGCCTTCAGGAAGGTTCATTTCGATCAAAGCTTAGATCGCCCAGTATCAAGATTTATTCCCTCTGAGAAGTTAGTTGTACCTTATGGTGCCTCTAGCCTAGAGAGCGCAACAAGAATTACTCATGTTATTGATATGTCGCTCAATGATGTGAAGAAGATGCAGCAGTCAGGTTTCTATAGGAAATCAGACATATCCTATACTTCTAACCCTTCCTACAGTGATGACGAGATTAGCGATGAGATTGATGAGCTTCAAGGCGTTAAGCCTTCTGGCGGTTCAGGCTCTGATGAGTGCGAAATCCTTGAGATGCATATTGATCTGGATCTTCCAGGCTTTGAAGATCTTGATGAAGAGGGTGAAGAAACAGGAATTAAGCTGCCGTATATCCTTACGATGCTTCCCAAGCAATCTACGGTTTTATCTATTCGCAGAAACTACGATGAACAAGATGTTCTACGAAAAAGAATAGATTACTTTGTTCATTACAAGTTTTTGCCCGGACTAGGTTTCTACGGCTTTGGCTTGACGCATATGATTGGTGGCCTATCGAGAGGCGCTACGTCAATACTTAGGCAGTTGATTGATGCAGGCACATTAGCCAACTTCCCTGGTGGATTTAAGGCTAGAGGCATTAGGATCAGAGATGATGATGTGCCTATTCAGCCAGGTGAGTTCAGGGATATGGACGCGCCGGGTGGGTCTTTGCGGGATGCGTTAATGCCTCTGCCGTTCAAAGAACCAAGCGCCACGATGGTAACGCTATTAGGTATGTTGGTTGATGCTGGCAGAAGGTTTGCCTCAATTGGTGACATGCAAGTTGGTGATGGTAATGCGGAAGCGCCTGTAGGAACGACAGTTGCTTTGCTTGAGCGCGGCAGTCGCGTAATGAGCGCCATTCATAAGCGATTACATTATTCGCAGCGAATAGAATTCAATCTGTTAGCAGGTTTGTTTAAGACCTACCTGCCTCCACAGTATCCCTACATGACTGCTAATGGCGATCAAAGCGTCAAGCAGTCTGACTTTGATGATCGTATTGACATTATCCCTGTAAGTGATCCCAACATTTTCTCTATGAGCCAGCGCGTTATGTTAGCTCAAGAAATGTTGAAGATGGTTCAATCTAATCCTCAGATCCATGGACCTACAGGTATATATAATGCGTATAAGCGTATGTATGAAGCGATGGGTGTACAGCAAGTAGACCAGATATTGCCTCCGCCTCCACCACCCCCGCAACCACAACCAGTTGCAGCGGCTATGGAGAATGCGGGATTTGCAACTATGCAACCTGCTATGCCGTTCCCAGATCAAGACCATCAAGCACACATTGTGGTGCATATGGCGTTCTACAGTTCTGCTATCTGTCAGACAAACCCTCAGATTCAGGGGTTAGTGCAGGCTCACATCTATGCTCATATTGATATGATGGCTAGGCAGGAAGCGCAGAAAGATCCTCAGATCATGCAGATGCAGCAACAGATGCAGATGCAACAACAACAACAGCAACAGCAAATGCAGATGCAAGGTATGCAAGGTATGCCGCCACAAGGAATGCCACCTGGAATGCCTCCCGGAATGCCACCACAAGGTATGCCGCCACCACAGGGTATGCCGCCACAGGGAATGCCACCTGGAATGCCACCGGGCGCACCACCACAGCCAAATCCAATGATGCAGCAGATGAACTCAATGCTTGAGAAAAAGGTTGCTCAGATTACTGCAAGACTTGTATCTCAGATTGCACCTGAGTTTGAGGCCAAGCAGGATGAAGATCCTTTGGTTGCCTTGAGGCGAGAAGAGCTTGATATTAAATCTGCAGATGTTCAGCGTAAGTCAGAAGAAGCTGACAAGCGATTTGAGTTAGATCAGAATCGTGTAGATACACAGAAAGAGTTAGCTGAAGAAAGAATAGATACTCAGGTTGATATTGCAGGAATGAAAAACGAAACCGCGCAAGACAGGTTAGATTTGCAAGAAAAAGTGCAAATGGGTAACCTTGCGGAAAAGATGACTAAAAATATGAACGACATGTTCGGAGATAGGTAATGTCTAACAAAGTAGAGAAAGACGGATTTACAATCAAAGGTCAGGGCAAAGTTAACTACGCGAAAACCAAGATTGAAAAGACAGATGCTTCTTCCAAGCCTGGTATGGGCAAAGGAAAATCTCGCGGAGGTGGCGCAGCACTTCGTGGTACAAAGTTTGAAGGTGTATTTTAAATGACTTCTTATCGAAAGGGTTATTCTCCATCACCAGAAGAACGAGAACGTGATAATAGGATAATGAATGCAACTCCAATGCCTAGGGATTATGAGCCTATGCGGCCTATGCGGCCAATGCCTTCAATGCCTCCTCGCCCTTATGGCGATGATATGAGAAGCATTGCATATGAGCCAGAACCTATGCAACCAATGCCTAAGGATTATGAGCCTGCGCCTATGCAACCAATGCCTCCTCGCTCTTATGGCGATGATGTAAGAAACATCCCTATGCCAGAACCGTCTATGCCTGAATTACCGGGTAAATTTTCAAAAGGTAAACAGTACTCAGATAATCCAGAGCTAAACGATCTTTATAATCAGTTGCAAATGCAAATTATGTCGGGTGGCGGAGTTAGAATGCAAACTCCAGAGGAGTCTGCTGCTTCTTCTCAAAAAACAAAAATGCTAGAACAAGCAATTATTTCTGCAGGCGGAAACCCTTACGAACACTTTACTAGGCTTCCGCATGGAAGTTTTGGAGAAGATGGCCCTGGAGATTATTATGACCCTGTGACAGGGCGTTATGATGCACCAAATCCTATGGGGCCAATTCGGACTGATGATGAAGTTTACTTCCCCACGCCTCGCCAACCATACGTTGATTTGACAGACAACCCAGAGCCTCGCAGGCCACGAATGCCAGATCAGGGCCGCGATGAAGGTCGTTCAGATAAGATTAGGCAAATGATGGAAATGTTTAGATCAAAAGAAAATGCTGAACAAAGACCTCCGCGCAGAGGCCCAAGTCGGCAAGATCGAAGGCAAAATGATCTTATCTACGACATGCCAAAGATGCGTCCTAGAATGCCTATGTATCAGCCGTATGAAAAAGAAGAGATGATGCAAAGGCAACCTCGCCCACCAATGATGATGAGTGATGGTGGTAGCGCATGGAGAGGTTCTTTACCACAAGGGTATGAAGCTGATGAAGAGCTAAGAGCCCAAGCGTTAGCTGATGTAAACGCTGGCGCTGATATGAATGGCGATAACTTAATATCAGATGAAGAGCTTTATAACTGGCGACCTTCTGATTCTCGATATGGAACAAACCCAAACAACCGGGTTAATCGTGATCAATCTTACAGCCAAGCAGCGTTAGACACTTTGCGTAGAAAAGGCGCTGAGATGGGTGATGACGGTGTCTTCTCTGAAGATGAATTCTGGAAGTTTGATGCGGCTAGACAGCAAAATGAAGGCCAAAATTATGGCGGAGCTACTTTAGAAGGCGAGTTTAATTACCAAGATCCTTCTACATGGAACGCGCCGCAGCCTCCAATGCCAATGCCTGAGCCTATGTCTCCCTCGCAAACAACGTATGTTCCTGAGCCAGCAAGAAATCCGTATGTCTTCGGAGGGTATGGATCTCCACCCCCTCAGTATGCAGGAATGGATGACCCAAGAATGACTAACATTGTTGGAATGGCTCCCCCATCTTACTATGGCGGGGCAGAAGAATAGCTAAATGGATTCAGTAAACTTAGCAAACTTTATACATGAAAAAATAAAACAACTTGAAAGTGATAGAGTACAATACGTTTCAAGTGGTAATATTAAAAACATGGAAGATTACCGATTCGTAATGGGTGAATTGTCTGCGCTTCGCACCCTGCGAGATGAACTTAGGAAAGCGTTGCAAGGTGAAGGAGATTTCGATGAATGATCTGGCGACAGACATTATCGCAGAACCGTCTTTAAAAGACGCATATATACCAGAAGAAGCAAAAGTTTTAGATCCAACAGTTCTAGATAAGTCACTAGTAGAAAGAATGCCTACCCCATCAGGGTGGCGCTTACTGGTGCTACCTTACAAAGGGAAAGGAAAAACTGACGCTGGTATTCTGTTAACCAAACAGACTACTGACAGAGAAGGTTTGGCTACTGTCGTTGCTTATGTGCTGAAAGTTGGTCCAATCGCATATCAAGATGAAAGCAAATTTGCTGGAGAAGCTTGGTGTAAAGAAGGCGATTGGGTGCTGATAGGCAGATATGCAGGTGCTCGTTTTTCTTTAGAAGATGATGCTGAAGTACGAATCATTAATGATGATGAAGTTATTGGCACCATTCTAAATCCCGATGATATTAAAGCTTTGTGAGGTAGGTCATGACAGAAGAAACTTTAAGCGATGCTCTCGCTAACTTAAACGATGACAATATAAAGAAAGCTGCTGTTCCAGAGAAGGACAGAAGAACTTCTGAAGTTCCTCAGGAAGAGTCTACTTTTATAGAGTTAAGCGACGAAGATGTCGCCGCAGTCTCTCCTATTACCGCAGACAAAGTTCGTGAGGATTTTGACAAAGCTCCTATAGTTGAAGATGAAGAAGAGCTAACTGAAGTAGAAAAAAAATCAAGAACAGCCCAAGGTAGAATTAACCAGGCTGTTAAGCAGGCTAAAGATTATCAGCGCAGAGAGCTACAGGCTCTGCAGTATGTTAAACAGCTACAAGAAGAGAACACTAAGTTATCTTCACAGATGCAGTTAAACAGCCATGCCACAGCAAATGAGAATTTAAATCTTTCAAAAAGCTATAAAGATGAGTTTGAAGGAAGAGTAGATGCTCAATCGCAGGCAGCAAAAAGCTCTGTAAGCAAAGCTTACGAGTCTGGCGATCCTGAGCTAATGGCTGACGCGCAACAAAAGTTAGCCAGAAGCGAAGCTGAACGAAATAATCTTGAGCAATATAAAAGAGATTTAGTTAAGTACGAAGAAGAGATGAAGGTTTGGACCGCATCTCAAGCTAGGCAAGCTCAAGCCCCTCAAGAATACGAACAGCAAAGAGAAGCTCAAAGAAATTCTCAGCCTCAGTATTCTGAGCCTTCTTCAAAAGCTCAAGGGTGGGCAGAGAAGAATGAATGGTTTGGTGTCGATAAGATAATGACAAGCACAGCCATGGTAATACATCAAGAATTAGCTGACTCTGGAATTGACTTGGAGTCTAATGAATACTATTCTGATTTAGATAATAGATTACGCGAAGAACTTCCAAACAGGTTCAAAGCGGAATCTAACGCAGGAAACAACGGAAGACCCGTCCAAACCGTAGTTTCCGGTACGCGCACGACAGGAAATGGACGCAGTCAAAATGATCGTAGAGTTGAGCTTACCCCTAGTGAGCAGGCATTAGCCAAGAAACTAGGTGTTCCGTTCAAGGAATACGCAAAACAAAAAATGAGGTTACAGGCATCATGACAGAAACTAAAAATGCTGGATCTAAAAGAACCCCAAGGAGCCAAGCTTCTAGGGAAGAAAAGAAATCCAGACAGCCATGGAAGCCGCCTCAGGCGCTAGACGCACCAATTGCACCAGAAGGCATGGTTTATAGGTGGATAAGAACTCATATAAGAAATGAGGATGACAAAACTAATGTACACAAAAGGTTTCAGGAAGGTTATGAGCCGGTGCATCCGTCTGAAGTTGTAGGCTTTAATTTGCCTACAATTGATGAGGGGAAGCATGCTGGAACTGTGGGCGTTGGCGGTCTAATTCTTGGAAAAATACCTGTAGATACAGTGAATGAAAGGAACGCTTATTACGAGCAGCAGACTGAAAATCAAATGAATGCTGTAGATAATAATCTCATGCGTGAGAGCGATCCTAGAATGCCGATAACTCAAGAACGTAAGAGTAAGGTATCCTTTGGTGTTTCTAGTAAAAATGATTAACTTTGATTGTGTTTAAGGAGAACTAAAAAATGGCAAACTTAGATGCCCCTTTTGGACTCCGTTATGTACGGAACCTACAGGGTAATTACTACTCTTCAGGTCAGTCTCGCTACAGAATAACAACTGCAGCTACGGCTAACGCTACTAACATCTACCAAGGTGACATTGTCACTCAAGGTACTGGCGGTAACGTGACTCGTATTGCGAGAGCTAGTGGAGGTGGTGCTACTGGCACTATCATCCTAGGCGTATTTAACGGATGTTTTTATACAGACCCAACTACTAGCAAGCCAACATGGAGCAATTACTGGCCCGGAAACGCAGCCACTGATGCAGTAGCTTTTATTTTTGACAGTCCTATGGATGTGTTTGAAATTCAAGCTGACGATACTTTCCCTGTTGCAGACTTGTTTGGTAATTTCGATATTGTTGATAACACTGGAGTAGGAAGTGAAGCGAGTGGTCTTTCGTACCTTGAGCTTGACGTTACTACTGGTGCAACAACAGCGGCATTGCCATTAAAAGCCCTGGATATCTCGTCAGATCCTGAGAATTCAGATGTAACTACAGCCAATACTAACGTGCTTGTCACCATACAGAACCATCTGTTTGGCCAGAAGCAAGTTGGTTTAGCGTAAAGGAGGCTGAATAGATGGCAATTTCACGCGCACAACTAGCTAAAGAACTTGAGCCCGGCTTAAACGCTTTGTTTGGCATGGAGTATGATCGTTACGAAAACGAACATGCAGAAATCTTTGATACTGAATCTTCAGATCGTGCATTTGAAGAAGAAGTAATGATCGTCGGTTTTGGCAATGCATCCACTAAGGATGAAGGTCAAGGCGTACAGTACGATAGCGCAAGCGAAGGTTTCACCGCTCGTTACACTCACGAAACTATAGCCCTTGCATTCTCCCTTACGGAAGAAGCAGTGGAAGATAATTTGTATGACCGCCTTGGCGCTCGATATACAAAGGCTCTTGCACGAAGCATGGCCCACACTAAGCAAGTAAAAGCTGCAAACGTATTGAACAATGCGTTTAACGCAAACTTTGCTGGAGGTGACGGTGTATCTTTAATCAACACTGCACACCCTCTCTCTAATGGTGGAACTATTGCTAACCGGGCGGTAACACAGGCGGATCTTAACGAAACGTCACTGGAAAACGCTTTGATCAACATCTCAACTTTCGTTGATGATCGAAACATGATCTTGGCCCTTCGGGGAACCAAGTTGATTGTTCCGCCTCAACTTCAGTTTGTTGCTGATAGGCTGCTCGATACCCCAGGAAGAGTTGGAACGGCAGATAATGACATCAACGCAATCAAGAATATGGGACTGTTGCCAGAAGGCTACTCAGTCAACCATTTCTTGACGGATACTGATGCATTCTTCCTGATGACTGACTGTCCCGATGGGTTTAAGCATTTTGAAAGAACTCCGATTACCACTTCTATGGAAGGTGATTTCGATACAGGTAATGTTCGCTACAAAGCTAGAGAGCGTTACTCCTTCGGATTCAGCAACCCAAGATGTGTCTTCGGATCTCAAGGCGCTTAAAAGGTTTCACATGAAACCATGAAGAAGGGGGCATATCTTGCCCCCTTCTTTTTTATGTAGTATAAATACCCTATCCCTGACAGGTGCAATACCGCGCCTGACATTAGCCTAGACAGGAGATACACATGGCGAATACAACTTTTAGCGGTCCCGTCCGTTCCGAAAACGGTTTTGAAACCGTATCTAAAAATGCAGCTACTGGTACGATTACCATTACCAGCGGCAACAAAATGATTAATGAAGCTGAAGGTGGTGCTGGTATAGAAGGCGCAGCAGCAGTTTACGTTACTCAGGTTGAGCGTTTTAAAAGCGATACTGCTACCAACGTAAACATTGTTAAGACTACTATTCTTGTTGATCTAACCGGCCTTACAAAAAGTGGTACTGCTGGAGACATTATTGGTAGGGATGGTGCGGGTGTTGCTTACTTTGCGCGTGTTACTACCGCAGACCAAGGTGTAATCTTTGGCATTCAAATGACCTGTCTTGAGGTTCCTTCCGCAGGTAACGGCGATATTGATATCTTCTCTGCTACAGAAGGTACAGGCGTAGAAGATACAGCTATTGGGAGTCTTACAGAGTCTCAGATTACTAACGGCGGTGCATTGGTTGCTGGAAGTATGGTGGCTGGCGGTGCAATAGCCGCTGATCAGTTCCTGTACTTAGTTAACGCACAAGGTGCTGGCGCAGGTACTTATACTGGCGGTAGGCTTCTTATCGAAATTACTGGACATGACGTAGCTACATAAATAAGGGGGTAGATTATGTCTTCTGACATTCAATCAACATTTATATCTTCAGCGGTAGCTAATGCAACGGTAATATCGGCAGCGGCAGGTGTAGCTAATAACGCTGCACTTGTGCTGACGGCTAGTCCTTACATCCAAGATGCTGCAAGAAAGATTACCATAACTTCGGCTGGGAATGA
>ENA-OSJC01003891-OSJC01003891.1-marine-metagenome-genome-assembly--contig:-NODE-3891-length-10474-cov-3.598346_pt1 | contig 10474 bp, 9 predicted proteins | sample MGYA00237885_ERZ534234 | MGnify/ENA primary metagenome ERZ534234 (study PRJEB26413, sample SAMN06343907) | marine metagenome | isolation source: coastal waters | place: Atlantic Ocean: West Antarctic... | reverse complement strand
TGATATTTTAGGACAAGAAACACCATATAGAAAAAACACACCTCTCTTTTACATCTATGATGATGGAACAGTAGAGAAAAGAATAGTTATAGAATAAAATGAAAAATTACAACAATTACGCATTAGGAAATTGGACTAAAGGAGATGGAGAAGGAACACCACTCTATAATGCAATTACAGCAAAAGAAATAGGAAGAGCATCTTCAAAAGGATTGGACTTTTCTGAAATGATGAGTTATGCCCGTAAAGTTGGAGGGGCTAAGTTAAGAAAAATGACTTTTCAAGAAAGAGGATTAATGTTAAAAGCATTAGCCCTTCACTTACATTCTATCAAAAATAAATTTTATGCTTTAAGTGCAGAGACAGGAGCAACCAAAGTAGATTCTTGGATTGATATTGAAGGAGGAATTGGTAATATTTTTGCCAATGCATCTCTTAGAAAAAACTTCCCTGACCTTCCGTATCATGTTGATGGAGACATGGCGCCTCTATCTAAAAATGGAACTTTTATCGGGCACCATATTATGATGCCAAGAGAGGGAGTCGCTATACACATTAACGCTTTTAATTTCCCAATCTGGGGAATGTTAGAAAAGATTGCTGTGAATTTAATGGCAGGAGTACCTGCTATTGTAAAGCCTGCAACCATTACTTGTTTCCTTACCGAAATGATGGTGCGTGAAATTGTAGATTCTAAAATTTTACCAGAAGGAAGTTTGCAATTAATTTGTGGAAGTGCCAGAGGAATTATTGATAATGTAGAAACAGGAGATATTGTAACCTTTACAGGAAGTGCTTCAACTGGGATGATGTTAAAATCTAATCCAAGACTTATTGAAAAAGCAGTTTCTTTCAACATGGAAGCGGATTCACTTAACTGTTCAGTTTTAGGAGAAGATGCTATTCCAGGAACTACAGATTTTGATCTTTTCATAAAGGAGGTACAAAGAGAAATGACTGTAAAAGCAGGCCAGAAATGTACTGCAGTTCGTAGAATAATTGTTCCTGAAAAATTAGTTGAAGATGTGCAAATTGCACTTGGAAAAAGACTGTCTAAAACTACTATTGGAGACCCTTCAGTAGAAGGAGTAAGAATGGGCTCTTTAGCTGGTAACGAACAAAAAATAGAAGTAACGGATAAAGTGAAAGAGCTAGCTAAAACGCAAGAAATAGTTTTTGGAAGTCTAGAAGAATTTGAAGTAACAGGAGCCGATAAAAATAAAGGAGCTTTTATCTCTCCTATCCTATTTTTAAATGATGATCCGTTTAATAAAACTGATTGCCACAACATTGAGGCCTTTGGTCCAGTTTCTACTATTTTGCCTTATAAAACGATTGATGAAGCAATAGAGCTTGCTAGAATGGGTAAAGGTTCTTTAGTTTGCTCTATCATTACGAACGATATGAAAATTGCAGAACAATTTGTAATGGGTGCTGCTTCTATGCACGGTAGAATATTAGTACTAAATGAAGCTTGTAGTAAAGAAAGTACTGGTCACGGTTCTCCTATGCCACTACTTACTCATGGTGGGCCAGGGCGTGCTGGTGGTGGTGAAGAAATGGGTGGTGTTAGAGGTATAAAACATTATTTGCAAAGAACTGCAATACAAGGACACCCAACAACCATTACAGCACTCACCAAACAATATCAAGTTGGTGGCGCACAAAACACAGAAGGTCCTCATGTTTTTAGAAAACATTTTGAAGAAATTGAAATTGGAGATACAGTAATTACCGATACTCATTTAGTAACTCTTGAGAATATTAATGATTTCGCAGAAATTTCAGGAGATAAATTCTATGCTCATATGGATGAAAATTCATTAGGTGGGACGATATTTTCCGAAAGAGTAGCCCATGGATATTTTATTATGAGTAAGGCTGCAGGATTATTTGTTGATCCTGAAAAAGGACCTGTATTACTGAATTATGGAATTGACGAGTGCAGATTCACCAAACCGGTTTACCCAGGAATGACTGTTGGTGTTCGTTTTACTGCAAAAGAAAAAATAAGCCAAGAAAAGAGAGAAGATGATGATATTTCAAAAGGAATTGTAAAGTTCTTGGTTGATGTATATGATGAAGAAGGAGAAACAGTAATGCTAGCCACCATCTTAACAATGGTGCGTAAATTAGATCAAAATTAAAATGGCAATTATGAAAAAAATACTAGTTATATTACTTTGGCTGCCAATGATTAGTACATCTCAGAATATTGGAGATTTTTATCAAGGTGGTATTGTTTTTTATAATGATTCATTTGGAAATGGGTTGATTATAGACACTTCTTACATACAAGCTACTTATCCTTGGAGTACTCAAAATAATCTTGTTTCTGATTGGGGTCCTAATTTGCATTATTGTGCAGGAACAGAAGACACTTCAATAGGAGGAGGATGGCTAAACACTGCTAGTTTCATTAACGATCATCCTAATCAGCATTATGCAGCAAATATTTGTTACAACTCAACTTCAGGTGGATATTCTGATTGGTTTCTGCCTTCCAAAAAGGAGTTATGGCAGGCAATGCTTGAAGTAAATATTATAAATTCTTCTATAAATATGTTTGGAGGAGACACTATATTTTCTAATTTTCATTGGAGCTCAACACAAACACTAGCTAAAGATATAAGATATGCATATGGTGTTTGGCCTTATACTAGTATTAATGGCATCCCAAATGGCCCTGTAGAAGTTGTAAATAGTAAAAATATGCCATATTTAGTTCGTGCAATTAGGTGCATTAATAATGATTGTTCTTTTCTTACGCCTACATCAATACAAGAACACACTACAAATAAAAGTCTAATTAAAGTAACAGACCTTTTAGGAAGAGAAACAAAAGGCATTAAGAATGAAATTCTCTTTTACCTCTATAATGATGGCACAGTAGAGAAAAGAATAGTTATTAAATAAAACAACTAAAATGAAAAAAATAAAATTTATTAGTATTCTAATTTTTTTGATAAGTTTTCAAAAAACATTTCCACAAACTTATAATAAGATGCTTTATAATAATATTGAGTGGCAGATAACATCTTGTAATAATGGATGTGTTACAGATATTTATTTTATTGATGGTGACACAACACATAATGGATACAACTATTCTGTATTAAACGGATATCATTTTATTTCAAAAACTTTTTGGTTAAGAGAAAATATTCAAAATCAAACAGTATATATGTCGTTTACACAAAATAACATTAGAAAAGAAGTCCTACTATATGATTTTGATATGCAAAAAGGAGATTCAATTAATATTTCTAATCCAATTAGTCCATTCGTTACAAATCCAGGATACTATATTGTAGACTCATTAGCATCAATGCAATTACAAAATGGTTTATATTATGAAATTTTTTATTTATCATCTTTATCTGCGAACATTAATGAGTCAGCTGTATGGATTGAAGGTGTAGGATCATTAAGCTTAATAAATGCTCCTGGTGGGACTCCTGATGTAAGCGGACCAGGAAAACTGAGCTGCTATTTTAAAAGTGGAAATTTAGTTTATTCTCAATTAGACTCTATTAAAACTTGTGTTTTGGTTAATCCAGTTTTATCATCTCAATTCTTGGATTCTAAAATAAATAATCGTAAAATAATTAGCATTAGAGATTTATGGGGAAGAAAAACAAGTACAGAGAATAATCTTCCAATGTTATTTTTTTATGATGACGGTACAGTGGAAAAAAGGATAGCTATTGAATAATGGCATTGCGAACCAATGTAAAGCAATCTATTCCTTATTGCATTCATTAGATAGCCGTACCAACAACTTTCCAGAGCAGAAACCCCTACCAAATTTGAATGAGTATTGATTATATATACTTTTCCAAAAAAAGTAGCGTTCACATTTGCACATAAAATTACAAAACTTAAATTTGCATTCGCTAAAAAAATATAAAATGACTGAAATAGTACAAACTGATTTAAAAGAATTAAACGAAAAGATAAACAAGGAAAGCGCCATAATTGACATGTTGATGCTAGAACTCAACAAAGTAATTGTTGGACAGAAACACATGAGCGAACGCCTTTTGGTTGCATTGCTTTCTAACGGACATATCCTGTTGGAAGGAGTGCCTGGATTGGCAAAAACACTAGCCATAAGCACACTTGCCAAAACAATTGACGCAAAATTTAGTCGTTTGCAATTCACTCCTGATTTATTACCAGCCGATATTATAGGTACACAAATATACAGCCCTAAAAATGAAACTTTCTCAGTAAAAAAAGGACCTATATTCGCTAACTTTATTCTTGCAGATGAGATAAATCGTGCTCCTGCCAAAGTACAATCAGCACTACTTGAAGCTATGCAGGAACGCCAAGTAACCATTGGTGGCGAATCCTATCCTTTAGACAAACCTTTTCTAGTAATGGCAACTCAAAATCCTGTTGAACAGGAAGGAACTTACCCATTACCTGAAGCACAAGTGGATAGGTTTATGTTAAAAGTAGTAATTGACTACCCGAAAAAGGAAGAAGAGAAAATGATTATTCGCCATAACTTGGCAAAAACTTTCCCAACTGCCAATACAGTACTAAAAACGGATGCTATAATTCGTGCTCGTGATTTAGTAAAGGAAGTATACATGGACGAAAAGATTGAGCAATACATTATTGATATTGTATTTGCTACAAGGTATCCTGAACAATACGGATTAGCAAAATTTAAGGATATGATTTCTTTTGGAGGTTCGCCAAGAGCAAGTATTAACTTAGCAGCTGCAAGTAAAGCTTATGCTTTTATAAAGCGTAGAGGTTATGTGATTCCTGAAGATGTACGTGCACTTTGTCATGATGTATTGCGCCATAGGATTGGACTTACTTATGAAGCAGAAGCTGAAAATATTACTTCAGAAGATATTATTACTGAAATTTTAAATGCAGTAGAGATTCCTTAAAAAGATATAAATCAGAATACAGAAATCAGCAGAAAAACTTTCAAAAATGAGATACTTCATTTATCCAGGATGATAAAGTTTTTTACCAACAACTAAAAAATAAAAACCAACAACTATTTAAATTACATGAGCACCTCAGCACTTTTAAAAAAAGTTCGTAAGATTGAGATAAAAACCAAAGGACTCTCCAACCATATTTTTGCTGGAGAATACCATACGGCTTTTAAAGGGAAAGGCATGGCTTTTTCAGAAGTGCGCGAATACCAACCAGGGGATGATATTCGCTCAATTGACTGGAATGTGACTGCTCGATATAACTCTCCATTTGTAAAAGTATTTGAGGAAGAAAGAGAGATGACCGTCATGTTACTGATTGATGTTTCAGCATCAGGTAATTTCGGAACTCAGGAACAATTTAAAAGAGAACTAGCTACTGAATTGGCCGCTATACTGGCCTTTTCAGCTATTAAAAACAATGACAAGGTAGGCGTTATTTTCTTTACGGACAAGGTAGAACAATTTATTCCTCCTAAAAAAGGAAAAAGCCATATTCTAAGAATTATTCGTGAAGTATTGGCTTTTCAGCCAACAGGAAAAGGCACTGATATTGCAGGCGCTTTAGAATATTTTTCAGCTGTGATTAAGAAAAGAAGTATCTGCTTTATTCTCTCTGATTTTATGAGTAATGAATTTGACAGACCCTTAAAAATAGCAAGTAAAAAACACGATTTAGTAGCCCTAAGAATACACGATACAAGAGAAGATACTTTACCCAATGTTGGGCTTGTACCTATGCAGGATGCTGAAACAGAAAAAATGCTATTTGTAGATACTTCAAGCAAAAAAGTTCGTGATAATTTTGCGAAAAATAGAGCCCAAGCGACTGCGAAATTACGCAAGCTATTTCCTGCTAGTGGTGTGGATTTAATTGACATAACCACCGGAACAGATTATGTAAAACCACTTATTAATTTTTTTAAAACTAGAGGAAAAAGAAGATGAAAAAATTAATCCTATTCCTATTTATTAGCAATTTCGCTTTCGCCCAAACAGCTGTATTGGACACCAACTCTATTCTTATTGGCGAGCAAATAAAATTTAGCATTAGCAATACTATTTCTAAAACAGAAGTTTGGCCTACTTATGAAGAGTTTTTAGTGGAAGGAGTTGAGATTATTGATGAGGGGAAATTAGATACAAGCGAAAATTTAATTTCACAAAACTTCATCATCACCGCTTGGGATAGCGGAAGTTACTACATCCCTCCTATTTCCTTTTCAGCAAACAGCAAAACTGAAGGATTACTGCTAACTGTAAATACTATAGTTTTAGAAGAAGGTGCAGAACTAAAAGACATAAAACAACCTATGGAAGCACCAATTGGTTGGAGCGATATTTGGCCTTGGTTACTAGCATTTATTGTATTGTCCCTAGTTATATTCTTACTTAAAAAATATGTGTTCAATAAAAAGGAGGAAGTGAGGATTGAAAAGCCAAAAGTGATTATACCTGCGGACATTACTGCCCTTAAACAATTAACAAAATTGGATAAAGCACAACTTTGGCAAGGGGGAAGTGTAAAAGAGTACCATACTGAACTTTCAGAAATTATCAGAAGATATACTGAAAACAGATTCAACTTTATTGCCCTTGAATTAGCTACTGATGAGATAATAAGCGAACTAAAAAGCAAAGTGAATAACGAGCAATTAGCGAGTATAACAATCCTATTACAAAGAGCAGATTTAGCAAAATTTGCCAAAAGTAAACCTGATGAAGATGAGAATAAAGAAAGTATGCAATTGGCAAAACATTTTGTTGGACAAACAAAAGAGAAGAAAGTAAACAATGGCTAATTATACTTTTGAAAATAGCGAGTTTTTCTACCTTTTAGTACTGCCTTTAGCATTACTAATATGGTATGTATTAAAACACAATAGCAGTAGCAGTACTATTTTATTTTCAGGAACACAGGCAATAAATACTAAGCCAACAACAAAACAACAATTACGTCACCTCCCTACTCTTTTAAAAATTGGAGCTGCTGCCCTAATGATTATTGCTTTGGCTCGTCCACAATCGTCCACCAACTGGGAAGAAAGCACCACTGAAGGAATTGATATTGTTTTGGCTATGGATATTTCAGGTAGTATGCTTGCGCAGGATTTAAAACCTGACAGATTGGAAGCTTCCAAGAATGTTGCCATGGACTTTATTAGTAAAAGAAAAAATGATAGAGTTGGCTTGGTTATTTTTGCAGGAGAAAGCTTTACTCAATGCCCGCTAACAACCGATCATAATGTACTCATAAATTTATTTAAGGATGTAAAAAGCGGTATGGTGGATGACGGAACAGCTATTGGAATGGGATTAGCTACTGCCGTTAATCGACTCAAAGATTCTGAAGCAATTTCGAAAATAATTATTTTACTTACTGATGGAGTAAACAATAGCGGAATGATACCTCCTCTTACGGCTGCCGAAATTGCTCAAAAATTTGGTATTCGAGTTTACACTATTGGTGTGGGTACTGAGGGCTTTGCTCCCTACCCTTTCCAAACTGCATTTGGGATACAATACCAAGAAGTTGAAGTGAAAATTGATGAAAAAACATTGCAAGATATTGCAACACTAACAGATGGAAAATACTTTAGAGCTACCAATAATAATTCTTTAAAAGAGATATACAAAGACATTGACGCTTTAGAAAAATCAAAGATTGAAGTTACGGAATTTCACAAGCGTTCAGAAGAGTTTTTACCTTTTGCATTATGGGCTTTAGTGTTATTATTTTTAGGATTTATTTTACAAATCACTTATTTAAAACAGATTCCTTAAATGTTAAGATACGAACATATCGAATATTTGAATTTCCTATTTGGAATTCCTGTTTTAATGCTTGCCATGCTACTTTATAACAGGTGGAAGAAAAAAGCATTAACCCTTTTTGGAGAAAGCAAGTTAGTAAAAGAACTCATGCATTCGTTTTCCAAAGGGAGAACACAAATAAAGAACATGCTTACACTTCTTATTTTTATAGCACTCATTATTGGAATTGCCAACCCACAAGTAGGTACAAAAATGGAAGAAGTAAAAAGAGAGGGTGTAGATTTAATGATAGCTATTGACCTTTCCAACTCCATGATGGCAGAGGACATAAAACCTAACAGATTGGAAAGAGCTAAGCTTGCCATCTCCCAATTAATTAATAAACTCCAAGGAGATAGAATTGGTTTGATTGTTTTTGCAGGAGAAGCTTATGTGCAATTGCCTATTACTACTGACTATTCAGCTGCCAAATTATTTTTATCCACTGTAAACACAAATATAGTGCCTACGCAAGGTACTGAAATTGCAAAGGCTATTAATTTGAGTGTACAATCCTTTGACATGGAAAATGTACAAAATAAAGCCATCATTATTATTACTGATGGTGAAAGCCATGATGAAAAAGCAATTGAAAGTGCTGAACAGGCCAATGAGCTAGGGATTTTTGTACATACCTTAGGAATGGGACTCAGTAAAGGAGGTCCTATCCCTATTTATAACAAATACGGAAACCGAACGGGCTACAGAAAAGATAGAGATGGAAATACGGTAGTCAGTAAGCTAAACGAGAATTTGTTACAGCAAATTGCCAATGCTGGAAAAGGAACTTATGTACGTGCCAACAATTCCAAAGCAGGACTATCCACCCTATTTGCTGAAATAAATAAAATGGAGAAGAAAGAAATTGGCACCATGGTATTTACTGAGTACAAAGACAGATTTCAATTGTTTATTGGCCTAGCATTACTGCTGTTGATAATTGACTTAATGATTTTAGGAAGAAAAAATAGATGGAGTAATCGTATTAATTTTTATAAAGAATAATGAAAAAAATACTCTTCATATTATCTTTTTTAATGAGTTTTAACTCCATTGCTCAGAATAAAAAATCATTCCTAAGAGATGGTAATCAGCTTTATGCCGACAGCAGTTTTAATGAGGCGGAAATGCAATATCGAAAATCATTAGAAAAAGACCAAGATTATTTTAATGCTTCTTTTAATTTAGCGGATGCTGTTTATAAACAAGAACGCTATGAAGAATCTTCTGCACTTTTTGATGCATTAAAAGATAATGCTCCAACTGAAACTGATTTAGCAAAAGTGTATCATAACTTAGGAAATTCATTAGTAAAAGAAGAAAAACTAGAAGAGGCTATTGACGCATATAAAAGTTCTTTACGGATTAATCCTAAGGATAAAGACACAAGACATAACTTAGCAATTACGCATAAGCAAAAACAACAGCAGGAAAAAGAACAAGAAAATAAAGACGAAAACAAAGAAAACAAGGACGAGCAAGAACAAGATAAAGACGGAGAAAATAAAGAGGAAGAAAAAGAAAATAAGGAGCAAGAACAGAATCAAGAAAATAAAGAACAACAAGAAGAAAAAAAGGAAAGTAAGCCAGAGGAAAAGAAAGAAGAAATGAGCAAGGAAACGGCTGAAAAAATGTTAGAAGCAATACAACAACAAGAAAAAGAGTTACAAGTAGAATTACAGAAAAAGAAAGTAAAAGGAAAAAGAGTAAAAGTATTAAAGGATTGGTAAATTGAAAAAATTAAGTATTATATTATTCTTGTTTTGCAGTGCCTTATTACAAGCACAGCAATTAAAAGTAGCTGCAGATAAAAATCCAGCTATAGTTGGAGAGCAAATCCTTATTCAATACACAATCGACACAAAAGGACAGAATTATAAATCTCCAAATTTTAAAGGATTAAAAGTATTGAGTGGTCCTAACCCATCCACACAAAGTAGTTATAGTTTTGTTAACGGAAAAAGTCAAAACACAAGCTCTACTACTTATTCCTTTTATGTAAAAGCAGTAAAAAAAGGCACATATATCATAAGCCCAGCTAGTATTACTGTAAAAGGAAAAAAGATACAAAGTAAGGCATACTCACTAAAAGTGGTAAAAGGAAATGAAAAAAATAAAGCCAAACAACAAGCGCTAGCCGACAACTTATTTATTAAAGTTGAAGTAAGCAAAAGAAATATTATAGTTGGAGAGCAAATTTTAGTCAGCTATAAATTATTTACTAGATTTGACTTGCACAACACTGAATTATCTTCATTGCCAGCTTTAAACGGATTTTGGGCAAAGGATTTGGAAGCCTCAAGTCGTTTTAAACGAGATGTGATTGATGGTATTGCTTATAATGTTGCAACCATAAAAAAATCGGTACTGACTGCACAAAAATCAGGAGAACTAGTTATTGACCCTATGGAACTCAAGTGCAGTATCCGTATTCAAAAGAAAAGAAATAATCGTGATCCTTTTGCTAACTTTTTTGGTGGGAGCCAGAACCTTCAAGAAGAATTTATCCGCTCAAAACCGATTACTATTAAAGTGACTGAATTATCCAATCCGCCTGCTAATTTTAAAGGTGCTGTTGGAGACATGAAAATCAAATCATCAGTTGACAATACGAGTATAAATGCAAATGATGCTATTACCTACAAATTAACGATTACAGGTACTGGAAACATAGAATTAATAGAAACTTTAAC
>ENA-OSJC01003889-OSJC01003889.1-marine-metagenome-genome-assembly--contig:-NODE-3889-length-10485-cov-3.907763_pt1 | contig 10485 bp, 12 predicted proteins | sample MGYA00237885_ERZ534234 | MGnify/ENA primary metagenome ERZ534234 (study PRJEB26413, sample SAMN06343907) | marine metagenome | isolation source: coastal waters | place: Atlantic Ocean: West Antarctic... | reverse complement strand
TGTGTTCTTAATGGTGCTTTTGATCAGGCGTAAGTGATCGTCAGCCTGAGCTAGACCATCCGTTGACGCTGGGTTCGAGGAAACCAGAGAATTGACGTAAGTTCCGTTTTCGAGAGCCATTCAATGGTTCCTTTTTCTATAGGTAGGGCCTGCTTCAAAGAGGCCGACAACAACAACAACAACAGCAACCTTTAGCCCTGTTTTTTGAAGTTGACTTGATTGATAAGGTGCGGGGGGTCTGAATTTTGGCAGGGAACCTAGCAAGTTGATTGATCTCTAGCTAACCCGTTGTTTTCTATAGGTATGAACCTAAGGGGATAATATATCCCCGGTCAAACTGGTGTGATCTTAGGCATGCGGCAGTGTATCAAGAGGTGCGCGGGAGGGCATTAGACATTAGTTTCCGGCGAGAAATTTATCAGGCTGGACCTGTGTTATTTTCGACAGAGATAGGGACGCAGCCTAGACCGACTAATGTTTAAGCCGTCGGCCAACCGTCGGCCAATCACTTGACCCATTCAGCCCATACCTCAGGCCTACACCACGGACACTTATGGTGGGCCGCTGAAGCTATCGTGCCTCTGGTTAGACCCAGATCCTTCAAGGTTGCCACCGAGTGCATCCGAAGTTGATCGCTGGCCTTGTTGGCCAACCTGTGATGCTCGTAAGCAGCCAGAGACAAGTATAGACGCTTCAGTTTATCGACAGCAATTCGGAGGATGGTCATGGTCTTTGGTCTTTCTTAAGTTTGAGACAATAGATAGCCGCGACCACAAAAGGGAGCGGTGGTCTTCTAGTTGGCCTTGGGAGCGACAATAGACAATCAACAAGGTAAGTCGCTAGTCATCTAGTGCTCAACCAAGGAGCCCACAAAAGACACAGCCAGTTAGTTCCTGAGCTAGTCTGTGGGCATCTCTTGCCACCTTTGTTGTCTTAGGTGGTCTTAAGTGTTCTTAGGCTGGGCTAGTTGCTCACCCCTTTATGGGGGTTCACTACCTCTATAGTGGTCCTAAGTAGGGAGCCTCCGGCGGCATTAGGGCCGCTTTCCTCTCTATAGTGGTGCATAAGTATTCTAGGCACCACTTGGGCAAACTTTTTGCTTGACGGGGAATTGTCCTTCCGTCATTACTGTAGTCACTGGAGGCCGCAGGCGTCCTTTGTTGGTACCCCGATACTACAAGGGGATTCAAAATCCCCCGCTTTAACGGGCGTGCCGGTTCGAGTCCGGCCTTGGGTACCACCAAAAGACAGTCGAGGTCCTCCTTAACCAAAAGGAGACTATCGAATGACACTTACAGCAACACAAAGCATCGCCCAAGACTTAGCAGGCGACCTCACAGACCCCAACCACATTGTACGCAGTTACTTCAGCCTTTGGATCGAAGGCAGCTACAAGGGCGAAGAGCACCGCGCAGCTAACCTCCGCTCTATAGATGTCACCCGTGACGGTGCTGGCGAATATTACACAGCAGCCCCAAAGGCTCTACGGTCCTTCATTATCTCAGAGTTTACCAAGTTCACAGCAGCAGATGCCTACTGTTCTTATGGTCACGCTCAGAAATCTATCGTTGCAGCACTTAGCAAGGATGCACTGGCACAGCTGACCAAAGACCTCACCGCAGATTGCGTGGAGTGGGCCATCGACCAGACAGCTGATGAGGTGGCAGCATGAGCATCCACATCTCAATCACACACAGCCAAGCGCAGCACCTTGTTGACCAGTGGAATGACTTAGCCAACAGCAGCTGCCAACTAACCTATGCAGATGCTCACCTGATCATGGGTGGCGGCAATTTCGACAGTGACCTTATTGAATACGGTGTAGCTCCTGTTGAGATAAAGGGCGCATGGAGCAAAACGGGAAACCCCGTCGATTTAGCGGTGTGGGCTTCTGATGTCTGCATTGAAGAGGTGTTCTCATGAGACACACCCTCACAATCATAGGTGAACTGATCGCCTGCGCCTCAATCTTTGCCACCCCATTTGTGTTCCTTATCTTGGTGGAGGTGTTCTCATGAGCTGGACCTTGAACCTAAACGCCATGACCTTTGAAGCCCTTGTTGCTTTGGATCGGTTAGACAAGACGCACGTTGGCACCCCCAATTATATGGGTGTTGCTTACTTCTGGGGCTTAAACGGTACTAAGCATTATCTCCGTGACGCCACAGCTTACCAAAGACGGAGAGTGCACAAGCTGTGGTTGGAAGCTGGCTTAGACCTCACTCAGGACACCGAAGCACACTACTCGATCATTACCAAAGTCACAGGACTTCAGTGAGCCCAGCAGCGGCTAGCGTAACCCTCGAAGCGCTGGCCATCTCGTGGGCTCACCACGGCAACACCAACTGAACAGACAGGAGAATGACAGATGCTTGATGACACCCTCGAAAACATCCTTAGAGAAATTGGTGTGTCTGCCCAGCGCCAACCACTGGACCACCTATTGAGGTTGGAAGACATCCGCGCCCTATACATGCAACATGGTCACTTTGTGGACCCAAGAGACCCCAAGAGTGGCGAGGTGCCTTTTTAATGGTTATGCTTTTTATGCCGTTTGTCAGGGCCGAGGCTGGCCGTATGTGGGAAACCAAATTACACCGCAAGAAATCAGTGGTCAAGGCGCTTAGGTTTGCCAAGTTTCGGGGCTTTGGCAGCCGTGAGCTAGACAAATTCAAACCGTCGGACATCCACGCTTTCTTTGATCTGTTGTTTCAGCAGGGCCTCACAGCTAATACGGTTCGCCATTATGGGGCCATGTTATCCGTTGTTTTTAAGCATGCGGTGCGCGAGGAACTGATTAGCCACTCTCCCCGTTTCACTTGGACGCCCATCGAAGGCGGCAAGCGCCCACTCTACTTTTCACAGCAACAGCTTGATTCTTTGGAGCTATATTTCGACGATAAACACCCGCACTGGTGGATGCGGCATTTTATAGTCATAGGCCACCAGACAGGAATGCGTCTCGGAGAGATACTAAAGATAACTCCAGACACCTTGAGCATAGACATCAAGGGAGGCCATTGGGTGCATCTTGAGACGACAAAGAACGGATCCGAGAGATGGGTACCGTTGAACCACCGAAGCCTTTCTGCTGTACGGGCGCTAGACTGTAGGGCGTACAAGTATTGGTCACATTCTAGCTTCTACTCTGCTTGGGGCACCATGAGGCGTGACCTACTAGGCGGAGATATTCGATATGTTTTCCACACGCTTAGGCACACCGCCGCCACGGTTATGGCCAATGATCTTGGGGCCAACACTGCGGTGATTGGTCTATTGCTAGGCCATAGGTCCGAAGCCACAACCCGCAAATACATCAAAGCCAAGCCAGACGCGCTTCAGGCTTTAGTGCAGCGGATGGCGGGTTGAATATGACACAGGCCACAACCACACAGCAAATAAATTAAAACCCTCCTGCGCGGTATAGTTATTTGACTCTGTACCAAGTCTTTGAAAGTCTCAGAATCATGCCACGAAATAAAACAGTCAGAATAAAGTCCAGTGGCCGCCGTGCACTTCGTCGTTGGCAAACTTATTCCACAAAGAGGGTCCAAAGTAGTGCCATCTTTAATTTACCAACGGGCTTCTTCACAGCCAACTTTTTAGTCGCCGCACCCTCCTTATTTTAAAAACATAAATCACAATCGTTTTTAATTTTTCGGAGAGAGAATAAGAGATGACTAATATTAGCAAAAGCAAAGAAGGTGTCAAAACCGTGGCCACCCACGGACAGTGGGAAGACAACAACGATGAGAAAGCAGCGCACGGTGGATTGCGTCACAACACCGTAAAAGGTTCGATTGGTAATACAGCCCCGCCACCTTACGACCTAGACCCAGCGACCATACATTCGACCAAAACACAAGGACAGCGCGATAAGTCCCCAGCAGACAGGAACGGCAGAACCACCAACACTGCTTACGAACAATCAATGAGGATCGACGGACGCGACAAGTTCCACGACAGATGGACCAGAGCGACAGATGTCACAGAGCAGGCCCCAGAATTTAGACAGCTACAAGAAGCCCTGCCCAAGGTGGCAGAGGGCTTACGTGCGGACATCGAAGAGGCCAGAGCCTCTAAGGGCCGCCGACCAGAGTGGCTGAAATCTCTGGTCCACCTTGACCCATACTCGCTGGCCTACATTGGCCTCCACACTTGTTATAACGCGGTCCTCAGCGGCCAGACGTTAGCCAGTGTGACACAGGAGGTGGGCAAGCTGATCGACAAAGAGTGTCTCAAGTTTGACCTTCTCGAAGGACCAGACGAAAAGACCAACCGAGACAACAAGCGGATCATTGAGATGGTCAGTAAGACCCATTCCAGCGTCGCTGTGCGCCTTAAATCCCTTCGCAACATTGCGACCAAAAACGGGGTCAAAAGCCTCTACTTTGGTATCGCAAAAGACAAGTCAGAGCGGCGTCAGCACCATCGACGCCGAGTGTCCACCTCTGGCCCAATCCTAAGCGCCGTGATGCAACACTGTGAAATCTTTGAGAAGACCACAGTCATGACAAAAGCCAACATGAGCAAAACAACCCTGTCGTTTACGCCAGAGGCCGAGGCCGCACTTGAGAAGTCCGCTGCCTACTTAGAGTGGATGGAGCCACTCCTAAAGCCAATGGCAATGGCCTTGCCCAACCCTTGGACCGACTTTCACAGCGGTTGCTATGATGACCCATTTTTGGCCTCTGGTGTCAAGCTGGTGAGGAAGGCCACCAGAGCACAGGAGGAGGCCATACAGCACCAGTTTACAAAGGGCGAACCTGAGTACGTTAGGGCGCTTAACGCCCTTCAAGCGACTCCTCTGTCAATAAATGGGCCAATTCTTGAGGCGGTCCAGTGGTGCTGGGATGAACGCAAGCAGTTTGGCAAGTTTCCGGCTCAAGACCTCCCAGAGTTTCCGAGGTTGCCAGAGGACCATGCGTCGATGGACCATGAGCTAAAAGCAGCCATAAAGGAGGACCAAAGGGATTTCCGTAAGACAGTCAAACAGGTTAAAGGTGCGGCTGCTGTTATGCGTCAAGACCTCCAGACCGCCCATGAACTGGCTGTCCACGACTGGTTTGGCATGCCGTGGAACCTCGATTGGCGCGGTAGGTTCTACCCAGTACCGTCTTTCAACTACCATAGGGATGACCACATTAAAGCCCTATTTACGTTTCAACGTGGCTACAAGGTTGAGGGCAACAACGCCTTTTGGCTCAAGGTACACTTGGCCAACGTGGGAGACTTTGACAAGGCCTCCAAGATGCCGCTGCAAGCAAGGGCCGACTGGGTGGACGCAAACAGCGACTGGATACTTGGGATTGCTAAAGACTACCGCAGCCACTTTTTGGAATGGACCGCAGCCGACAAGCCTTTTCAGTTTCTTGCAGCAGCCTTTGAGTACATGAGGTACATCGAGCAAGGCACTGAGTTTGTTGGGTACTTACCGTATTCACTGGACGGCACAAACTCTGGTGTCCAGCACTACAGTGCCGCTAGTAGATCACTGGAGGAAGGTGCCCTGACCAACTTAGTGCCAGCCGCAGAGATGGCCGACATCTACGCGGCGGTGGCCAACAAGGTGACTGCTGCCTTACATGTGTTTTCTGGGGATCACCGCCCGTTTAGCGACAAGTACCCAGACGGCCCAACCAACGCAGACTTGGCCAAGGTTTGGCTGGAGTTTGGCATTGACAGGTCTGTACAAAAGAGGTCTGTCATGACCTTCCCGTACAGCAGCAAGGCTGTCGGAATGGCTGGTCAGTTCATTGAGGACCTCATGAAGCCACTACAGCGCAAGGTGTCTTATGGTGAACTGCCAGAGCATCCCATCGCTAGGACCGAAAAGGAGCGGTTTGTGGCCGCGCGGTTCCTAGCAAACGTGAGCTATGAGGCCATCGTTCTGACACTGCCCAGCGCCGCCGCAGGCATGGAGTGGCTACAGGCGACAGCGAATGTCCTCAGTAGGCAAAACAAGCCAATCCGGTGGACAACACCAAGCGGCTTTCCTGTGGTCCAGAGCTATCAAAAGAAAGATCAACTACAGACACAGATGTTTCTGTTTGACCGCACAGCAGGCCACAGGTCGAGACAGAAGGTCACTCTGGCCATCGAAAGTGGCAAAATGGATGTCCGTAAGTCTGGTGCTGGGGTTGCCGCAAACTTTACTCACAGTAACGATGCGGCGGCCATGGCTCTGTGCATCTGCGACTTGATAGACACCGATGGGGCTGAAGACTTCTTTATGATCCACGACAGCTTTGCAATCAGTGGTGACGTTTGGGACCTTTACCACTCTGTTAGGCGATCTTTTGTCAGCATGTATACCAACCGCTGTGTCTTCTTTGACTTTCAAGAGGACCTACGAAAAGACCTAGACCACCCAAGGGACTTCGAGGAACCAGAGAACGGTGTGCCCCCAATACCACCCAAGGGGACACTGGACCTAGAGGCCATAAAAGACAGTGAGTTCTGCTTTAGCTGACCTTCTGCACCACCTTTAGAGAACCGAAGCGGCTACCTAAGTCCAGCCAGCGAGGTCCTCTGTTTTCTCCCTATCTCCTCCCAACTAGGCCCCCCTTTAAAGGGGGCCTTTTTCTTTAGAAAGACCTAAGCATGTCAAAGAACGACAAGAAGAAACTCATAGATTTTACGACTCCTGTAGGCACAGCTAAGTATCCTCACTTAAACAACCCAGACACAGCTTTCGACGCAGAGGGCAAGTATAAGTCTGAGATACTGTTGTCTCCCGCAGACGCTAAAGGCCTCATGGACCTAATCAACAGTTCAGCCAAAGAAGCCTTTGGAGACGCTGAGTTCAGAGTCCCCTTTCAGAAAGACGAAGAGACAGGCCAAGTGTCCTTCAAAGCCCAATCCAAGTACAAACCTAAGTTCTTCGATGCGTCTGGTCAGGTAGTACCACCAGCGTCTGTCCCAAGAATCGGTGGAGGCTCACAGCTAAAACTAAGGGGCTACTTGAATGTCTACATGATAACCAAGACCAACGTGGGCGTATCGTTAGTTTTACAAGATGTCCAAATCGTGGAAGCCACAACAATGACCAATGGCGCATCGTCTGCCTTTGCCGCTGTTGAGGGCGGAGGCTTCACAGTTGACCTTGAAGAGGTAACAGCGGACGTGGACAACTTTGACTTCTAGGAGGGCAAGGTTCAGAGGAATAGCCGCTGGCTACAGGTCAGGACTAGAAGAAGACATAAGCCACGAACTGTCTGCCCAAGGCATCCCTGTTGTCTACGAAAAGGACAAGGTTGCCTTTGAGTGGCCCAAGCGTATGGCGTCCTATACCCCAGACTTTAGATTGCCTAAGCTAGGTGGTTTCTTTTATTTAGAAACTAAGGGCTTGTGGGTAGTTGCGGATCGTCAAAAGCATGTCCTGATCAAGCAGCAGCATCCAAACCTAGACCTTCGCTTCTTGTTTCAGAATGCAAGAGCCAAACTCTACAAGGGGTCCAAGACTACCTACGCCGACTTTGCTACAAAGAACGGCTTTGTGTGGGCGCATAAGCGTATCCCAGATGAGTGGATCGACGAAATGCTTGCTGGTCTACAACCAAAGTAAACATGGGCTGCCTTAGGGTGGCCCTTTTTTTTCGAGAGTGACGGGAAGGAGAGAGCCTGTGAGTAAAGAACAAGAATCGGAGAGCACCTTTGTGTCTCACGAACCGTGTCCAGAATGCCAAAGCAGTGACGCGAACAGTCTATTCAGTGATGGCCACATGTGGTGCTTCGCCTGTGAAAACTACACACCTCCAGACGGTGAGACCGCAGTGGGCAGCCCAGCGCCACGTAGGGAAGACCGTGACCTAATGGTTGGCGACTATGTTGAGCTAAGGTCACGCAAGCTGACTGAGCAAACTTGCCGCAAGTGGAGCTACATGGTGTCTAAAGACCACTGTGGTCAGCCTGTTCAGATTGCCAACTACAAAGACATGACTGGAAAGACAGTCTGTCAGAAACTCAGGACACCCAACAAAGACTTCCCACAGTTAGGGGACACTAGACACAACGGCCTCTACGGCATGCACATGTCTCGTGATGGCCAGCTAGTCGTCACAGAAGGCGAACTGGATGCAATGAGTGTCTGGCAAGTAAGCAAGGGAAATCGAAATGCAGTCTCAGTCAAGAATGGGGCTAAAGGTGCCAAGAAAAACTTATTGGCCAACCTAGAGTACCTCCAAGGTTTTACTGATGGTCTGGTCCTTATGTTTGATATGGATGACCAAGGCAGGGAAGCTGCCTTAGAGTGTGCCGAGGCCCTACAGCCTGTGCCCGTTAGAATCGCAGTCCTGCCCCTCAAGGACGCAAACGAATGCCTTATGGAAGGTAGGGCAGGAGACATCATTACGGCCATCTCTGAGGCTGAACTGTATGTCTCACCCAACGCCCCCAAAAAGATACTATCGATGATCGGGGGCATAGAACTCAAGGACCCTGAGTACCTTATCGATGGCATCATTGAGGAACAAAGTCTGGTGGGCCTTATTGGCCCGTCCGGCTCAGGCAAAACCTTTGTCTGCCTTGACATGGCCCTAAGCATTGCGCTGGGCAAAGACTACCATGGCCGCGATGTGTCCAAGGGCCTTGTCATCATGAGTGCCGGGGAAGGGCACAGGGGCATCCCAAGACGGGCCGAGGCTTGGTGCAAGCACCACCTCAAAGACATCAACGAGGCGTCTTTAGCTATAACAAGTCGAGCCGTTGACCTCTTCAGTCCAGAGCATCTGTCCAGCTTTTGTAGGGAGATTGACGGCATAGTAGGGGACCACGGCAATCCAAAGATGATCATCGTAGACACTGTGGCCCGACACATGGGCGGCAAGGACGAAAACAACGCGACAGACATGGGTGCCCTAATCAGGGCAGCCGACAAACTCAAGGATGACTACGGTTGTTCTGTGGTCCTAGTTCACCACACTGGCCATGCCTCCGAAAATAGGGCGCGTGGTTCCACAAGCTACAAGGGCGCACTGGACACAGAAATTCTAGTGAAGCCTGACGACGAAACTGGTGTCTTTGTTAGCTGCGAGAAGCAGAAAGACGGCCCACCTTTTAAACTAATGATGTTCACCAAGACGCCTGTTGAACCTTCTATGGTTCTCACCGTTGACGACATCCCCTTCTAAAAATCCAACAAAAGTAAAGCAAAGGAACCACCATGCGTGGAATCTCAGAAACATCGCGTGAAGCGTTGGCTGAAGTCGATCTCCAGAAGAACCAATCTCTGGTCTTTTCGGTCATTCAAGCGGCGGGTCACAAGGGCTGCATCAGCGCCCAAGTGCAGCTTGCTCTCAAGCACATGCCCTACGGCTCAATCACAAACCATTTCGCCTCACTAAAGGACCAAGGCTTGATCGAAGTGATCGGGAAGAGGCCCGGTCCAACTGGGCGCAACCAGCAAATCTTCAAAGCAAAACCACAGCCAGCAGCGCAAGGGGAGCTATTCCTATGAGCAACAGCCTAACAATGAATTCCTACCAAGCCGAAGCATCCAAAACTGGCATCTATCGCTGGAAAGTGATCTATCCAGCACTTGGCCTAGCCAATGAAGCTGGAGAAGTCTTGGGCAAAATCAAGAAGATGATCCGCGACAAAGATATAACTTTTGGCGAAATCGCAGACCTCCCGGGCGGCGACAGGGCCGCAATCGCAGACGAGATTGGAGACGTGCTCTGGTACTGCGCGATGCTGGCCAAAGACCTCAACATCAGCCTCAATGAAGTTGCCTACATGAACCTCGAAAAGCTGGAAAGCCGAGCTGCCCGTGGAAAGATCGGTGGGTCTGGTGATGACCGATGAACGGCGGAAGATGGGTCTTTGACCTCGAAAGTAACGGCCTGCTAGACACCATCCACACCATTTGGTGCATCGTGTGTCGCAACGTAGACACAGGCGAGGTACGAGAGTACGGCCCAAGCGACATAAAGCATGCCTTAGAACTCCTTGCGAATGCTGATGAAATCATTGGCCACAACATCCTCGACTACGACATACCAGCCATTCAGATCGTCTACCCCGGCTGGACATACAAAGGTAAGGCTACGGACACTCTAGTCCTTAGCCGCCTGATATATGGCGACCTGTTCAACGATGATGCTACACGAAACTTCAGCCACGATAGGTTCCCAAAGAAGCTGTGGGGCTCACACAGTCTGAAGGCTTGGGGAATGCGGCTTGGCGACTTCAAGGATGACTACGACGGGGGCTGGGAAGCCTTTTCAGATGTCATGCTTTCGTACTGCGTAACTGATACTAAAGTCACTGATACGCTCTACAAGAAACTGATGAAGACTGAGCCGTCTCAGAAGTCGATTGACCTTGAGCATCGCATGGCGGCCATCTGTAAGGAGATTGGCAACAACGGATGGACTTTTGACAAAAGTAAGGCAACCGCACTTTACGCATTGCTTGCTCAAAAGCGGCATGAGATTGAGGACAGTCTTAAGGACCTGTTTGAGCCATGGACCGTCGAAGAAGACT
>ENA-OSJC01003882-OSJC01003882.1-marine-metagenome-genome-assembly--contig:-NODE-3882-length-10498-cov-7.143460_pt1 | contig 10498 bp, 7 predicted proteins | sample MGYA00237885_ERZ534234 | MGnify/ENA primary metagenome ERZ534234 (study PRJEB26413, sample SAMN06343907) | marine metagenome | isolation source: coastal waters | place: Atlantic Ocean: West Antarctic... | reverse complement strand
CTGGTTTCTCATTTACAGATGGTAACAGCGTTGCTTTAAAATAATTAATATTCATTGCATGATAACCAAGTGCTGATCTTTCCGTAATTCCATAGTTGTGCCTAAAATTTGTTAATTTATTTTTGAAAGACCACCAATCTGTTTTAATAAATTTTTTAAAAATTTTTTGATTATAAATCCAAAAACAACAATAATTATCATAATCATTTAAAAAAAACTTTTGTGTATTCATCTTAATATATTTTTCGAGTTTTTTTCCAATGTGGATAGAATAATTTTTTTTATCATTATGATTTTTTTCGTATATTAAAAAACCAAGATGAAATTTTTTTTTATTTAAATCGTCCTCATGTTTAAGAAAATATTTTAGATTATTCTCAGAAAATTTAATGTCATGTTCTAAATACATAAAATATTTATAATCATCTTTTTGTTTTTCCATTAATGGTCTTGATAGCCATGTTAAATGACCTTTATTCAAATCATTATCATTAATTTTATGATTTATAATTTCAGCATCTATTATTTTGTTCTCTAAAAAATTATTGTGTGTATGAACAAAGATATTGGTTTTAATGGATAATTTTTTTAAGTTTGTAGAAAACGACCCTATTCTTAGTACAATGATTAATAGAAAAGAATACGATGGTATGGTTGATGATATAATGTTTTACCGAGAAGGAGTTGATGTAATTAACTCACAGATAACTTCAGCAATAAAAAATGTAGAAAAAAGATTTGGTGCAGCAGAAGGTGGCAGAGCAGGTTATCAACAAGGTATGTCCGTGATGCCAGCAGCTGGTAACATGGGTCAAGCAACAGGCAACATGGGTCAAGCAGCAGGCAACATGCAACAAGAGACTATGCCGGAAGAATTAAAACAAGATCTTACATTTGAAGAATTAAGAAACAGACTTCCACAAGAAATTGGTGATGACATTATTAATTTAATTTTAACTAGTGCCGAAGCTATGGAAGACTTTGCAACAATACAAACAGAACAAGACATATCTATCTTTAATAAAAAGTATGGTGTAAACTTAGTATTACCATCGGAGGGATAACATGGCCTCAAAAGATTTAACTTATCTAAGCGATCAAGGACCTTTTGAAGTTTACGATAAAAGAAAGTTAAAAGAACCCATCTCATCTATAGAAGAATACAAACAAGGTATTCTTAAAGCTATTGAAGGCTACGACAAGAAACAAAAAAAACCTGTACGTTTTAATTTTTTTAAAGACAACGAAGGTTTGTTTAGACTTTCTCAAACAATAGATCCATTTTACTCAGCTAGGGAAGCAGCAAAAAAACTTACAGGAAAAGAAAGCACTTATGATAGTGTAGATAAAAAAATTAATGAAAGAGATTACATTGATGGATTTGCAGATATATCTAAAGGTATAGAAACAGGTAAACATGCACTTGGAACTAGTCTTGGTGAACTTTTGTTTATGGGTACAGACCTTTTAACGGATAAAGATTTTGCTTCTAAGTTTCAAAAATTAGCAAAAGATATTGAGCCAGATAAACCAGAAACTTGGAGAGGTGATCTTGCAAAACTTATGACACAGTTTGGTGTGCCAGGAGGAATATTTACTAAAATTTTAACTAGAGCAACTAAGGCGGCACCTATTGTAAGAGCCACAGCTAAGATGGGTACAAGCAAAGCTTCTAAAATTGCACAACGTGTGGCAGGAGGAGCAACTGTTGTTGGTGTTACAGATTTTGTTGCATCACCAGATCAAAGAGAAGAAGGAACTTTGTTTGGTTTTGCTAAACCAGAGTCAACAGAAGGTTTATCTGGTAGAAAAAAAGCAGTGGCTATGCTTAAAAACAAACTTAGATATGGTGCAGAAGGTGCACTTGTAGGAGGTTTATTTCCTATAGGTGGAAAAGCATTACAACAAACATATAAGTACGGTGTAAAACCTGTTGCTAAACCTGTGTTACAGAATGCATTTAATATAGCAGGCGGAGGTATGAAGATGGGAGCTTCTGGAATTAGACAAAATGTAGATTTATTTAAATATATAATATCAGGAAACCCTTTAATACAATCTAAAATTTCACAGCAATTAATGGGTGCTTCTAAAAATAGAATTAAAAAACTTATATCACCGTTAACAAGAAAATTTGCTGGCAAGGGATTACCACCTAGAGATCAATGGAGATTTTTTCAAACAACAAGTCCAAGAAGAATGGAAAAAACTTTAGCTAGAACGGATACAATCATGTCTTGGTTTAGATCTTATGGAAAAATGCCTAAAGACATTGAAGGAGTTTCTGAAGCTGTTCAATTATTTATAACAGGGAGAGCTAGAAAATTTGATAAACTATTAGAAGGTTTAGAAAATCGTGCGTATACTTTAGCCGAAAAATTTTCAACTAGACATGGTACAAATCAAACATCTAAAATGTTAGAAAAACAATACTTAGATGAGGTTGTAGATTATTTAAGAGGAACTAGAAAACTTAATGGTTTAGAAAAAGACTTTAGACCTATAGCATTAGAATTAAAAAAAGATATTAATAAAACATTAACAGAGTTTGGAAAAAATTTACCTAAAGGATCTAAGAATGAAGCAATAAAAGATTTAAAAGATTCTTTATCTGGCAGAGTGGATAACTATATTTTAAAATCTTTTGCAACATTTACTAACCCCAACTATACAGCAGATCCTTTAGTTAGAAAAAATGCTAGAAACTTTATTTTAAAAAATGTGGTGTCAAAGAATAGAGATTTAAGAGAGATAGCTAAAAAAGAATATGGTGGTACAGAAAAAAATTATTTAGAAAAATACTCTGACGATTTAGTTGATAACATTATTGGAAAAGGTAGAAGAGCAAACCTTCACCCTATTAAAATATTACAAAATATTGGATCCCAAGAAATGAGAATGGATAAATTTAAATTTTTAAAAACAGGGGAAGAACTACCGGATGCTATTAAAAAATTATTAGGAGAAGAAAAAGATTTAAGGGCACAAGTTATGTTTACAGTTAGTGATGCTTATGCATCAACAGCAACTAAACAAGGGTTTGATATTATGGCTAAAGTTGGAAGAAACAATGGTTGGTTATTTGATAATATAGATGCAGCTAAAACAAAATTTGTTAACCCTGTTAAAATTGGTAAAATAGATAGACTAAATTCTATGTCTAGTGATATAGAGAAAATGTATACGTCACCAGAGCTAGCTAACATTTTTCAAAAAACAGGAACTCCATTAGATGGACTAACAAAAATTCCTGTTATAAGACAAATGCTACAAGTAAAAGCCGGTGTGCAAGGGATGAAAACTTTATACTCACCACAAACGCAAGTAAGAAATGTTACTTCTGCTTCGTTTTTTGCTTTATGGAATGGACACGTAGGAAAATCAGCTAGTGCTTTAGATTCAATGCGATCAGTTTTTAAAGATATATTTAAAGCAGGTAAAGGAGATCCTATTGATGAAGTTGAGTTTGCTAAATACGTAGAAAAACTTGTTCGTCTTGGAGTTTATGATGAAAACATTGTTGCTGCAGAACTAAGAGCAGTTGTTAATAAATTAAAAGATGGAAAAATAAAAAACGAAAATGAACTGTTTGATATTTTTGCTAACAGTAAAATTACAGAAAAAGTTGCAAGATTATATGCAGGAGGAGATAACCTATGGAAAGGTTATGGATGGGAATTTTTAAAATCTGATTTATCTGTAGCCTTAAAAAGTGTTAAGGATGTAGAAGATTATTTAAAACTACACAGGCAACCTTTTGAAAGAAAAAATATATTTACGGGAGCAACTAAAAGTCTAGATGAATCGTTAGATGAAGCAGCAGCTTTTATGTTAAGAAACACTTACCCAACCTACAGTAAAGTTCCGCCAGTAATACAAGGATTAAGAAACATACCAATTGTAGGTAACTTCGTTTCGTTTCCATCAGAAATGTTAAGAACAGGAGCAACTTCAATTCGTATGTCATTAAAAAATATTAAATCTGACAATCCACATTTAGCAGAAATGGGTTATAAAAATTTAATAGGTGGTTATCTTGCAGTTAAGGGAATAGGAAAAGCTGCAGGAGCAACAGCAAATTATTTAACTGGTGCAACAGAAGAACAATGGGATGCTTACGGTAGATCAGGAGCTGCACCTTGGGATCAAAACTCTAATTTAGTTGGAATTAAACCGTGGGAAAATGGTGCATCTGCTGCAGTTAATTTTTCTTACTTTAGTCCTTACGATGTTTTAGAAAGACCTATTCAAGCAGCTTTAACTATGGCTGAAAAACAAAACATAGCTGAAGAAGATATGGATGATTATGTTATGAATTTAATGTTTAAAGAAGATGGACCAGTGATGGAATTACTACAACCTTTTCTTTCACCAGCCATCTACTATGAAAGAATACAAGATGTTAACAGTGGTAACTTCTTAACAGCAGGTCGTGGTGGTAGAACAGCAGAAGGTAATTACATTTATTCTCCAACAGATAATTTAGACGATAAATTTAATAAATCTTTAGTTCACATTATAAAAGGTGCCTCACCAGGTGTTTTATCAACAGGTGGTAAAATTAAAGATGCCCTACAAGGTAACGTAACAGGTAAAGGTAAATTAGCAAATCTTGGTGATGAGTTAATGGCATTGTTTACAGGAACTAGAATTATTAGAATTGATGTTAAAGATGATTTAAAATTTATAGCTTCTAATGCAAATAGATTATTAAGAGCAGCTGATGAAACAGAAAAATTTTATAAATCAAAAGACTATATAAACAGACCTCCATCTATAATGGTTGATGAATTTGACAAAATGCAAGAAGAAGCTTTTAGAGTACAAAGAGATTTGTACATGAAAATAAAAGATTTTGAGATGTTAGATTTACCTATGAGTTCTATTAGAAGAATATTAAAGAAAGCTAAATTATCTTTTATTGACATTGGACTTTTAAGCAGAGGTATATTTACTCCAATTACATATTCTAAACCAAGATTTGATAGAAAAGTAAACGTTGTTAAAGGTGTTGCGGAACAAAAAACTAAAAATAGTGATAATTTTGTTTATAACGTAAATAGAAATTTTGTTTATCCAAAAAGAGAATTAGATAAAGTCATTCGTAAATACAGTAGAAAAAAATTTTTTCCTGATGGCTATGAACCTGCAAAAGCAAACGCTCAACGAGATGCAAGAGGCAATATGATATATAATGAGAGAGGCAACATTAAAAGTGAACCATCTTTCTTAGATAAAGTTGTACCTAAAATTAAAAACTTAGTTGTGCCAGGAAGTCCGTTTAGTAAAGCACCAACACCACAACTACAAACACCTGACGTTGATCCAACAAAAGTTGTATCTAATACTAATGTATCGCCAACAGGGTTAACAGCTAGTGAAAATGCTTATTTAACTAACGAAGAAAAGACAATGAAACTTAAAAGCAGAGGTAAAGTATAATGGCTAAAGATAATGCATTACAAAAAATAGAGTCACACGAAAAACTTTGCAGAATCATGCAGAAGCAAACTCATGACAAGATGCATCAACTAGAGAGTCAAATTACTAGAGTAGAGAGAATATTATTAGTGTCTATGGGTGCTGTTATGAGTGGTATGGCCGGTGTCATATTAGTGTTAATTGAAAAACTGTAGCGGTTATACGTTAGTCCTACGTTTTAATGGATTATATCCAATCTTTTAGTTCTTCATTCATTACTTGTGAAGCAATGTTTACTTTTCTTCGTAAAGCTTTAACTATTTTCTCATCTACAGTTTTTTCACATATTATATCTATGTATGTCATAGGTTTTTTCTGACCTATTCTATCTATCCTAGCTTCTGATTGCATTCTTTTCTCAAGATCATAGCCATTAGAATAATAAATCATGGTAGAAGCACCTGTAAGAGTAATTCCATACCCTCCTGTTTGCGGTGTGCCAACTAGAAATCTTACGCTGCTATCTGGGTCTTGCATTTTCTTAATAGCTTTTTGTCTATCTTCTGTAGATGTATCACCAAAATAAGTTACAACAGAGTTATCCCCGTACTCGTCTTTTAGATGTTTCACTATTGTTGCTATATCGTTCCTCCAATGTGCCCATATTACAACCTTACCTTGTACCTCTTCCACAACATTTGCTAACTCTGTTATACGATTGTTTTTAATTTGTTGAACAACACCATCGTCTGATTTAAAATGACCACAAGTAATTTGCTGCATTCTCATAAGTTGTACAATAGCACTTGTTGTAGTAACTAGTTTTCCATTCATCTCAGCAAGAGCTAGTTTTTTCATTTGTTTGTAAACTTTGTCTTGTTCTGGTGTAAGTTGTATTATTCTTTTCATAAATGTTTTAGGGGGTAAATCTAAACAATCATCTTTTAAAACACGATAAGAGAAATTAGTTAGGGTGTTTGATAACTCAGGTAAATTTTTATAACCTTTTACAATTTGCACAGAACGGCCGCCAAAATGTGCAGTTTTCATCTCTGCATATCTATTACGAAATGCGTAATACGAAGTAAAATCAAGTAAAAATGGATCTAAAAAATAACATTGAGTAAATAAATCAAGAGGTGACTTAGTAACTGGAGATCCTGTTAATATTCTTCTATATTTACAATGCACAGACATTCTTAAAATATTTTTAGTTCTTTTTGCAGAAGGGTTTTTAATAGATGTAGATTCATCAATAGCTATTAATGTTTCATGGCAACTTAAAAACTTCATGGCAAAATCAAGGCCTTTTTTTGTCGAAAATGCTTCAACATTCATAATTAAAAAATGTAAATCTATCTCAGGTTTAAATAATGTTTTTAGTTTTGCTTCTTGTGTTTTATTGATATTAGCTTGCCATAAGACTGATTTTTTTTGTATGTGATCAACTAAATGTGTAGGTATTTCAGAATCTTGCCAATTTTTATATACACCTTTTGGTGCAATAATTAAGGCACCATTGATTTTTCCCTTATCGTAAAGCATGGCTATATTATCTATCAATACTTTTGATTTACCTGTACCCATTTCCATAAAATAAGCATATGCCTTTTTATTCCATGATTTTTCCAATGCTGTAATTTGATGAGCATAGGGTTTTGTTTTAAATTTATAGTTCATAATTTATTTCTTAACTTTCTATTGACTTATATATCATAAAGTTTATATTGCTGTCAATGTCAGAAAGCATTAATTATAGAAATATTAAAGAAACTCCGTCTACTGTATATGTAATACAAGAAATTGCAGGCACTAGAGATGGTAGACCAAAAATAAATATTATAGGTGCATCGCAATACGGTGCGTTTAAATTTTTATTACCAGAGTTATCTCAAATAATATTTTCACCTGGTCCTCTAATTACAAAATTAAGACAAGGTTTAAAAGATTATAAATCTAAAGATTATTTATTGCTTACTGGCGATCCTGCTATAATAGGAGTTGCATGCTCTATTGCGTCTGATATGACTAATGGAAAATACAATGTATTAAAGTGGGATAAACAAGAAAGAAGATACTATCCAATAGCAATTAACTTATATGAAAGAGGAGAAATAAATGAGTAATGAAAAGTTACAAGATATGTTTATTGAGGACGCACCTCAAGACGTAAATAATTTAAGCGGTGTAGAAAGTTTATCCGATTTAGTTATTAAACTTCAAAAATTAGAAGACGAAATAAAAGAAGACGAAGAAAGTCTTAAATTAAAAAAGCAAAATTCAGACCAATTATCACAGATAGCAATTCCAGAGATTATGGATTCATTAAAAATGAAGACTATGAAATTAGCTGATGGATCTGCAATAGAGGTAAAAGAAATTTACAGCGCTACTATACCAATAGATAAAAAAGAAGGCGCTTATAACTGGCTTCGAGAACATGACTTAGGTGATCTTATTAAAAATGAGATCACAGTTTCCTTTGGTCGTGGCGAAGACAACAAGGCGAGCGAATACGCAAACCTTGCAAAAGGGAATGGGTTCGAACCAACCCAAAAGTTGAAAGTCGAACCTATGACCCTTAAAGCATTGTTCAGAGAACGTTCTGAGAAAAACGAAGAACTTCCGTCTGAACATTTTAACCTGTTTAAGGGAAACAAAACAAAAATAACAAGGAGCAAATAACATGAGCGAAGAAACAAGAGACGTGACAAAAAAACAAGATGGTGCATTAGCAACTTTAGACTTTGTTGCAGACTCAGGAATGGGTCTAGAAAACATTGACAAGAGTGATCTTGCATTACCTTTTCTGAAATTACTGCAAAGTGGTTCAGATGAAACAAAAAAGAAACATGCCAAATATGTGGAAGGCGCACAAGCTGGTATGTTTTATAATACAGTTACAAAAAAATTGTATGATGGAGAAAAAGGAATAGAAGTTATTCCTGTGTTCTACAAAATGACGTACCCTGAATGGGCACCTTTTGAAAGAAGAGAAGGTAGACCAATCAGTAATGATAGGGGTGCTAGCGTTATGGCAGAAACATCTCAAAACGATAAGAACAAAGATTTGTTAAAAAATGGTAACGAAATTATCAAAACAGCAAATCATTTTGTAATTATTAATGGGGAAAGACCTGAAAAGGCTTTAATGACTATGAAGTCTACCCAATTAAAAGTTAGTAGAGGATGGAATTCATTGATAGAAAATCAATTTGAAATAGATCCAAAGACTAATAAGTCTGTACCAGCACCGATGTTTTCAAGAGTTTTTAAATTAAATTCTGTAGAGAACTCAGGCAGCTTTACTTGGCATGGTTATACTATATCTATGTTAAGAAAAGTTGATGATGCAGGTATATATCAAATGGCCCGTGATTTTCACAACTCTTTAAAAAGTGCACAGTCAAAAGCTGCGTCACCTGAGGAAAATAAATCAAATTACTAGTTTCTCGTAAGAGGAATATGGGCGGTCATAGGGAGACTGAAGCCGCCCGTAATAAGGGATCAATATGGTTAATGAATTTATTAAGTTATTTACTGGTTATGAAGGTGATTTTGGTATTGCCGACATGTCCAAGACTTCTTTAGATACTAGCAAAAATAAAATAAAACCTAATTACGAATGGGCAGGAAGGCCTGTATCTTCTATTGATTATAAGAATCATTTAGAAGGTAAAATTTCTATTGGTATACAACCCTGTAGATTAAATAAAACAGTGCAATTTGGTTGCATAGATATAGATCCACCAGACTATGGTGAATTTAAAGTAGAAGAATACTTAGCATTATTTGAACAATACAAATTACCTTTAATACCTATTCTTTCAAAAAGCGGAGGTCTACATTGTTATTTATTTTTAAAAGAACCTATACCGACCATAGATTTAATAGAGGCATTTAAATCTTTTTTACTTCCTTTAGGTTTATCTTCTACTACAGAAGTTTTTCCAAAACAGAAAGAATTAAAGGAGGATGACAAAGGAGATATTAAACCAGGTAACTTTATTAATTTACCATATTATAATAACGGTGATTCCACTAGATATGCTGTAGATAAGAATAATTCTAAACTATCATTGGAACAATTTATACAATTAGCTAATGAATCAAAAATAGATAAAACAAAATTAAGTGAGTTAGTTGCTAGTACGTACAAAGATATATTATTAGGAACTAATGAAGAGTTTGAAGATGGACCACCTTGTCTAGCTTTGTGTTCTAAGAAAAAATTAAGCGATGGTAGAGATCGTTTTATGTATAACTACATGGTCTTTGCAAAAAAGAAATACAAAGACAAATGGCCAGATCAAGTAGCAAAAGCAAATTATAATTATTTAGAGGACCCTTGGGATAAATCAAAACTAGACAGTAAAATAGCTGCATGGAAAAAAGACACAGCAGGTCATACTTGTTATGAAGAACCTATACAATCTAAATGTATGCGTACGTTATGTTATTCTAAACCATTTGGTATAAAATCAGACGGTATTACTACATTTCCAGACATAAAAGATTTTGCAATTATAAAATACTCAGATCCAGAATACAGATTTAATATTGTAATGCCTAATGATGATAATGTTGAGGTTACAGTTCCTAACACTAAACTTATGACTAATCAAAAAGATGTTTTAAATTTTGTGTGGGAACAAACAGGAATATATTTTGAGCCATTAAAACCAAAAGATTGGAGATCTAAATTAACTTTACTAAGAAAAAATTGCCAAGAAATTACACCTCCTGAAGGAACACAGATAGCAGATAGATTAAAAGAAGAACTATATCAATATTGTATTAATGGACCACAAGCTATGAAAAGAAGTCAAATTAATAGCGGTGCATGTCTTACAGAAGAAACATATCATTTTTTTAGGTTTGAATCTTTTATCGAGCATCTAGGAACTAACTGGAAGATTCCAGAAGAAAGAATTGCACAGAAATTAAAAGATAAATGTTCTGTAGAGTTTGGGCATTCACTAAATATAGACGGCAAAACATTAAAAGTATGTAGGGTATCACAGCTGCATTACAAAAGAATAGAACACAAATTAACAGATAGAGAGAAGTCTAATTA